>Ga0123335_1005287_pt1 | contig 15867 bp, 10 predicted proteins | sample BiotimSIPDNA_2_FD_89707 | JGI IMG/M metagenome (GOLD analysis project Ga0123335, IMG submission 89707) | Anaerobic biogas reactor microbial communites from Washington, USA - Biogas_R2 time_0 SIP DNA | ecosystem: Engineered > Bioreactor > Anaerobic > Unclassified | place: Washington, USA...
CGAAACTAAACCAACAATGACAGAGACCCCTGAAGAGACCAGTTCCGTCGAAACCAAACCGGAAGAAACAGCCGCAGCTGAAGAAACCAGTCCAGACTTGGCAGTGTCTGACTCTGCGAAAACAATGCCGGCTGACAAAATCTGGTATCCCTATTATCAAACAAAGTCATACACGACAACTTATGTTTATGACATCATCAGCAAAGCGAATCCCGTCATCGTTCGACAGTTTACTCAGGAAGGCAGCTACCAGACGTCACGGAAAATCGAAGACGATCTGTATGTTGTTTCGAATCGTTATCAATACAGACTCTATGCGGACAATAATAGCGACATTAAACCGGAAGACGTTTTCCCCTGTGTCACCAATAATGTGGCGGAAGGCGAATGGGATCTCTTGCCACCGGGGAAAATCTGGATTCTCCCCGACGGTGACGTCAACAACCAACTCATCATATCCGGCATTGATACACTGGAGGACAGTCGCGATCCGGATACCGTATCACTGATTGGATCCTCTGGTATTGTCTATGCCTCCGCGACGCAGCTTTATGTTGCAGGATGGGGCATGATCTGGGACGAAAAAAAAGACACATTACCCGAATACACAACAGATATCTATCGATTCTCATTATCTGACAGTACCATCAGGGAGAGCGGGAAGGGGTCAGTGCCGGGTTCGATCATCAATCAGTTCAGTATGGATGAATATAATGGATACTTCCGGCTGGCAACGACCGGCTTAACATTACATCAAAGCGGATCGCAAAACCAGACAGCGAATAATCTCTATGTTCTGGGCAAAGATCTTAAAATTGTCGGTCAAATCACCGGGTTGGCCAAAGACGAATCAATCCAGTCCGTCCGGTTTATGGGTGACCAGGCTTATGTCGTAACGTTCCGGCAAGTCGATCCATTGTTTGTCATCGATTTAAAGAATCCAGCTGCACCGGCAGTTCTGGGCCAACTGAAAATTCCAGGATACAGTACCTATCTGCATCCATACGGCGATAACCTGCTCCTTGGCTTTGGTTACGATGTCAAAGTTGAAGGGGAAAGTGCCTATACAATGGGATTGAAGGTTTCGATGTTTGATGTCAGTGATTTCAATAACCCCAAAGAAGTGTCGACATTGTTGCTGGGCGGTCGTGGTTCTTATTCGGATTTGCTATACAATCATAAGAGCCTTCTATTCTCGATGGAGAAAAATCTGATTGCCTTCCCGGCAACACTAACCAGTAAACTTGATGGCAATCCGATGGCCTATACAGAGCCTTCTTATCAGGGCCTTCTGGTATTGCAGGTTGGTGCGGCAAACGCACTAAGTCTGCGCGGAGCTGTGACACACTTTGATCCATTATCTGATCCGAACGGGACTGGTACGATTAATGAAAAAGACTACACAGCTTTCTATGGCTATGACGCGATCTATCGCGGTGCTTATAGCGGAAATACTCTGTATACATTCTCAGGACGGCAGATTCGTGCTGCTGATCTAACCTCACTTGAACCGATGGGGCAAGTTGAACTCCCCGGGTATGATGAAGTTGTAAATGAATGGTTCTATTACGGCCGCGGTATCGCAGATGATTTGGGCTGAACAATCTGAATCGCGATCTGTATTTCACACTTCCAAGAAAGGCAAAAAAAGCACCCCTTTGTCACGATGAAGTGCAAAGGGGTGCCTGTTATTTTGAAAATTGCTTTATTAACCGAACAGATGGAATACAGCGATTAGTGGTGCAAATAAACTTGATGTCAAGGACATAACGGTAATCAAGGTGTTGATAGAAGGACCAGCGGTATCTTTGAACGGATCGCCAACTGTATCTCCGACAACGGCTGCCTTGTGTGCGTCAGATCCTGTTCCGCCGCAATTTCCTGCTTCAATATACTTTTTGGCGTTATCCCACAAACCGCCTGAGTTAGCCATAAATAGAGCGAAGACGATACCAACGAAAATTGAACCGCCCAGAAAACCGCCTAATGCAGCTGGTCCCAGTACGAATCCGATGATCAGAGGCAGAAGAACAGCCAGTAGAGCTGGTAGAACCAATGCCTTGAGTGCACCCTGTGATGCCAGACCCACACAGGTTGTGTAGTCAGGATCGACTGTACCAAGTAAGATTCCCGGGATTTCCCTGAACTGCCGGCGGATTTCCTCAATCATTTTGAATGCGTTCTTAGTGACGGCCAGCATCAGCAAGGCAGAGAAGATTGGCGGTACGATGGCTCCCAGCAGAATACCCGCCAAAACCAGCGGATCAAGTAGGCTGAGGGTGAATTCCTTGCCGCTGGGCAGATAGTGTTCGATCTGCTCCTTATAGGCGACGAAGAGCGCCAGCACGGTCAGAGCAGCCGCACTGATGGCAAATCCTTTGGTAATGGCTTTTGCAGTATTTCCTGCTGAGTCGAGTACATCGCAACGGCTGACGACTTCCTCTCCTAAATTGGACATTTCCGCGATGCCCTTGGCATTGTCGACAATTGGGCCGTACGCGTCGTTGGCGACGACAACGCCTGTCAGTGACAGCATGCCGACAGCAGCGATGCCTACACCGTAGACACCCGGTAGACCAAACGCTTCAGCAGAAAAATAGGCAACCAGCGTTGCTGCGGCAATACCGAATAAAGACGGTGCAATAGAAATGAAGCCATAGGACAAACCGGATATGATATTGAGTGCAGAACCGGATTTTGCTATTTCGGCCGTTCTGCGCACAGGTTGATAATTATCGTCTGTAAAATAGCCGGTTGTAAAGCCGATAATGACTCCGATAGCCAGTCCAGCCACAGTTGCGATTAAAGCACCAATGTTCCAGCGCATAACCAGAAACAGAATAGTGGCAAGCGCCGCGAAAATCACACAAGTGATGACAGTAGCCATGTTGAGCGCTGTACCCGGTTTGCCGTTTTTCCCGACCCGGACAAACTGCAGACCAATTACGGATGCGATGATACCGATGATACAAAGAATCAGCGGCAGGATGGTGTAGAAAATTTGCGTTTCTTTCGGCGCGGTCAGGAAACCGGTGAAGCCAATCAGCATGGCGGCAACAGTCGCAGCAACGTAAGAATCGAAAATGTCAGCACCCATACCGGCGACATCGCCGACATTGTCTCCGACATTATCTGCAATAACAGCAGGGTTGCGCGGGTCGTCTTCCGGAATGCCGGCTTCGATTTTGCCGACCAGATCGGCGGCGATATCGGCTGTCTTTGTGTAAATGCCGCCGCCTGCTTTGGCCAACAGAGCCAGCGAAGAAGCTCCGAAAGAAAATCCGAGAACGACTTCCGGATCTCCAGTCAGCAGATAAATCAGGCACATCCCGAACACCGCAATGCCGACCATCGCAAGAGCAAGAACAGCACCGGCGCGATAAGCTGTGTTGAAAGCTTTGTTCAGGTTGGTGGTTGCGGCAATCGCGGTTCGAACATTAGCACGAACTGCGACGGACATACCCAGGAAACCGGCAACAGCTGAGCACAAAGCACCGATGATAAAAGCACCTGCCGTTTCCAGACCGGTTAAAAGTTCAAATCCGTCACCACTCAGCGAGAATACTATGGCGAGAATAATGCCGAAAACAACAGCAACGCCGGCCAGGGCACTGTATAGATGGCGAAGATAAGCCCATGCGCCTTCTTTAATGGCACGGGCGATCTTTCTCGAACGATCCGTCCCATCATCCTGTTTTTTCACCCAGCTGTAAAGCAGCAGAGCCAGTCCAAAGGAAACAAGTCCAAGTGCCATACCTAAGAACAGCCAAGCTTGTGTAGTCATAACGATTAACCTCCGAAGTATAAATGATAAAATAATTCAGGATTACGTATTGATTGAACGCCACCAGTCATAATGGTGCTTGCGAAGCGCGTCGGGAGGCGGTATTGAATAAACACATAAGCCTTCATCGGCATTACCGACATAAACACCATTCTTGATCACTCGGAAGGACAAAACGCGGTAGCCGCTCAGATCAAACATTTTTGAAGCGATCGGTTTGGTTTTCACTTCATTGAGACAATTACGAAGATGCGGGATATTTTCGTATGGCAGATCATCGGTTGCCCCATCCTCCGGATCTACAGCAAGATCTCCGAGATTCAGTTCCGCGAAAGCGATGGAAGGGATCCCCTGGAAACTGCCATGTTGCCCCATCATCAGGTTTTTAAAATCCAGCGGTCCCAGCGAACTGACAACAGCCGGGCGTGTCGGTGCCAACTCCAGATACAGGTGCAATCCGTTTTCATTATTTGATGCTGGTGTTTTACTGACACTGAGCGCTCGTCCGTCCCTGGCAACATAATAAAGATTGCCCATCGCCGCGATGGGAATGTGCTCAAGCACACGATAGATTGCGATATAGACGGAAGATTTGGGGCGCCCATCCGATTCAGGGATGCAACGGGCAATCCCTTCATCAATTTTAAAGAACGGATGTCTGAATGATGGATCGATTTCAATGAAGAGAACCTGGCCGCTGGATTTACCGCGTTCACCGATGGCGTAGTAAGCAGCAAATTCTTTTGGATTGAGCATTGAAATCACAAGCGTTTCGGGTATTAACGTCAGGTACAGATGATAATTCAACGATCTCACCCTTTCTCAAATATTGCGAGAATCAGACTCAAAAATATTTAAAGGCCAATTAACATCGATTTTAGTATAGATCGCAGTTTTTGAAAGTCAATGAGGAATATTGGGAAGAAAGTGATGGCTGTTTGATTAAAGAATCGTCGGAACACCGTGAGCTGGAACGAACTGCCTGAGTCATATCCTGAACCGTTCGCTTGAGAATGGAAAATCATCGGAGCCCTGTGTTATGATGCGATTATCTGATTGACAAACTGTGCGGAGGCTGAGCGAAAATGCACTCTGATCAAAAAATATCATTGCGCCGAAAGCGAATTGCTGTACTTGTGCTTGTTGTCGGGCTGACGCTCGCTAGTGTTCTGGTTTATTTTATCTGGGGAAAACCGATGATCGAATTTGTATCTGATCCTGATCAGGTCCGTGCATTCGAAATTGAGAATCCCATCGGCAGCCGCATTGCCTATGTTTTCTTGATGATGCTGCAGGTTATTGTAGCGGTCATACCGGGTGAGCCGTTTGAAGTGGGTGCCGGATACGCGTTCGGTGCAATCGAAGGAGTCCTGATTTGTACGGCCGGCATCACCTTGGGCAGCATTCTGGTTTTTCTTGCGGTAAAAAAGTACGGCCGATCTCTCGTTGAATTATTTTTCTCGCCCGAGAAGATCGATTCGATTCGCATTTTTAATAATCCCAAAAAATTGAATACCATCGCATTCATCGTATTTCTGATTCCCGGGACACCGAAAGATCTTCTCACTTATGTTGCCGGACTGACTCCTATTCAACTGCGGACATGGATCTTCATTACTGTTGTTGCCCGCTTTCCCTCAGTTGTGACATCGACAATTGCCGGTGATGCGATCAGCGAGCAGCGCTATTGGACAGCTGGAATCGTTTTTGCAGCAACAGCACTTCTGGCAGTGATCGGATATTTCATCTGGTATCGGATGAATCACGCCCAAAGGGACAGCAAGTCAGACTGATTAAGCGTCAAACACGACTGCCCCTATCAAAAAATCACACGGTTTGTTGGAAAATGTCGTAAAATCACACGATTGGCTTTCTTATCTTCCGTTAAGATAAAGTGAATACCACATCGACGGGGGTGTTCACCATGACACAGACAGACAGCGATACGGGACAAGCGGCTATTCAAAGCATCCCGGGATCTTGTGAGTGGGTCAGTTACGATTCAATCAGCCACGGTGATTCTTCAGATCAGAAATTCAGAATCAGGGATGCTGATGGCGAGAGTTATATGCTGCGAATTGCTGCCAAAACAGAGTATGAGCAACGAAAAACCGAGTATTCAGTAATGGATTATTTGTATCGCCAACATGCTGCAGTGCCGCGACCTGTTCAATATGGTGTTTCAGAAAACGGACAATCTACCTATATCTTAAGAAACTGGATTGCCGGAGATACTTGTCATGACCACCTTCAGCGGACTGACCCGGTCAGGCAGTATGCTTTAGGCCACGAACTGGCTGTATCCATCGCCGTACTGCATGCCTGTGATGGACAACGTTCGGCGGATGAATGGTCAGATCAAATGAATCAACGAATCCGGCTGGCTGTCAATCAGCTGAGCAGTCGGGACATCCAACTGGTTTGCATTCAGAAGCTGATCGGGTATTTGAGATCCAACCGAAAACTTGTCGATGACAGGCCTCAAACCTTGATTCATGGTGATATTAACCTTAGCAACATTATCCTGTCACAGGGTGGCTCACCCTATCTGATTGATTTTGAAAAATCACAGGTTGGCGACCCGCTTTATGATTTTGCATCTGTCATTGTCGATATCAGCCCGGTCAGCTGCTGGTTTGCGACGGGCTTGTTGGACTGCTATTTTAGTTACCAGGTGCGCACTAAGATTCATCAGCTGATCGCCTATTATACGGCTTTGCGTTCGTTGTGCCGGTTTTCAGCAGCCTGTAATCAGAGCAGAAACAAAAGACAAACTGCACTCAGACAGGTGCAGCAGGTGGTCAAATACTACCGTGATATGACGCTCGTGATTCCTGAATGGTACGAGGAATTACCAGAAATGCAGATTTAGAAACGGCTGTTAATCAGTCTGGAAAGCGGGTCAACGCCCGTTGTAGCTTACGGTTCAGTTGTGAAGCAGAGTACCGGACAGACTGCTGAATCCATTGGTAGCCTTGTGGACAGATCGACGCATCAATCCGGCTGACAGCGTCGCAGAAATCCTGAGCCTCTCGCAGATCAGCTTTCCGGTACCGACCTTTAAATGTCTTTCCGAACCATCGTCCGGCACAGCGTAATTCGGCTTTTTCAGTCAGATGGTCGACGGCTTGCCGAACCAGCAGACGGCCGATTGATGTGCAAAGGTCGCCTTTTATCGGATCATCGATGAATTGAAGCGCCGTATTAAGCGCAAAGAAATGCTGGATCAGACGTGCGGATTTTTGACGTGGAGTATACAGGTACCAGAGTGGTGTAGCCCAGATCGTACTGGCAAATCCATCGGCTTCTTCAATCAGTCGTGCACGGCAGGCGTAGATGCGGCCCTCCAGTGGATTTCGGTCGAGAACCTGTCGGCTGAGGCTGTTGAAGAGGGGCAGCAAGTGGTTTTTCGCAGCATTTTCTGCTTGCTGCACGAGCTTTTCAAACGTGACTTCATCCGATGCTTCTTGAATCTGATCGGTCGACTGTATTTCAGTGGAAGGGGGTTCGGGCTGATCGATTTCTGCAATATAATCTGACAGAGAGCGGGATTCTTGAGCAATTGACTGATTCTCAGCTGACTTGTCGTTTTGCGAATCGATCGAAATGGGAACAGCAGATACTGACTCATGGAGGATTCCCCGTACGCGAATCCCGTCCTCAGTCTTTAGCAGCAGCGATTTCTTGCCGCAATACGGGCAACTCCACTGCGCAGAGGTGATGGCAGAGCGATCCAGACTGAACGCGCCATCGCAGTGCGGGCAATTAAGCTGATACTGAGACATGGGAACCTCCTGGCAGATGCCGTTGTATGGATCGGAAGTTTTCTTCATTATACAACATTTATTTGTGCTTTGATATGTTTGTCAAATCAAGAAGACAGGGCATGTCGGCCAATAACATGCCCTGTCTCAGATGGAACGGTCTGAATGTTGGCTGTTCCGGTGGAGGAACCGTACAGCCTTCAGAGTTGTGCTAATCGAATTTCAGACCATGAGCTGATTTCATTGACAATCCGCGTTGTGCGAGGTCGTTCTGGATACGTTCCTGTTCCTGCGGACGACGGATTTTCAGCGTTGTCGTCTTGATCAAGTCCTGTTCGGAAACAATAAAATATTTAACAGCCTTGTAGGGTGGCATCTGCGTATTTACCTGCTTGATCTGTTCTTCAAGCCAGGATATGAGCGCTTCATCGGAGGACTTGGCAGTCGCAGGCAAATCCTCGTGGTTAATCACAAGTTTCGCACAGATATCGATCGCATCACGGGAAGAACGCTCACCCCAGACGATGGATTCCCGTAAACCGGGAATTCGGCCCAGCAGGAACTCAACTTCTTCAGGAAAAACTTTCTTGCCGTTTGTCAGCACGATCATCGATTTGGCCCGGCCTGTAATATGAATGCACTGATTCTTATCAAGATAACCGACGTCGCCTGTTCGCAACCAACCGTCTTCTTGCAGGACTTCTGCAGTGGCGTCCGGGTTTTCATAGTAGCCCAGCATAACGCTTTCGCTGCGGGTCAGAATTTCCCCCGTTGATCCGGGTTCGGATGAGGGTGTATCAATCGCCGCTTCTATAAAGGCCAAAGGCTGACCGACACTGCCATATACATTGACGTGGTAATTGCAGGCGGCAATAACGGGAGACGTTTCTGTTAAACCATAACCATTAAAGAAATCAATACCGATTTCATTGAAGAACGCAATTATTTTTCGATCGATTGGTGCAGCGCCACTCACGCAGAGATTGAGGTTGCCGCCGAGTGCATCCAGAATCTGGTGAAACAGTTTTCTGCGCACATCGATGTTCACTTTCAGCAGCCCTTTGGTAATCACGCGCAGGGTGTTGACCAGTTTGAGCTTGCCGGATTTTTCAAGATTCTTCTCGATTTGCCGATAAATATTTTCAAAAAGCAGCGGTACAGCCAGAATAATGTCGATTTTCCACTCTTTCAGGTTTTGAGACAGGTAACGAAGTCCGTCAACAAAGCAAATGCAGCTGCCATACGATAACATGACGTACATGCCAACCGTGTTTTCAAATGTGTGGTGAAGCGGCAAAATCGATAAAGCGCGCTGGCCTTCACGGATATTCAGTGTGCTGACCACTGAGTAAATATTACTGGTGATATTCCGGTGCGACAGCATAACGCCTTTGGACATGGCTGTTGTTCCGGAGGTAAAGAGAAGTGCACACATTTCTTCTTTGTCCAGAGAAGCATCGAGGAAGGAACGATCGCCCTGCTGGCGTCTTTCATGTCCAATTTTCATTAATTCGTGCCAGGGCATAAAACGGGTATCACCGGTGTCAGATCCTTCAGGCAAATCATCAGGTTTCATGCAGATGAAATAGCGGACATCCGGATTATCAGCGGCAACAGCCAGCGCAATGTCATGATGTCCGGGGTGATAGATAAATGCCTCGGCGTGCCCGCGACGTGTCAAATGGATCACTTCTGGTTCAGGCAGCTGGCGATCAAGCGGAACGGAGACACCGACGCCATTGATGACGGCGTTGTGCGCGACTGCCCATTCATAGCAGTTGGCTCCGATCACTACGATATGTTTCTTGGCCAGTCCGAGATGCATTAAAGCAGTGCCCAGTGTATCGATATCATCTGCAAAGTCACGATAACTATGCACTATTTCTGTTCCGTAAGGTTTATCGTGATATCGATAAGCATCCTGTGCATCATACCGCTCGGCACAATCGCGGATCAAATCGCGGATTGTCTCGAAATGCCGTCGTTCATAATATTTTTCCCCTAAAACAGTTTGCATAAAAACCTCCCGCACAACCTGTTTGATATACATATTATTTGATAATCAAAGTAATAGACTTATTGTATCATGCTTGATCTGTCTGCGCAAGCATTCGAGACTGCTGGTTGTATTGCCGTTAGAACTGCCTGGACTAAGGGGTTACAGTCTGTATTTTTAAACAAAAAACCATCCGCTATTTCGCTTCAAACGGATGGTTCAGATGCATGAATTGACCCGACAGGCTACCAGTTTTGTTCTGCTATCAGACCGGCAATATCGGCTGTCATCTTCTGACGTGATGTAACCAGATCGTCTTCAGGGAAATCGGCGCTTAGAAGGACTTGCTTCAACGGGTCTGAATGGAAACGGCAATCCTGAAACAGCCCCGGGAGTAAATCGATGTAATCGCTGTCGAGCGCATCGGAATAAATTTTGGTCTGACGAACGAATCCTTTTTCAACCAGAAAACCGATCTGGAACGAGCCCCAGTCGAACCGATGATCAACCACGATATCCAATTGAAGAGACTCCCCGTAACGCCAGGACCAAGAAGCGTAATGCTCATTCAGTACCCGAAGCCGGTCGAGATGACGCACGGCTGCATCCGACATATGTGTAATTTCCCACTCGGGGTCTTTGCAATAGGCTTGACAAAAAGCATCAGCCATTGCATCGTTCAATGTCTGCACAGAAACAGCTGGATTCATATCCTGCAGATTTGTGACACGCGACCGCACGGAAGCAACACCCTTTGACTGCAATTTCTTGGCTGAAACCGTTAAATAGCGCGATAGTTTTGCATAATCGGAGTTCACCAGCAGTGTTCCGTGGTGCAGACCGGCGTTGCGATGTAAGCTGAACGCATTGCCGGAGAACTTCAGCCCGGACGCCAGAATATCGTTGCGGCCGGAACGTTCAGCATCAATACCCTGACTACGGACCGCCTGAATGATCATGTCGAAATTTCGATCAATATTGAAAACCGAACGAGGCAGGATAATCGAAAAATTCAGATTACCCAGATCATGATAAACAGCCCCGCCGCCAGTGCTGCGTCGGGCCAGATGTCCGCCGTCCGCTTCCAGTTGACCGGTACTGCATTCAGCCCAGGCATTCTGATTGCGGCCGATGACAACCGTATGATCATTTTGCCAGAGATAAAAGACGGCATCCCATGTGTTGTCTTCCACCTGTTCCATCAGAAAATGTTCAAGAGCCAGATTAAACCAGGGATTGTGTTCAGTTGCATGAATGATTAACGCCTGCTTCATGAGATAATCCTCGCTTTTTTTATAGTCAGAGAGACAGAACATGAGCCCGCCGAACTGATTTTATATAGGCTTCGGGTAACGGTTTATCTGTGATCAGCGCATATAAATTCTGAAGTTTCGCAAATGTATGTGGCATATTTCGATCGAGTTTACTGCTGTCAATCAGCATAACGACCTGCCGCGCCTTTCGGATCACCAGTCGTTTCAGCTCGGCTTCGAAATAGTCACCGCAACTGAATCCATTCTGGACGGTAAAGGCGCTTGGTGCCATAAATGCCAGATCAATATTTAACGTCTTGACATATTCCACAGCGTTAAACCCTGATAAAGTCAGTGTATCACGATTAAGCTGTCCACCGGTCAGATTGATTTTGATGTTCTGGTTTTTTACCAGTTCCAGAGCGATATTCGGAGCAGGTGTCAGGACAAAAAGATGCTGGTCCTTCATGCGCTGTGCGAGACACATACAGGTGGTACCTGAATCGACGTAGATGGACTGACCTTCATGAATCAGCTGGATTGCTTTTTCTGCTATGATCATTTTTGCATCTGTATTCTCGACCTGGCGCTGGGTATATGCAGCTTCTTTGATCATTGACAGATGCGCCAGTGATTTTGCTCCGCCCCGAATCCGGATGATACGACCCTGACGCTCTAAAAATTCGAGATCACGCCGCAGGGTCATGCTGGAGACGCCGGGGTAGCGTTCTTCCAGCTCCTTGAAGCGGATTTCGCCGCGGGACTGGATATACTGATTAATCGTTGCACGCCGGTCTGCTGTCATAAACAACACCAATCCTGACTGATAAAATATGATAAAATGATCGTTATTAACATCAGTTCACATCTTATCACAAATAAATAAAGAAAACAATTGGCATCCCTAAACTGTCGGAAACCTGTAAATGCCTGATAGATAGTCTCTTTAGGACGTCTATCGAGCATAACATCGATGATTTCTCATCAATTCAGACAAGAAAACCGGGAGGCATCCCGTAATTTTGGTTGATTCAATTAACAAGTAAGTGTTAACATAGAACAGGCAAAGTGTTATAATGGAACGCGATATAAGCCGATCAGGACGAGACTGATCAGGCAAGAAAATGCTCGACACATCTGTTAGAATAAAGTGGTAGTATCAAGAGGATTATAAAAACAGGAGGATTCTAATATGGCAACACCTGTCATCATGCCCCGTCAAGGACAATCTGTCGAAAGCTGTATTATTGGAGAATGGCATAAGAAAAAAGGAGACCCCGTCAAAGAAGGGGACATTCTTTTTACATATGAAACCGATAAGGCGACATTCGATGAAACAGCAAAAGTCGACGGAACATTAATTGAAGTTTATTTTGAAGAAGGCGATGACGTACCGGTTCTGACCAATGTTTGTGTCATTGGCGAACCAGGAGAAGACACGTCTGATTTTGATCCGAGAGAAGATAAAAAAAGCGAAGCAAAACCGGAAGAAAAAGTTGAAGCAGAAACGGACAAACCGCAAGATGTCCAGCAGAAAGCAACACCACAGGCAGAAGCAGGAGTGGTCGCCGCAACAGCACCGCAGGCTATCAGTCCACGCGCCAAAAATCTGGCGGAAAAAAGTGGTGCTGACCTGAGGCAGGCAGCGGCGACCGGACCCAAAGGCCGTGTGATCGAACGTGACGTTCAGTCGTTGATCAACAAGGGACAGTTTGCGACAGCTGCTGCCGGAACCGAATATCCTGCGGCAATTCAGGGGACAGGCCTCGGCGGTCGTGTTTCAGCCGGTGATGTTGCTGCGGCACAAACATCTTCTATTCCGGCACCGGTCGCGGCAGGCGAAGATGATGTCTGGACTGAGAAGCACACCAATATCCGGAAAGTGATCGCGCGCGCCATGCATGCCTCACTGGCCAATATGGCCCAGCTGACATTAGACAGCAGTTATGATGCTACGGATATTCTCAATTTGCGTAAACAGCTGAAACAGGCATCCGGTCAGGGACTGACAGCCGAGCAAGGGTTTTCACTGGCTGAGTCAATACCGACCTTGAACGACATTATTCTGTATGCTGTATCACGTGTCCTCTCACGTCACCCTGCCTGTAACGCCCACTACGACGATGAGAAAATGACATATTTCCGTCATGTGCATCTAGGTGTCGCTGTCGATACACCACGCGGACTGATGGTGCCGACGCTTTTCAACGCTGACACATTAAGCCTTTCCCAGATTTCGAGCTCGGTCAAAGAGCTGGTTGCTGCCTGCCAGGCCGGCACGATCAACCCTGATCTGCTGCAGGGCGGTACCTTTACTGTAACCAATCTCGGCACGCTGGGTATCGAATCCTTTACGCCTGTTATCAATCCGCCCCAAACATGTATTCTTGGCGTCAACACAATCGTCAATCGTGTTCGTGAAGCGGATGGTCAATTGGTTTCTTATCCGGCTATGGGTCTGTCACTGACGTTTGATCATCGGGCTGTTGACGGGGCTCCGGCTGCACGTCTTCTCAAAGATCTTGTGCAGGTACTGGAACATTTTTCACTGTTCCTGATGCAGTAAGCCACATAACAGGAGGATAGCCATGTTTGATTTAATTGTTCTCGGAGGCGGGCCTGCCGGTTATCTGGCAGCAGAAAGAGCCGGTGAAGCCGGATTGACGACCGCGTTGATTGAAAAAAATAAAATAGGTGGTGTTTGCCTGAATGAAGGCTGCATACCGTCCAAAACACTGTTGAACAGCGCGAAGATTTATGAGCACGCAAAACACGGCCAGGTCTACGGCGTGACAGCCGAGCAAGTGACCATTGATGCGGCAGCAGTTGTCAAAAGAAAAAATAAAGTTGTTACTAAACTGGTATCCGGTATTCGTGCCACATTGAAGGCCAGGAAAGTAACCATTTACAGCGGTCACGGTACCGTTGTGGATCGGAAAGACGGCGTCATAAGGGTATCCGTCAATGATGAAATATTAGAAGGCCGTCAGTTGTTGATCGCAACCGGATCGGAAGCCATCGTTCCGCCAATCCCGGGTGTTCGAGAGGGGCTGGATGCAGGTCGTGTTCTGACCAATCGCGAAATCCTGGATCTGGAGGCGATACCCGAATCGCTTGTTATTATCGGTGGTGGTGTGATTGGTTTAGAGATGGCGGCTTACTATGGAACATGCGGCAGTCAAGTCACAGTTGTTGAGATGCTTGATCATATTGCCGGAAATGCGGATCGTGAAATCAGCACTGTCCTTCAGAAGGCATTTGAAAAGCAGGGCATTGTATTCCACCTGAACAGCCGCGTGACGCGAGTTGACAACGAATCAGTTCATTTTGAGAACAGTGAAGGATCCCACACAGTCAAAGCCGATAAAGTACTTCTCAGCGTAGGCCGTAAACCCGTAACCCAGGATATCGGTCTTGAGAACATCAATGTTCATCTCGAACGCGGCCACATTGTCACTGATCGGCAGGGCCTGACAAATGTCCCCAACGTTTTTGCCGCCGGTGATGTAAATGGTATCTGGATGCTGGCACATGCTGCCTACCGTGAGGCGGAGGTTGCTGTCAATACAATGCTTGGCCGCAAAGATATCATGCGCTATCAGGCAATGCCTTCAGTCATTTATACGCAGCCTGAGATGGCCTTTGTCGGGGAAACAGAAGAGACTTGTCAGGAGAAAGGCATTCATTACAAAAAAGTTGTACTGCCAATGAATTTCAGCGGCAGATATATGGCTGAAAATGAAGGTGGAACGGGTCTGATCAAGCTGATAGTCGATCAGGACAAAGATTGCGTGATCGGCTGTCATCTGCTGGGTGGTTACGCATCGGAGATTATTCTGACAGCTGGAGTCATCATCGAAGCTGAAATGAAGATCAGTGATGTTAAAGAACTGATTTTCCCGCATCCGACTGTCAGCGAAATTATTCGTGAAGCTATTTTTCATATATAGAGAGATTAGACAATCATCAGAATGAATCAGAGAGAAAAAATAGAACAACCGGAGGTTAACTATGCCAAAACAATTATTTATCAATCCTGACGATGTCAGAAAAGCAGGGGTCATTTCGTTCAAGGACATTCCCGTGAACCAGTACAGCAAGACGGTTCAGGAGGAATCCGGTCAGTACAGCAAAGAGGATATGCTTCGCATTTATCGCGATATGCGTCTGATTCGTGAATTTGAATCAATGCTTTACTCGATTAAGACAACAAACAGCTACAACGGACTCGAATACAACAACCCGGGCCCGGCTCATCTGTCAACAGGACAAGAAGCCGCAGCAGTCGGACAAGCCTATTTACTGAAACCTGAAGATACTATTTTTGGTTCCCACCGAAGTCATGGTGAGATTCTTGCCAAAGGACTCTCTGCTATTCAGAAATTAAGCGAGACTGATTTGCTGTCAGTCATGGAAAACTTCCTGGATGGACAGACATGGCGAATTGTCGAGAAAGCCAACGAGGGGAAAGATCGCCCGTTAAAGCATCTGGCTATTGATTTTTTGGTCTATGGCGCACTCGCTGAGATTTTCGCGAAATTGACCGGGTTCAATCGCGGTCTTGGCGGCTCTATGCACGCCTTTTTCCTGCCGTTCGGCATTTATCCGAACAATGCCATTGTCGGCGGTTCAGGTGATATATCTGTCGGCGCTGCCCTGTATAAAAAAATCAATCGCAAGCCAGGCCTCGTAGTCTGCAATATCGGAGATGGCTCTCTGGGCTGCGGACCAGTCTGGGAAGGCTTTATGCTGTCGGCTATGGATCAGTTCAAGACACTCTGGGAAGGTGATATGAAAGGCGGCCTGCCGCTGATTTTCAACATCATGAATAACCAGTATGCAATGGGCGGTCAGACACGCGGTGAGACCATGGGCTATGACTTTGTCGCACGTGTCGGTGCCGGCATCAACCCGGAACAGATGCATGCAGAACGCATCGACGGCTACAACCCGCTGGCTGTCATCGATGCCTATGGGCGCAAGATTCAGGTGATTGAAGAGAAACGAGGACCGGCACTGCTGGATACGCTGACCTACCGCTATACAGGTCATTCACCTTCCGATGCGGAC
>Ga0123335_1005291_pt1 | contig 15850 bp, 13 predicted proteins | sample BiotimSIPDNA_2_FD_89707 | JGI IMG/M metagenome (GOLD analysis project Ga0123335, IMG submission 89707) | Anaerobic biogas reactor microbial communites from Washington, USA - Biogas_R2 time_0 SIP DNA | ecosystem: Engineered > Bioreactor > Anaerobic > Unclassified | place: Washington, USA...
AGCTGTTCTTTTTCCCGCCGTTTGCGTCCCGATTCCAGGCGCTTTTCATAACCCGGGTCGGCTTTTTCTGCGGCAACCTTTTGCTGGAGTCGCTCAATGGTGCCGGCATCTGCCCATACCCCCATGGATTCAAACCGGTTTTTCCGCCAACGCTTCATGACCCAGTGCGGACCGGCGGCCTTAACCCGGCGGGTGAGCAACGCATCCCCCGGCGGGAGCAGTTCCCATTCTTGCGGAATCGGCATCACTTTGCCTTCCAGACTCAGCACATGACCCGGTTTCTGAAATGGCCTCACTTCCTGCGTCTCGATCATCGCCTCAATTTAGCCCGCCTAATCGGCTGGACAATTCAAAAATGGAGGAGGACTCCCGCCTCCAGCGACAGCGAGAATTCCGGCGTCTTGAATGGATCGAATTCCGCCAGTGCCTCGACTTGCTCCGTAGTCTCGGCGTTGTAGAAGGTTTCAATGGGATCAATGGCGTCGAGCGACATCTTCAGGTGGGTGGAGGCTAGCCAGATGATGCGGGCATCCGCAAAGAGACTCACCCTCGCGTGCAGCGGGATGGATCCCGCGATGCCGAGAGACCCTCCAGTTCTGCATACGTTTTCCTTTGTGGATTTGAGCTCCATGAATAGCTTTGAGGGAACGAGAATACCACGGCTGATCATGGTGGTGTTTTGGAAATACAGGTTCTCCAGATGGAAGTCGTGGAACCAGTCCTGAACAATCGAGGCGTGGAGGGATGCATCCAATCTCCCAACACGGAATCGTCGCTTGATCCCCGCAGAAAAACGGTAACCCGACCAGGAACCTGACGGAGCAAGCGAAGACTCCACGGTTTCGCTGTATTCGCGCAGCGGCCAGGGTTGGGTGGACTGCCATGCGTAGTAGGAGAAATGTATGGGGATCGGCTGATTGCTTCCGCTCCATTCAGTGATGGAATGCCGCCCATTGAGAGAGACTCCCCATTCCGGTGTGATCCATCGCGTGTATCCAATGCTGAAAACCGGAACTTCCTCCCCACTAAATTCGATGTCCCGGGAAGCGGATTTCCCGTCCATTTGATAGGGCGAGAAGCGGGTTTGGTGATCGACCTCATCGAGGATCCATCCGATCCCTGATCCGATGGTCCACTCGTTTTTTCCGGTCGGTGTAGATTGAACTGTCCCGTTGAATCCAACAAGACACAAGCAAAGGAGAAATGGCAGTTGAGTTCTCATGGTAATACAGACGGGTTGCCAGAGGAAGGCGTGAGCGATGTTCAATGCTCCCGTTTGGTTTGGCATCTTCCGATAGTGGCCAGATGGCCCTGATGATCCAGCTTAATTGCGGCTGATCGTACATTCGCTTCGTGGAAGCTCTGCTCCAGGAGTCGAATTCAGGGGGCGATTCGCGGGTGGCTGGCGTATGGGCTTGGCCCGGGAGTCACGTTCATCCCATCGTCTGTTCATCCCAAATCCGGTGTTGGGGCTTGCCATATTTCCAGATGTGGATAAGGAATTGGTTTTTGAGAAGAGGGGTGGTCCTGGCGGGGCCTGAGAAGCAAAACGATCCTTTTGTGACCCGAAGAACCTGATGCGGGTAATGCCGACGTAGGGAAGATTCGATGGACACATCGAGGGCCGACCGGGATCGTTGCATTGTTCGCATCCAAGATCCATTTGCCATTCGAACCATGAATCCAGAAAATCCAGTTCCATCGTCATCTGCCAGTCGCCGTGTGTATGTAAGCGGCTCAAGAGCGGATATCCGTGTGCCCATGCGTGAGGTGAGCCTCAGCCCGACCCGCCACGCCGATGGCACAGAGACTCCGAATGAGGCGGTGAGGCTATACGACACATCCGGTCCATGGGGGGATCCTTCCTTTCACGGGGATAGCGGGAAGGGGCTGCCGCGCAGTCGGGAATCCTGGATTATGGAACGCGGTGATGTGGAGTGGATTGAGGGAAGGCAGGTCAAGCCGATGGACGATGGATACCTGAGTGAGGTCCACGCCGGAAAGGCTTCCGCTGCCAACGGACGGAACCCTTTGCGCGTGTTCAGTGAGACTCCGGGGCGCGTTCTGCGGGCCAAGCCGGGCTGTCGGGTCACCCAGATGCACTACGCCCGGAAAGGCATCATTACCCCGGAGATGGAGTATGTCGCGATCCGCGAAAACATGCGCCTGCAGTCGATCAGGGGAGATGCGGATGGACGGTCGGATGCGGCGGCCAATACTATGCAGCATCAGCATCCGGGGCAGTCCTGGGGGGCGGCTCTTCCACGTGAGATCACGCCGGAGTTTGTCCGCTCCGAGGTTGCCCGGGGGCGCGCTATCATTCCCTGCAACGTGAATCATCCGGAGTCGGAGCCGATGATTATCGGTCGGAATTTCCTGGTGAAAATCAACACGAACATCGGGAATTCCGCCGTGACTTCTTCCATCGAAGAGGAAGTGGAGAAGATGCGCTGGAGTGTGCGATGGGGAGGCGATACCCTGATGGATCTTTCCACCGGAAAGAACATCCACCAGACGCGCGAATGGATCCTGCGGAACTGTCCGGTTCCGGTCGGTACGGTGCCAATCTACCAGGCTCTCGAGAAGGTCGGGGGGCGGCCCGAGGAACTCACATGGGACCTGTTTCGGGATACGCTTGTTGAGCAGGCCGAGCAGGGCGTGGACTATTTCACGATCCACGCGGGGGTGTTGCTGCGGTTTGTTCCCAAGACGGCTCAGCGGATGACCGGTATCGTTTCACGCGGTGGGGCAATCATGGCAAAATGGTGCCTGGCGCACCATCAGGAGAATTTCCTCTATACCCATTGGGATGAGATTTGTGAGATCCTGGCGGCGTATGATGTGGCGTTTTCAATCGGGGATGGACTGCGTCCGGGCTCGATTTCGGATGCGAATGACGAAGCCCAGTATGGCGAGTTGATGGTGCAGGGCGACCTGACCAAACGGGCATGGGCTCAGGATGTTCAGGTGATGAACGAAGGGCCGGGGCATGTGCCGATGCACATGATTCAGGATAACATGCAAAAACAGCTCGAGTGGTGCCATGAAGCTCCATTCTACACACTGGGGCCCCTGACTACCGATATCGCTCCCGGCTACGATCACATCACCTCCGCCATCGGCGCGGCCATGATCGGATGGTATGGAACCGCCATGCTCTGCTACGTGACTCCGAAGGAGCATCTCGGATTGCCCGACCGGGAGGATGTGCGAAACGGGGTGGTGACCTATAAGATCGCAGCCCATGCGGCGGATCTGGCGAAGGGGCATCCCGCCGCGCAGTGGCGCGACAATGCCCTTTCAAAGGCGCGATTCGAGTTTCGATGGGAGGATCAGTTCAATCTGTCACTCGATCCTGATCGTGCCCGCTCGTACCACGATGCGACCTTACCTCAGGAAGGTGCTAAAGTGGCGCATTTTTGCTCCATGTGCGGGCCCAGTTTCTGCTCCATGCGGATCACCGAGGATGTGCGTCGCTTCGCGGCTGAGCGCGGGATCGCTGAAGAGAAGGCACTTGAAGTCGGCATGCAGGAGCGCTCGGATGCATTTCTCAAAACCGGTGGCGAATTGTATCAGTAGAGCTTCATTATCCTATCAGCACAAAATGGATGGTCGTATTCCGGCCATCAGGCAAGTTTGGCACAACATGAGCTGTCTTTGGGCTGTGTCATCTCAATGCGACTAGCGTGAGATTCGTCTCGAATACAGGGTTATTCCCGGAAGCCCGACGGTAAGGGGTTAACGTCGGGCTTCTTTGCGTTTGAGAAGGATTGATTCGGGCGGAGGATCCGTTGATAGTGGTGCCATGCGTATCAGTGGTGGAAAGGCCAGGAGTATCGTGCTGCGTTGTCCGAACGGGGACTGGGTCCGCCCCGCAACCGACAGGATGCGTGAGGCGGTGTTTTCGTCCCTCGGATCCATGGTCGTGGATTGCACCTTTTTGGATCTGTTCGCCGGATCGGGTTCATACGGGCTTGAAGCTGTAAGCCGGGGAGCGGCGGCCGGAGTCTTTGTGGAGCAACGCAAGGAGGCGGTAGCCGCCATCAAGGCCAATCTGGAACAGGTTCTGAAGAGCGTGGGAGCGGATGCGAGTGCCGCGGGTCGTTTTACGGTGTTCTCCCGGGATGTCCACGTCTGGCTTGGAAATGCGCCGGCGGATCCCGCGATCAGCCAGCGCTTCGATCTGGTGTTTGTTGATCCGCCGTATTCCCATTTTCCGGCGGTGTTTCCAAAGATCATGAATGCTTTGGTCCCGCTGGTCGATGCGGGCAAGGGAAGGGTGCTTGTTGAGATGCCATCCGCCCCTTCGCAGATTCCCGGAGGATGGGAGATCGATCGGGTCTTTGGAAAAGGACGTGAAGATACCCGCTCCATTTTGTTTGCCCGCAAATCCTGACCCGGCGAGGGGTCTTTCTGTGGCAGATATTAGCAGGATGTATTTGACACTCCAATGTCATTAATAGCTGGGGCTCTCCCATCGAAAACAGTTGGACTTTGGATCGGGCGAATCCTTGGATGAGGGTATCCCATCTCCAAAACCCATCGGTTGAACGCGCGCATGGCCATGCCCTTGGCTCTTCGCGAAGGACGCCGGATATTCCCGCAAATCCTGTCATCAACACCATGAAAGACCTGTTTTCGTCTCCAGTATCTTCCATCCGCAAGCGGGATGGATCGATGGTTCCATTTGATCTGCGCAAGATCGTGAACGCGATTGCGAACGCAGGCCGTGCGACCGGCGAGTTTGAGCGTGCGGAAGCCGAGGATCTTGCGTTTATGGCGCATGGGCGCATCCGTGAGGCATTCGTTTCAAGAGTGCCTGGCGTGGAAGAGGTGCAGGATATCGTGGAGGATACTTTGCTGGCGTCTCCTTACCGGCGAACGGCGAAGGCTTACATTATCTACCGTGACCAGCGCTCACAGTTGAGGGATTTTGCTTTGCGCAGCGAAGTGGACAAAGTGGATCAGTATCTCGGCAAGCTCGATTGGCGGGTGCGGGAAAACTCAAACATGGCGTATTCGCTGCAGGGTTTGAACAACTACGTGGCCGGCGAGATTTCCAAAACCTACTGGTTGAACAAGGTGTATCCGGCTGAGATCCGTGCGGCGCACCAAGGCGGGTTAATCCACATCCATGATCTCGGGAGCATCTCTTCGTATTGTGTGGGCTGGGATTTGTACGATTTGCTCGTTCAGGGATTCCGCGGAGTTCCCGGAAAGGTGTCGAGTGCGCCGGCCCGGCATTTCCGTGCGGCATTGGGGCAGTGCGTGAACTTTCTCTACACCTTGCAGGGTGAGAGTGCGGGGGCACAGGCGTTTTCGAGTTTTGATACGCTGTTGGCCCCGTTTATCCGCTTCGATGCGCTGGATTATCGTGCGGTGAAGCAGGCGATGCAGGAATTTCTGCACAACCTGAATGTCCCGACCCGGGTCGGTTTTCAGAGCCCATTCACCAACATCACCCTGGATTTGAAATGCCCGTCGCACTATCGGGATCAGCCGGTCATCTGCGGAGGCAAGCCGTCTTCGGAAACCTACGGGGAATTCCAGGCAGAGATGGATGTCCTCAACCGGGCTTTTTTCGAAGTGATGGTTGAGGGTGATGCGGAGGGACGTTTGTTCCCATTTCCGATTCCGACGATCAACATCACCAAGGATTTTGACTGGGAGAATCCAAACCTTGAGGGATTGTGGGAGATGACTGCGAAGTATGGGATCCCATACTTCTCGAACTTCGTGAACTCCGACATGAGTCCGGAGGATGCTCGGTCCATGTGTTGCCGGCTCCGGATTCAGAACGATCAACTTGCCTACCGTGGCGGTGGATTGTTCGGATCCCATCCGCTGACCGGGAGTATCGGTGTGGTCACTCTGAACCTTCCCAGGATGGCCTATCTGGCGAAAAGTGAGGAGGCGTTCATGGAGCAGGTCTATCGGGCGATGGATTTGGCCCGGGACAGCCTCGAGATCAAACGCAAGATGCTCGAGAAGTTGACCGATCAGAACCTGTATCCTTACACCCGTCACTACCTGATGGCGGTCAAAGAGCGTTTTGATCAGTATTGGAAGAATCACTTTTCGACGATTGGACTGGTCGGCATGAATGAGGCATGTCTGAACCTATTGGGTGTGACGATAGGGGATGGCGAAGGGCATCGCTTTGCGTGCCGTGTTCTCGATGGCATGAGGAATCAGTTGCTTGATTACCAGAAGAAGACCGGGAGTGTTTGGAATCTGGAGGCCACTCCGGCTGAGAGTACGAGTTTCCGCTTTGCGCAAATCGATAAGAAGGAGTTTCCCGAGATCATTGTCGCGAACGAGGCCAACGTGATCAACGAGGGAAAAGCTCCGTTTTACACGAACTCGAGCCATTTGCCGGTAAATTTCTCCGACGACATTTTCGAGATTCTGGATCTGCAGGACGAGCTTCAGGTAAAATACACCGGCGGCACTGTGATCCACCTGTTTATCGGTGAGCGCTTGAGCGACTATGCGACGGTTCGGGATCTGGTGCGCAAGATTGCCCACCAATACCATCTGCCGTATTTCTCGATCACGCCGACGTTTTCGATCAGTCCAACCCACGGCTATCTTCCAGGCGAGCACACCCACTGTCCCTATTCCGGTGAGCCTTGTGAGGTCTACTCCCGGGTGGTCGGATACCTCCGGCCGGTGAGCCAGTGGAATGACGGAAAACAGCAGGAGTTCGGGATGCGCAAAGTGTCTATGGTGGGCACCCGTGGCCGCCGAAAGGTGCCTTGCCAGGAGGAGTTCAGGCTGGAATAGGGCATTCCCTTGCGATACAGTATTCCTACCCATGGGCCAGACAATGAAAACAGTCCAAATGGAACGGCCAACAAGACGGTGATCTCAACTCTGGGTCGCTGCGATCCGCTCCGGAGGATCCTCCGGCATTATCTGTGATACTATGGTGGGAATGGGACAGCTATGAAAGCAGGCGCACTGGTCAAAACCACCTTGATTGATTATCCGGGGCATATCGCCTCCGTGGTGTTTTGTCAGGGCTGTCCATGGCGGTGCCCGTTTTGCCACAACCCCGAGTTGGTTGTTCCTGAGTGCATGGAGTTGGCGATTCCGGACGATGTGAACTTCCGGGAGTTGGTGAATCAGAAGGGCTCGGTCGATGCCGTGGTGTTGAGCGGGGGTGAGATTCTCATGCAAAGGGATGTGACGGATTGGGTGGCTCGCATTCACGCCATGGGGCTTAAGGTCAAAATCGATACCAATGGATATTATCCCGACCGGCTGCGGGAGCTTCTTGCGAAGGAGCCACCTGACTACGTCGCAATGGACATCAAGACCGATGCGGCCGGTTACGATAAGCTTGTGGGGAAGAAGGGCTCCATCGGGCGTGTCAGGGAGAGTATTTCGATTCTGACATCAAGCGGGGTTGATCACGAGTTCCGGACCACGCTCCTTGAAGGGTATCATTTGCCCTCGCGGTTGTTGCGTCTGTTTGAGTTGGTCCCGATGGCCAGCCGATACTTTCTGCAGGCTTATCGACCCGCTCCAGCATCGGTCGGAGACTGGTCAGGATACGAAGCAACCTCTCCCGATTTCATGAGGCTTGCGGAGCGCCTTGCAAAGGATTTTGGCTTGTGTGTCCGGGTACGGAACCTGTAGGCTGAATGTGAGTTCTATTGGGGAAACAGTGTTGTTTCCCAGTAGATGAATGCTGTTCAGTCCGCACAATTCCAGTCATGAAAATCGTCAACATTATTCTCATCGTATTGTTCTCCCTGTTCGGGTTGGTGTTTGTAGGGGCGGTGTTTCTTCCCAAGTCCTATGAAGTGGAGCGGAGTGTGGAATTGGAAGTCTCGGCTGAGGCAGCCTTCACGCTGCTCACCGACTACTCCAAACGCGCCGAATGGGACAGCCGTTTTGAGGCGATTAAAGCGGATGCCTCTGTTGAGATGCGCACGGATGGCACTCCTGGTGCGCTTGGACATTCCCTTGTGTGGCGGGGAACCAATGTCGGAGAGGGAAAGCTTATCCTCACAGATGTTACGAGCCCATCCTACGTCCGGGCAGTTTTGCGTTACCTGGCGCCGAATCCGATGGATGCGGTTATGGAGTGGCACATCGAGGCCCTTGGCGCCGACCGCTGCAAGGTGAGGTGGGTGACGGGTGGCCCGCTTGATTATCCCGCCGGTAGAATCATGGGGCTGTTCTTTGACGGCATGTTGGGCAAGGATATGGAGCTCAGGTTGTCGGGTCTGAGGAGCTTCGTTGAATCCGTCAAATCATAAGGTATCGATAGGGTGTGCTAGATGCCTACGCAAGCTACAAAAAGAACTCTAGATTCTGGCTTCGATTCTTACCTATTGCTCGATCGCTTTGTCCTACATACCCTTGATGATCGCAGGAACCCTTTGGGATTCTGAATCAATGGGATCCAGTATACCGGACTCTATGGCGGGTTGGCTGGAAATTATGCCGGAGCTGGTTATTGGCGCTCTGTTGTTCCCGGTTTCGGGAGGAATCTTTGGATTGATCCTTATCGGGATCGGGGTGTTTCCGGCCTTTATAATGAACAAGGACAAGGCTTTGCAGTTCAACGTCATCTCCTGATCGCTTATGTCGCCCCGTGATGATGGCTGTACAACGTATTCATTTCAGGTGTCTCCAAAGTCAGGGTAGCATTCAATGGTGTTTCCTGCTTTGACTTCGAACCAAGGCTCGCTGCAGGGGACCCGGTCGTCGATGAAAAAGCGGATCCGAAGCGTTCCTGAAAAGGGTGGGATCAAGTAGTCGAACTGCCCGAGGTCGGATTCATGCATGGGTGCCCCTTTATCCCATGAAAGCGGAGATGCTCCTCGGATGGTAAGTTTGTGCCGGGAGGCCTGTAGCGCGAACACTTTCACAATGGAGCTGGATTTGGGTTCTTCCTTCGGCTTTCTAGTGGCTTTGATTCCGGTTGAAGCCTCTGGACCTTTTTGGGGCATCGGCTCCAGTAGAAAGTCCATCAGCATTTGGCCTTTGGAGTCGGACTCCGGTTTGGGATTTCCATCCGGCGAGATTGTCTCCTCATGGATCTGAGGTGCGGGTGCCGGATCGCCGATCAGGATGAAAGGCTCATCGGCGGCTTCGGTGGGATCGAAGCTTTCTATTGGCGTGGCTGACTGATCCAAATGACTGCTTATCGTGTCGTCCAGTGTCACATCATGGGCTTGATCAATGCCACTTTCGATGTCAGTGACGGGAGCATGATCAAGGGAGACCGTGGATTGGTTGGAGGTGACTTCAGGAATATCAGAATCGTATGATTGATCCCCAGCTGTATCCTTGTCCGGCATTGAAACTCCTGCGATTTCTTGAACCGCAGTCAGTGAGTTGGATGCGGGATCGTCAGGCAGCGGAACAATAAGGGATTCCGCTTCGGAATCCATTGCTGAAGTTTCTTCGAATGCGGATTCTGAGGAGGGTGGAGGTTCTTCAGTTTGGATCAACTCGTTGTAGTGGATTGCATCAACCGATTCATCCAATACCTCAATTTTTGAATTCCCGATTTGAATAGCGGGACTGGACGTCTTTGGTTCATCCTCCGGATTAACAATCGATGGGGTGGGGCAATCTGAGTCGGAATCTGTTGGATCGATAACCGGCGCGTGGGTAATGGGATCAGTTTCGAGGGATGGCTCGGAATTTGGGGAGATCCCTAATGAAACGGTCAGAGGCTCACTGCCTTCGGTCACCGGTTCGGAAGCTGGGAAGGGTTCAGGAGTTGAAAGCTTCCCGGGATCGATATCCTCTGATCCGGATTCAGTGTCTGAAGAGGGATTTTCCTCAATGACGGATACCGCCGAAATCCAATCATCCCCAAGGGGTTTCGCGCCGTCGACTTTGGGATGCTCCCGCGGAAGGGAGTCCGATACCTGGGCCAATTGTTGCAGTTGATCGTGGATTTTCCTGATTAGCATCAAATTTCGGCCTAATTTGCTGAAAGTTGATGCAAAATATGCCGCATAAATGATGAGAATGGCCGAGGTGAAGCACCCGAGATAGGCGATGAGTGCCGTTGTTCCAAAAGGATTACTGTCGAGAAAAATGACAGCTACCGCCAGCGCGAAAAAAAATCCCGCTACGGTAAAGAATGGCCACTGAGGGGGCGATGATCTGGATGACAATTCCCTGATAATGGGAATGACTTAGATGGACGCTCCGAGTTTGGCAACCTCATTGCGTAGATCATCAATGAATGAACGAACCAGAGGATTGAGCATGGAGACCGGTTCGGTGAGCATTTTTGGATCGAACTGGGGCGTCTTGAAAAGTGACAGGTGTTCGAGTGTCTCCGCATGCTTTGAAAGTTCGACTCCTCCGAGAGACCTCGAAGTCGATTTCATGGAATGGGCCGAGCGGTTGAACAGTTCCCAGTCGCGAACCGCATAGGCATTGTGAATTTGTTTAGCGAGAGAATCGGTTTCCTGGATGCAATCGCTTGCTATCTCCGCGAGGATTTCAGTTTCGTTGTCGCAAACCTCGCTGAAAAAACGCTGAAGAACACCAAGATCAATACTGTTCATGTCGATGAGTCTGATAAATTCGGAGATGGTTACCTGATCCTTACAATCGGACACGGGTAAAAAAACTTTACCATAAACTGCAAAGAATTGGCGTAAGACTTCGACGAAAGCGACTCCTCACGAGACACGGGGGAACTCGGCGAGTCATTAGGATATCAATCATTCTATCAGAAGAGGGCGCCGGCTGCGGCTCCGATAGCTGAGATCGGGGCTGCGTCTCCCATCCCGTCGAGGGTTTGAGACGCTTTCTTCATGAGGGTCTGGACTTCTCCATACAGTTTGTCATCGGTCAGCAGTTTGCCGATGGTGGAGTCCGGGTTATTCAGCTTCGCGGAAAACTCGCGCAGATCGCGCATAAGCGCCTCCAATTCGACGGCAATGTCGGTTTCTCCATAGATGAGCGCACCGACTGTCCCTTGTCCGCTCTTGACGTGGTCGATGATACTACGGGTGTTGGTCAGCAAAGTCTCGGCTTCGGCAAGGGTCTGTTTGAGCTCGGCGGTGACGGCCCGGATATCTTCATAGACTGCATCTTCCATCACGAGTCTCCCAATCGTTCCCTCCCCGGCCGCGATTTTCCCGGTGACGGTGTCGAGGTTGGCAAGGGTGTTGCGAATGCTTTCGCGATTTTCGGAGAGCAACCGGCCGATGAGGTCAAAGATATTTTCTTGACCATCTTCTTCGGAACCCAACAGTTTCTCAACGCTTGCAAACGCATTTCCGACCCGGTTGCTCAACGCCCCGATTTCGTTGACCACGAGGTTGATATCAAACCCGGCGACGGTGCGGATTTCCTTGCCGTTTGCGAGTACGTAAGGAGATGAACCGATTTTGATGGAGACCAGGTTTGCACCCAGCAGCCCAGCCATCCCGATGGATGCCTCGGAGTCTTCGGGAATGCGGAATCCCTGATCGATTCTGAACACGGCTTTGGCCCGTGATCCTTCGAGTTCAGTGGACTGGACGCTACCGATGCGGACCCCGGCCATTCTGACATCATCGCCGGATCGCAGCTGAAGCAGCGTGTCGAAGTAGCCGACGATTTCGTAGCCCGGAGTCTTATTTGTCGACGCGTCGTTGAGGGAATTCTGGATCACCCACAGAAGGGCGATTCCGAGCACTACGAAGATTCCGACGCTGATAGATTGAGTCTTGTTCATGACTGTTGGATTTTCCGGAAACGGGGACTGGCAAGGTTGATTTCCGGGTTGAGAAATTCCTTAACCACGGGATCCTGATTTTTTTGAATGGATTCGGGAGACTCGACCGTGCGAAGATCCCCCTTGTGAAGAATGGCAACCCGATCGGCAACCGAATAGGCGAGCTCGCGGTCGTGAGAAACCACAATGCTGGTCACTGAATACTGGTCGCGGAGTGCCGCGATGATTTCGCTGATGGTTGCTGCCATGATGGGATCGAGTTCGGAGGTCGGTTCATCATAGAGCAGCAATTGCGGCTCCATCACGAGCGCCCGTGCGATTGCGACACGTTTTTTCATGCCACCACTCAGTTCGGATGGGTGTTTCTCCGCCGCCTGCTCAAGCGAGAGGATTTTGAGCGTGTCCATGACCTTTTCGCGAATCTGTTTCTCGCTCATGAGTCGATGCTCACGCGGGTAGAACGCCAGATTGTCGTAAACCGAGAGGCTGTTGAACAGGGCTCCCGACTGGAACACCAGCGCTGAGCGGATCTTGCGGTGAGTTTCGGGATTGGCCGCGTCCATGCCATCAATGAGGATTTTCCCGGCCGACGTTTCGATAAGCCCCACAATGGCGCGCAGGAGAACCGATTTTCCGGCTCCGCTTGCTCCCATCAAGACGAAGATCTCGCCGGGTTTGACTGCGAAGCTGACATCAGTTACGATCTTGTTTGATCCGAACTGGATCGTAACATGGTCGACTTCGACGCCCACGTGGTGGAAGGCATCTGACTCCTTTGAAGGTGATTGTGGAGATTGGCTCATGAGGACTTGCCGCTATGCGGTCTACATTTGCATGCGGGTGATGAAATAGTCGGAGAAGAGGATGAAGACCAGTGAAAACACAACCGATTTGGTGACGGATGTTCCGATTTCACGTGGCCCTCCCCGGGTGCTAAGACCCTGATAGCACGCTATCAGGATAACAGCGAAGCCAAAGACCTCAGCTTTGACTAATCCATCGAAGAAGTCACCGACGAGCACAAAATCCTTGAGGTTTCGCCAGTAGAGCAGGGGGCTGAGCTGGAGGAAATTCACCATCTTGGACACAACCATGCCTCCTAGCCATCCGCTTACGATCGCGAGAGCGGTGAGCACCGGTGTCATGAGAACAGCCGCGGTGAGTCTGGGAAGAACCAGGATTTTCTCAGGCGGGATGTTCATGGTCTTGAGCGCATCGACCTCACTGTATACAGTCATGGAAGCGAGTTCGGCGGTGGTGGCTGATCCCACGCGTCCTGCGAGGAGGATGGCTACCATAACTGGAGCGAGTTCGCGGCAGAGAGATAGTCCGACTATGCTCCCGATGAAATTGAGGACTCCCAGTTGGTTGAGAACGAATCCGGTCTGAAGGGCGAGAACCGCACCGATAAAAAAGCTGAGAACTGTGACTATTGGAACCGTGCCGTTTCCCATGAAGAAACACTGTTCGATGATGCGGCTTCTCTGACTTAGGATAACCGGGAGATGCGAGAACGATCTGACGAGAAGGATCACGCTTCCGCCGATGTATTCGAAGAGTGCGGAGATCGGCCGGACGCCGGAGTTTAGCAAGTCAGCCATTTGATCCCTTATCCAGCGCAGCGGGCTTGCGGATGTTTTTGAGGATGATGGGGATTCGTTCATGGTGTTGCGGTCACTGGAGGATTCCGGATTCAGGATAAGGACACGAAAAGACAGCTATCGAGTATGATTCTGAGGTGGAATGGATGATTCATAGGTTGGAGTTTGTCCGGCTTGCAAGCTTCATTTGGACGGAGTGATGTTGGATGCGCCCTCGGGATCAGCATCCAATGCGTTGGATGAGCCGTGTTCGGGATCGAGTGACTTTGTGCGGACCCAGAACCAATGGATGCGACTCTGATCCCCGGCTTTCTCCCGACCGAACAGTCCTCTGAGGATTGACCAGCGGCTGTATCCGTTGCGGCTTTCATGGCCATAGAGTGGCCCGATGTGGAACTGCTTGCTGGATGCGTTCTTTTCATAATGCACCAGCGAAAACAGGAAATCGATTTCGCGCTGATCATCTCCGGATCGGCTGTAACGGAACAAAGCAAACAAAGGAGAGTAGAGTCGCCGTATCTCCTCGTTGTGAGGAAACAGGGGTTCAAGTGGGCTCAAAAGTTGGAACTGAGTGATGGTGTCTCCCTGTTCCCAATAACTGTAGATTGGCCAAAGATGGCTCTTCTGGGCAATCTTATTTCCGGGATTGCCGGCCTCGGTTTGGCGCATGTCCCAATACAGAAAATAGAGGATTTTGAGACGCCAGATATCGAGACGGCCGTTTTGCCACTCTTTGAGATTTAGCAGCGGCCACATGAGCCAGAGGGATTCATTGCCCGACGTTATGGAGTGGCTATAGAAGGGCGCAACCTGGTCGATGGTTCTGTAGTCGCCTCTTCCTCGGATGAAGATGGGCCAGAATAACCGCAATTCCTCGTAGGATGGTGTATCCGAATGCGTGTGACCGAAAAAAGGCCAAAGGTAATTTTCGCTCAGGTAGCCAGTTTCCGGTCGGCTTTCCATCGAATAGAAAGGAAGCACGCCAAGCTTCTCCAGTTTCAGGAGATCTCCATCCCATTTGCGTTGATGATACATGAGCGGCCAGATGGCGTAGCGGTCGTCGTAATGTCCGTCATTCTTGAAATGGCCGTAGACCGGCCAGACTCCAAAACCTGAGGATCCGGATCCTTCGCGGTGTTTGAATATGGGCCATAGGACCGAACGGGTGTTTTCGCCGTTGTCCTCGAACTTGACCCACAATGGAAACATGAGCCAGGAGATCCGATCGTAGAAGAGGCGGTTTTTGAGTTCTCCGTAGAGCGGCAGAATGCCGAAATAGGAGTCGTCCGGATTGGACGCGCGATGATCGAACCAGAATGGAAAAACCTCAAATGACTTCGAGTAGTAGCGGATCAGGTCCGTTTCAAATGATTCCAAGGGGCGTTCGGTGACTTTGCGCGATCGAATCAGGTGGAAGATATTCCACTCGGAATGGGTGTCTGATTTTTTGCGTTGAAAGAGCGGGTATAGCCACGCCTCGGATTCATTGACGGATAGGCATTCTCCAGTGAACTCCCGATGGAGGAAAAACGGGCGAAATGCGGTCCATGTTTCCCCGGTGCTGCGATTATCCTCTACCAAGGGTCCAAGCCACAGATCCCGACCCATGCCTTCGGGCTCAGGATGGGATACTTTTATGGGCCAAAGGTTGAATGGGGAATCTCCACCAACGCACGAAAAGACCGCTGACAGGGAAATGATCCCGGTCAGAAACAGCTTTCGCACATAGAGATGAAGCGACATGAAAGATCTGAATGGTGTGAGAGAGTTGGTCCAAAAAGAGGACTGTAGGATTACAAAATTGCCGAAGCTATAGCGGATTCACACGGCTTGATCAATGCGTAAGCGAGATAAGACTGATTTTCGGAACTGCTGTTTGAGGAGAGAATAGCACTATTGTTGGAGCGTCTTGTCCGATCCTGATGCAAAAACTCCCTTGGTGGGGATTACCGTGATTGGAGACTGGTTAATCCGAAATCACCCTGTCTGGGAAGTAGTCGGCTTGTATGCGCCAGAGGCGTGCGTATTGTCCATCCCTCGCTATGAGTTCATCGTGGTTTCCTTGTTCGATGATGGCACCGTGATCGAGGCACACGATGTTGTGGGCGCGGCGGATTGTAGATAGACGGTGGGCGATGACGAGAACCGTCCGGTTTGCCATGAGCCGGTCAAGTGCAGCCTGTATGAGTTGTTCGGTTTCGGTATCCACGCTTGAAGTGGCTTCGTCGAGGATGACAATTTTGGGATTGCGTAGCAGGATGCGGGCAATGGTCAGGCGTTGTTTTTCACCCTGGCTCAGGCGGACCCCACGTTCACCGATCAAGGTATGGATGCCGTCGGGTAGCCGATCCACGAAATCGAGCGCATGGGCATCCCGCAAAGCCTCACGAATACGGTCCTCGGGTGCATCTTCGTTTGCCAGACGCATGTTGGATAGGACCGAACCATCAAAGAGAAAGGGTTCCTGGGCGACGGTGCCGATGGCTCCTCTGAGTTCGGCAAGATCCAATTCCCGGACGTCCACACCGCCGATGCTCACGGA
>Ga0123335_1005294_pt1 | contig 15845 bp, 11 predicted proteins | sample BiotimSIPDNA_2_FD_89707 | JGI IMG/M metagenome (GOLD analysis project Ga0123335, IMG submission 89707) | Anaerobic biogas reactor microbial communites from Washington, USA - Biogas_R2 time_0 SIP DNA | ecosystem: Engineered > Bioreactor > Anaerobic > Unclassified | place: Washington, USA...
AATGGCTCAATGCAAATGCTCAAACAAATAATTAAGACCTCCTTATCTTAATTATATTTGCTAAATTTACATCACTTTAATTGTCTATTATGGAAAGTGAAATAACTATACTTTCAAAGAAACTGGAAGGGTGGTTTTCAGAAATTTACGATGCTGTCATTGCATTATCAGGAGGAATAGACTCATCACTCGTTGCCTATGTATCACGGAAAACTCTTGGAAAAGACCATACGATTGCAGTTATATCAACTTCAGCCAGTCTGAAAGCCCGTGAACTTGAAAGTGCGCGACTATTTTGCAAACGATATGATATCAATCTTACTGAAATAGATACTAACGAACTGGAAAACAAATTATACCGCCAGAACCCTGTTAACCGATGTTTTTATTGCAAAACTGCGTTGTATAATAAACTCGAGCAGCTGATACTAACAAAATATAAGGGCTACAGCATCCTGAACGGGAATAATTTCAGCGATCTTGGCGATTACAGGCCAGGTCTTCGTGCAGCAGAAGATTACAGGGTTTTAAGTCCACTGGCTATATGCGGGTTCAGGAAAGAAGATATCAGAAAACTTGCCAGGCATTATGGTTTACCCAATTGGGATAAACCCGCCAGTCCCTGCCTCAGCAGCCGTTTTCCTTATGGTGAAGGCATCACCATTGAAAAACTTAAAAGAGTAGAACTTGCCGAAGATATTTTAAATGATCATGGTTTTAACGATGTAAGGGTCCGTTCTCTGGGTAACAGCGCAAAGATAGAAGTCCCATCTCACAGGATTCCTGAGTTGATTAGCAGATTTGATGAAATAAAACAACGAATCATTTCTTCTGGATTTGAGAACTGTGAAATAGATAATGAGGGGCTCGTTTCTGGTAAGCTAAACAGAAAAATAAAAAGCACATAACCTATCCTTCCGACAAATGTTAAAAAATGCCCTCATCGCTGGAGCAACAGGACTTGTAGGTTCAGAACTGGTACAAATTCTGATAAAGTCCGATTATTACAATTCCATTCATGTGTTAGGCAGAAGGCCTTATCATTTGCAACACCTGAAGATGAAATCATATATTATTGATTTCGACAAGCTGGAAGATTTTCAAAGTGATGCACTCATCCATGATGTTTACATCTGCCTGGGGACGACGATGAAAAAAGCCGGCAGCAAAGAAAACTTCAGAAAAGTGGATTTCGGTTATATTGCATCCCTCGGCAGGTGGGCCAAAAATAATAAAGTTGAAAGAATCTGCCTTATTAGTTCAGTAGGGGCCAATCCTCATTCAGCCAATTTTTACCTGAAAACAAAAGGAGAAGCTGAAGAGGTCCTGAAAGCGTTGCATTTTCGCAATCTGATTATCATGCGTCCGTCGCTGCTGCTTGGCAAAAGGGCTGAGTTCCGCTTTGCAGAGAAATCAGCTTCAATGATGGCAGGATTTTTAAAACTTATTACCAGGGGCCGCTTAATGAAGTACACTCCCGTTGAAGCTTCGGAGGTAGCTGCCGCCATGTTCCATCTTACACGCAATGCTTCCGGACCATTACTGGTTGCCGGAAGCGCAGAGATCCTAAAAATAGCCCAGTAATTTATCTGAGCAGTAACATTTTCCGGGTTTCTGAATGGTTTCCTGCTATCAATCTGTAGTAATACACTCCGCTGTTCAGACCGGAACTTTCAAAAGACACTTCATAGCTTCCGGCAGTTTTGTTGTCATTCATCAGGGTGGCAATTTCATTGCCTGAAATATCATACACCTTCAACGAAACCCATGCCGGCTGATCCATACTAAACTTTATTACAGTTTCATGTCTGAAAGGATTGGGCATATTCTGTTCAAGCATTCCCTGAGAAATCTCATTTGTAATACTACTTTCCGGAATCACAGGATCCCCTGCATTGAAACGGAAGAGAGCGATTGCCCTGTTTTCCATACTTTTCATAAGCAAACCTGCAATAATAAGTTTATCATCTTCACAAATATCTGTCGTAATTGCCACAACCGCTGCATCTTCAAAAGTTGTATGTATAAATCCATCGATTCCGTATGTTTCATCAACGCTTCCATCAGGATACAGGCGCATGGTAACCATCTCAGGTTTTCCTGATCCGGAGTCTATGTTGCCGGTCACCAGCATTTTGCCATTCTCCTGTATCTGAACAGCCTGTGCCCCCTGAGTTAAGGATGGAAGGCCTATATTCTGAAGGAGGATACCCTCCGACCCGAATTCCTGGTCCAGTGTTCCGTCGGTATTGAGTTGCAGCACCAGGAAATTATTTTCAGATCCGTTATCGCTACTGCCTGCTGCAACTATCTTTCCGTCGGAATGTATCGCAATATCCATCAATCTTTCTTCATCGCTGTTCTCAATTACTACGATTCCGTCATTGCCAAAATCCTGATCAAGTGAGCCATCAGCATTATATCTTGAAATTGTGAAATTATCATTGCCATCATCAGAAAAACCCGCCAAAACAATCTTTCCATCTGCCTGAATTTCCATGTCCGAAAGTATATCCATGGGAGTGATATCAGTTGTAACAATTCCATCATCATCGAAACCGGTATTGATTGTTCCATCCTCAGAAACAGAAACCAATAGAAAATCACTATTGCTCCCGTCATCTGTATATCCGGATATAATAATACTCCCATCGTCCATAATAGTTATATCAGAAGCATTATCATTAGTGCCGACAGATATCATCAACGGCGATCCTCCGGCAAAAGCCGGATCCATAGTTCCATCCATCGTGTAACAAACAACCGCCATGTGTGAATGTCCTCCTGATGACTGCTCACCCACAACATAAATATTTTCCGCAGTCCCTCCGGAATATTTAATAGCCGCCGAACGAAATTCTTCATCAAAGCTTCCATCGACAATCAACAATCCATCATCATCAAAAGTATCATCAAAAGAACCGTCAGGGTTATTTATCATAATAAAGGCATCATCATCAATTTCATTATTTACAATACCGACTGTAAGAATTTTCCCATTATTCTGCAACAGCACTTTAAGTGGAGTACATAATGAATTTCCTGCACCCATTTGTGCCATTCCATCACCGTCAAAATCTGTGTCAAGTGTCCCATCATTCAGAAAACATGCCATGGCATTCATCTGAAAAGGTACAGGTGGAATAAAGCACATACCGGAAGCCAGAATATTACCATTGTTCCTGACCAGAACAGTATATGAAAAACTTGCTTCGCCCCCAAAAGGGGCAATTGCGATTCCGGCTGTACCAAAATCCGTATCAAGAATCCCTGCTGTGGTGTACCTGGCAAGTGTAAGGCAAGGATCTCCCCCATCATCAGAAGCACCTGCAACAATTATTTTCTGATCATCCTGCAGGCATGCCGACATGATCTGGCAGCTGGCACCAATTAATGATGTTTGAATACCACTGCTACCAAAATCGGGGTCCAGGTTTCCCAGGGGGGTATACCGGGCAAGAGAAAAAATACTTACATCACTAACCCCATCATAAGAAGATCCGGCAGCAACAATTTTGCCGTCGTCCTGCAAAAGAACGGCTTTAACTTTGTCGCTCCAACCTCCTCCTGTAGCCACGATACCGTCATCACTGAAGGTAGCATCGAGTGATCCATCTGTATTGTACCTGACAAGGGCAAAATCATCTGATCCCAGTTGACTGGTATAACCGGCAGCTATTATTTTACCATCAGTCTGTATTGCCAGAGAAAATGCCTCCTCTTCATTTGCAGCACCTGTTATAACAACGCCATCGCCGCTAAATGATTCATCAAATTCGCCATCAGAAGTAAATCTCAGAAGCAAAAAATCGCGTGTTCCACTTTGATCTGTACTGCCTGCAATAACTATCTTTCCATCGTCCTGAAGCGCGATTGCACTGATATCCTCATCAAAGGCATCTGTTATTGCTGACATCATACCATAAACGCCAAAGGTTGAATCGAAGGAACCATTCTCTTTCATCCGAACAAGAAAAATATCAAACTCTGTGTCTGAATCAAAATCAATTTTACCTGCACACAGGATCTTCCCATCCGGCTGAAGGACTATTGATGTAAATTCGCTGACTCCAGGTAACTCGAGCAATAGCAAACCTCCTAAACCAAAAGAATAGTCAGGACTGCCGTCAGCGTTCAATCGTATAAGTGAAGCTGTCCGGTTATGAGTATTCCAGCCGAACCCGGCAAGCAATATTTTACCATCGCTCCGGACAACAGAAGCATTTATCTGGGCATGACCCAGCGGAATGGGAGCCTTTACAACGAATCCGTTTTGCCCGAATGTTGTATCCGGCATGCCCGGCTGGGCAAAAGAAATTGCACTAACGAAGAGAAGAACAAAGATCATTAATAGCCTTGAACTGAGGATTTTGATTAGATTCATTTCTTTAAAGTTTAAATGTTTTCAGGTTTTTTTAAGGAGTCAGGCATCATAATATTTATGGTTGTTATCAAATGGGATTAAATGTAATTTCCTGTTTAAAATCACTTAATTATAACGATTTTTTGTGTTTTGGTACAATCCCCTGAATTCAGATGCAAAAAATAGATGCCTTCCTGCAACCCTGAAGCATCAAAAACCAGTTCATGTTTTCCTGCAGCCATGCTTTCATTTAACAAAGAAGCAATTTCCTGTCCGGAGATATCATAAAGCTTGATTTGTACAAAACCTGGTTCTTCAATATCATATTGAATGAGGGTAGATACGCTGAATGGATTAGGATGAATCATGAGTTTTGTATCGCCATCTTTATTCCAATAATCATATATCACATTCGGTATTTCCGAAAGATCGTTATGATATCTCTCAAAGGCAAGAATACTTCTGTACATTAAACCAAATGCAGCACCTGCAGAAAGCAGTTTTCCATCAGAAAGAACAACAAGGGAATATGCGATCATAGTTGAAGGACCGATTTGTGTCTCTGTTACACCCGATGTTCCGAAATAAGGATCCAAAATACCCAGAGGATAAAATCTAAGCAGTAAGATTCTTGATGAAGTTCCGGTTTCATCAGCAACATGACCAAGAACCACTATTTCTCCGTTTTCCAGTAATACCATATCTGCCGGAGTTTCATCCATGCCCGAATCATATATAACGATGCCATCCGATCCGAATGACCCGTCAACCGATCCATCCTCATTGTACCGGACCAGGATAATATCTGAATCTGAATCATCATGGGCAGAAGACAATGCCAGGATTTTCCCATCGCTTTGCAGGACTATTGATCTAATAAAATCATGTTCATTATAACTGGTTGTAACTTTGCCTTCTGTTCCAAAATTCAGGTCGGGCGTGCCATCAGTATTATAGCGGAAAATAACCCCCTTTTCATTATCATCGATTTCCGTATTTCCTGCAGCTAAAATTTTTCCATCCGGCTGAACGATCAGTTTGTAAATATAATCATCTCCGCCAAGGTCCGTTGTTACAATTCCGGTTCCGCTAAAAGAAACATCCGGCAGTCCTTCAGGTGTATAGGCTGCAAGGACGAAATCATTACCGGATCCCATATCGGCAGTACCGCCCACAATGATGCTGCCATTTGCTGCCACACCAATTGAAGTGGCCCTGGATAAAATAGTGCCAACAGGTGTTATCACAAAACCAGCAGTTCCAAAGCCACCATTTTCAGTACCGTCCATGTTATAGCTCCCTACCAGAATACTTTGATATCCCATTTCGCTGGAACTTCCGCAAATAAAAATCTTATCATCCGAACCTTCAAAGGAACGGATGATTACATCATTCACCATCAAATCGGCACCTGTGGTAAATCTGGATATCCCGTTTGTACCAAATGCAAGGTCAGACAAACCATCTGCATCGGTCCTCATCAGAAATCCATCAACATCCGAAACACCCACAGAAATCACCTTTCCATCTTCCTGCACAAAAGCAGAAATCACAGATGACAATCCGGCACTGACAGTATTGAATGCATAACCGGAACTGCCAAACTCCGGGTCGGGAGTGCCTTCATTATCATACCTTACAGTGGTGCCAATAAAATATGTCCCGGTTTCATCAAGTGAATACCCTGATACTACAATTTTATCATCTTCCCTGATAACAAGGGAAGATGCATAACTTCCGAAGGAACCGATATCTGTGTTTACGATACCGTCAGTATCAAAGCCGGTATCCAGTGAACCATCAGGATTGTATCTTACAATGGAAAAATGAGGGTCACCTCCGGCCGTACATGAAGATCCTGCCACCACAATTTTGCCATCACTCTGAATACCAGCGGAGAATAATCCGGCACCATCTTCAATTTCAGTAGTCACATAACCTACAGAGTTGAAATCAGGGTCCAGGTTCCCCATGGGTGTGTAACGAACGAGGGACAAGATACTGTCGCCCGTTCCCGGATCGACGGAGATGCCCGCTGCCAGAATTTTGCCGTCGTCCTGCACCAAGACTGATCTTGCCCTGTCGAGCCAACCGCCACCGGTCAAAACCAGGCCATCGCCACTAAAAGTAACATCGGGGGTACCATCGCTGCTATACCTTACCAGCACAAAATCTTCGGTGCCAAGCTGATCAGAATAACCCGCCGCAATTATTTTATCATCTTCCTGCACACAAAGGGACAATATTTCTTCTTCTCCAGCCCCTCCAAGGTAGATCAAACCATCTGTTCCAAACGTACCATCAAGATTTCCGGTTGTATCATAACAGGCCAGTAACCAGTCTTTGGTACCGGAGCTTGTTGAATAACCTCCCACAACTATCCTGCCGTCGGATAAAAGCGATATTGCATTGGTTTCTTCTACAGAGCCAATTGTTTGTAATAACTGAAAACCATTAATGCCGAAAGCAGAATCCAGGTCGCCTGTGCTTTTCAGCCTGAGTAAAAATAAATCCCGATCAATTGTCTCAAGAGAACCGGCAACTAAAATCTTTCCATCAGGCTGCAAAGCCATAGAAGTAAGTTTTATCGGAACATCAATTACAAAACTTCCCCCTAGCGCGAAAGAATAATCCGGCCCGCCATCATCTTCAATCCTAACAATTAGTATAGAACTGGCCGAGGACATTTCAGCATACCCACACAGGATTATTTTACCATCGTCCTGTAACAGTGATGCTCTGATAACTGTGTTGTCATAAACGGATACAGGTTTTAACAATATACCTTCAGTGCCGAAGGAAGTATCAAGTTGGCCGGCTTGAGGAAACAAGCCGAATGAGGTACAGAAGAAAATAATCAACGTAAATAAAATATGAATCGAGAAACGAAATGATGCAGGTGTTTTCATTTTGATATGTGGATTTAATGGCATTATTAAATTATGAAATCCTTCATTACCAGAAAAATAAATATTGACCAACAGCTATATTTTGGCCGGAAAAAACATTTCCGGATGGTGAAAAATAAAAAAGAGAATTAAATCTTTAAATTTTTTGTGCTGAGTAACGGAGAAAAGGGACTATCTGACGGTTTCATGGGATGGGAATGAATTGAGATATATAGAAATAGATGGAAATATTTAGAAATTGAATTTGTCCGCTGACTTAGAGGGCCTCAGTCACCAGATGATGAAAATAGTTGGAAATATTTAGAAATTTCTGAAAGCCCTCTGGACTGAGGCTTATGAGTTACCACAGAATTGAAGCAGGTTTAAATAATAATTAGACCATTCATCAAAAATCAGAATGAATTTTATCAATCTGTCTTTTCCGCTTCCATCTATTGATTATTTTTGCACGCTATTTTAAAAAGGAAAGCAGGGTTTATGGAGATAAGGAACATTGCAATTATTGCGCACGTAGATCACGGAAAGACAACTATGGTAGACAGGATCCTGCATCAGGGAAAACTGTTCAGGGAAAACCAGGAAATGGGGGAGTTGATCCTGGACTCAAACGATCTGGAGAGAGAAAGGGGAATTACCATATTGTCCAAGAATGTTTCGATCAGATATAAAGGAACAAAAATCAACATCATCGACACACCCGGGCACTCCGATTTCGGCGGCGAAGTGGAAAGGGTACTGAATATGGCAAACGGTGTTCTCCTGCTGGTAGATGCTTTCGAAGGCCCCATGCCCCAGACAAGGTTTGTATTGCAGAAAGCCCTGGAAATGGGATTGAAAGTCATTGTAGTAGTTAATAAGGTGGATAAGCCCAACTGCAGGCCTGATGAGGTACATGAGAGTGTTTTCGAACTGATGTATGCTTTGGACGCCACTGAAGAACAGCTTAATTTTGAAACAGTTTACGGTTCGTCAAAACAAGGATGGATGGGACCCGACTGGAAAACCCCTACCCACGATATTTCCTATCTGCTGGATACCATAGTGAAGAATATCGAACCTGCAAAACCGAACCCTGGTTCGCTTCAATTGCAGATCAGTTCCCTCGACTATTCTTCCTACACCGGTAAGATAGCTGTAGGGAGGGTACGCAGGGGAGCCATTAAAATGGGTGATAAAATATCCATCGTTCAACGGGATGGTGAAATTCAGAAAGCAGTCATTAAAGAACTCTATGTTTTTGAAGGTCTGGGGAAAGAAAAAATAAAAACAGAAGTACCTGCAGGTGAAATTGTAGCCATTGTTGGCCTTGAAGATTTCGATATTGGCGATACGATCGCTGATTATGAAAATCCGGAAAGTATGAAACCCATCTCGATTGATGAGCCAACCATGAGCATGCTTTTTACCATCAACAATTCCCCTTTCTTCGGTAAAGAAGGTAAGTATGTAACTTCAAGGCATATCAGGGACAGGTTGTTCAAAGAGACTGAAAAAAACCTGGCCCTGAAAGTGGAAGAAACTGATTCAGCAGACAAATTCCTGGTTTATGGCAGAGGCATCCTTCACCTTTCCATTCTTGTAGAAACTATGCGCAGGGAAGGGTATGAATTCCAGCTCGGACAACCCAAGGTTGTAGTAAAGGAAATTAACGGTTACAAACATGAACCCGTTGAAAACCTTCACATTAGCGTGCCGGAAGCGTTTTCAGGCAAAGTGATAGAGATTGTTACAAAACGTAAGGGTGATATTGTTAAAATTGAAACCAAAAATGACAGGATAAACCTTGAATTCAAGATAACTTCAAGAGGCCTGATAGGACTAAGAAATCCTATACTTACTTCCACTGAAGGAGAAGCCGTGATGACACACAGGTTTAAAGGTTACGAACCTTGGAAAGGAGAAATACCTGGTAAAAGAAATGGTGCACTCATTGCAATGGAAACCGGCACTGCCATTGCTTACTCTCTCGATAAGCTGCAGGACAGGGGAAAATTCTTTGTGGAACCTTTTGAAGATGTTTATGCAGGACAGGTTATTGGGGAATACACCCGGAATGACGACCTGGTGGTAAATGTAATAAAGACAAAAAAGCTCACCAATATCCGTGCTTCCGGAGCCGATGAAAAAATGGCCATTGCACCGGCAATAAAATTCTCCCTGGAAGAAGCCATGGAATATATCAATGACGATGAATTTGTGGAAGTTACTCCAAAATCGATAAGGCTCAGGAAAATATTGCTAAGTGAAACTGACAGGAAACGATTCAATAAACCTGAAAATAAAAACGGTTAAGGCTTATCGATTTTTTCTTATTTACTGTTAATCAAAATCATTTTCGTGTTGTTAGTATATCTGAACTAACTAAAAAACACAAGGATGAAAACACTTGAAAAAACCAAGATAACGGTTGAAACTACTATCAATCTCCCCGTCGAAAAAGTCTGGAAATACTGGACCGATCCTAAACATATTGTTCACTGGAACCATGCTTCCGACGACTGGCATTCACCCAGAGCTGAAAATGATCTGAGGGTAGGAGGCAGATTTTTTGCCAGGATGGAAGCGAAAGATGGCAGTTCAGGTTTTGATTTCGGAGGCGAGTATCGTAAAATTGTGCCTTTCAGACAGATAGAATATGTAATGGACGACGGAAGGGAAGTAAGGATCAATTTTATCCAGGATGGAACTGATACCATAGTTATTGAAAAATTCGAAGCTGAAAACGAATTCTCTCCTGAGATTCAGCAGGAAGGCTGGCAGTCCATCCTCGATAATTTCAAAAAATATGCGGAATCAGCAGGAAGGCTCGAAGCCTTGCATTTTGAAATATTTATCAATGCCTCACCTGAAGCGGTTTACAGAACCATGCTCGATCCGCAGGGGTATTCTGTCTGGACTTCAGAATTCAATGCATTTTCGAAATTTGTGGGTTCCTGGGACAAAGGCTATAAAATCCAGTTCGTCGGCGAAGATGAAAATGGCGTAGTACATGGGATGACAGGTATCATCAGGGAAAACATTAAGGATAAATTTGTAAGTATATTTTACACAGGTGTCATTAAAGAGGGGAAAGAAATAACTGAAGGACCTGAAACGGGAGAATGGGCCGGAGCATCTGAAAATTATACTTTCACCACACAGGATGAAGGAACTTTGCTCTCAATTGATGTAGATACCCTTGGAGTATACAAGGAATATTTCCTGACAGCCTGGCCTAAAGCCCTGAAGAAACTGAAGTCAATTTGTGAGTAACCTTACAGTGGTATCATGCTTTCACACCGGTTTTTTTTGCCGGGCTTAAACTAAAATCAAGAGAGAATACTTTTAAACGATAAAATCATGAAAAACGAGATTTATCCCTGCCTTTGGTTCAACAATAATGCGAAAGAAGCGGCAGAATTTTATACATCTGTATTTTCGGATTCCGGGATCATTTCAGAAAGTGAATTTGCAGTGGCACTGCACCTTTCAGGCCAGCGATTCTTATGCCTGAACGGAGGCCCTCAACATATCATTAATCCATCAATATCATTCTATGCCATTTACGAAAAAGAGAAAGACCTCGACAGGATATGGAAAAAGCTTTCCGGGGAAGGATTTATAATGATGCCATATGAAAGATATGAATGGAGTGAAAAATACGGATGGGTCCAGGACAAATTCGGTGTCAGCTGGCAGCTATCACTTGGAAAAATTGGTAATACAGGACAACGATTCACTCCTTCCCTGTTATTCACAGGGACCAACAGCGGCAAAACTGAAGAAGCAATTCATTTCTACACATCTGTTTTTAAAAATTCAGAGATCATTGGTATCTTGAAATATAAATCCGGGGAAAATGATATTGATGGAAATGTGAAACATGCCCAGTTTACATTGGGAAAAAGTATGTTTATGGCCATGGACAGTTCATATCCACATAAGTTCACTTTCAGTGAAGGCGTTTCATTTGTTGTGGAATGCGATACACAGGAAGAGATTGATTACTTCTGGGACAAACTCACAGAGGGTGGCCATGAAAGCATGTGTGGATGGTTGCAAGACAGCTACGGCGTATCATGGCAAATTATCCCGTCGATACTCGAAAAACTGATGAGCACACCGGATAAAGCCCATAAAGTTACTGAAGCATTCCTGAAAATGAAAAAGTTCGATATCGAAAAATTGCTGATAGCGGCTGAGCAGGGAGAACCTGTACAAGGGTAGTCAGACAGAATAAATTACAGAGGAAGCATTTTATGATCCGGAGATTGAATTGTTGAAAGGAGGAGTAGTAAGAGAACCTGTAAACCGGAAGAAGTGACGAAAAGGACATCTGGCCTTTCAATCCAGGGAACATAATGAATTATTGAATATTCCATTGATTTATCTTGAATTTTCCTTAATTTAATTAATAGATAACAATCAGCACTAAATCTATGGAAATTATAAAACTGGAAAAGGATGTAAGGTTAATCTGTACAACATCAGGTCCCTTCCCGGATGGTATTGAGGACGCCATTGTAGAGTTACATAGCAAAATTCCTTTTGATGCAGGAAGAAATTACTATGGAATTGCAAAAAAGGAAAAAGATAATGATAACATTACTTTCACGGCTGCAACAGAAGAAAAATATCCAGGAGAAGCCGGCAAGTTCAACTGCAGCACAGCTATTCTCAGGAAAGGAAACTATGCTGTAATCACAATTGAAAATTTCAGGGGAAAAAAAGATAAGATTTTACAGACCTTCTATAAATTAAATACGTTGCCTGAAGCCGATCCTGAAAGTTATTCAATTCAGCAGTATTTAAACGACAGGGTAGCAATAAAATGCATGGTCCGACTTAAAAATTGAGGTTTATTTTCCCAATGAACTTTGATAAAGAATGATACCCCCGCTTTCCGTTTTTGGTTCTATATCAAAGATCAATGCAAGTGTTCTGAGGATTTCTTCCAACGTTTCATTTCGGAATATACCTGTGAGCAAAAAATCCTCTGTAACCATAGAGAAAACCTGAACATTAAAGTGGTTGCTCAGTACAGCACAAACTTCATCAAGAGGAGTTTTTTCAAACACCAGGACCCCTGTTTTCCAGGACATGTAGTTGGGATTGCTGTTATTCATATGACGGATATCTGCAGAAGATGCAAGGAATTCGACACGTTCACCTTCAGAACATATTACTTTATTGCTAATGATCTTCTTTTCTGAAAATGCTGCCTGCCCCCGGCTCACAACCAGAACCACATCACCATCCGGGTCATGTCTCAGGTTAAATGCAGATCCGGAAACGGTTATAAGATTATTTCCCACTGTAACATGTAAGGGCTGCCCTGAGTGATTGGTTATTTCAAAATAAGCTTCCCCTTCAAGAATAAGATTTCGCTGATTTTTACCAAATTTATCTGAAATATAAAGCTTACTATTCCTGTTCAGCCAAACTTCCGATTGATCAGGCAGCATAAGTATTTCAAGGCTGTCACCTGTAAATGCATAAAGCGGGAACTCCCCAAAAACAGCTTTTTTTCTTATTACTGCAGTCAGCATAATTAAAACCAGTAGCAAAACAGCAGCAAAAGACAATATCCAGTAGCCAATTCTGTATATTTTCGACCTTTCTCCCATGAATCTAATTATATTCATTTCATCAGGTATTGCAGATCATTAAGTGCAAGCACCGACAATAAAATTAGTTTTGTCACTGCAATTTTATTCGGAAATAAAAATAAATCAATAATGCTTAAAAATTTAATGTCACGGTGGTTTGTTTCCCTTCAAGCGAACGAATATTGATACCCGCTCTATGTAATCTCATAATCTGGCGCGAAAGACTTAACCCAATACCTGATCCATTCTCTTTTGTTGTATAAAAAGGTATAAAAATTTTATCAAGTTCGTCTTTTTGAATCCCTTTCCCGTTATCGGTAATGGAGATGATGAGTTTCCCTGTATCGTTGCTGTAGACCTTAATTTTTATTGTCGGGGCCTTTGAGCCGGTTAATGCATCGGCAGCGTTATTTAATATGTTGATCATTACCTGAGTCATCAGTTTTTCGTCCGCAATAAGTTGTTGTTGCATTGCTTTATATTGCAGTGTACATTTAATTTTTCCATCATTAAACTTTTCCTGCATCAGTATAAGAATACGGTCAATCCACTCCTTGATATTAATGGTTTTAAATACCGGCTTGGGAATTTTGGTCAGTTTTCTGTAATTATCGATAAAATGCATCAGGCCTTTTCCTGTTTCTTCGATAACCTGCAGGCCTTCCCGTGTTTTATCAAGCTGGTCTGTTATCAAAGGACCTGATCCATTTTTTACAAGTCGCTGCAAAGTATTACTGAGTGAAGTAATAGGAGCAACAGAATTCATGATCTCATGCGTAAGGACCCTTATCAGCTTCTGCCACGATTCTACCTCATTCTCCTCCAGCTCAGTCTTAATATCATAAAATGAATACACAATGAATTTTTTATCCCCGAAATTCAGCTGCGATACCTTTACAGAAATATGTTGCAGTTCATCATCCCTCAGGAATTTAAGGGTGCGTGTTTGACCAGGCTGGATCGAAACTAAATCGGAGTACAATTCACTTCTTTTTTGCTGCAAAAGTTTAATGTTTGCCAGGTTTTGCATCCCGATTAACCTCAATGCAGCATTATTGATAAGCTCAATAAATCCCTGTTCATCAAGAGCAATAATGCCTGTGGAAGAGTACCTTAGCAACTCCCGGTAAAAAAGTTCATTTCTTTCATTCCTTATTTTAATTTCAGAAATCAAGTTATTAAGCCTGTTCAGACTACTGTGAAATTGATTTGTAAACTTATCCCCTTTAGTTTCCGGAAAATGAAGAGTAGAATCTTCATTTCTGATAGCTTCGAAAAAATAAGTAAGCTTTCTGTTTGTGGCATTATTGAAATGCATTATTTCCAGTAGCATGATGATCAGGAGTAATGTGCAAAAGGAAGCCTGAACATACAATCCCGAAAAAAACAGAATGGCAGAAGCAGCTGAAAAAACAAGCAGAATGATTAACCTTAACAGAAAAGGCCTGTTAATCGATCTAGAGATCATAACGTTTGATTTTATTATATAAAGTTTGTCTGCTGATTCCCAGTTGCTCGGCAACTGCAGTAAAATTACCATTGTGCCTGTCGAGAGCATCTTCAATAAGACCTCTCTCCATTTCTTCGATAGTCAGAGGGAAACCGGAAGTTTTTTTCCCCGTTGTGCGAAAAATAAAATCTTCGGGTTTCAGGGTATGCCCTTCAGAAAGTATCACCGCCTTTTCAATAGTATGTTGCAATTCCCTGATATTGCCGGGCCAGTTATATTTTGTTAGCTTCTTCACTGCCTGCTGACTTAGTTTCATGGTTGGTTTGTTATATTTACCTGCAAAGCAATTCAGAAAGAAGTTTGCCAGCAATTCAATATCTTCGCCTCTTTCCCTGAGCGGAGGAACGTCAATCCTGATTGTGTTCAGCCTGTAAAGAAGGTCCTCGCGGAATTCCTGTTTCGCTGCCATCTCATCAAGGTTCCGGTTAGTAGCACTGATGAGTCTTATATCAAGCAGAACAGGATGGTTACTACCCACCGGAATTACCTGCCTGTTCTCAAGAACTGCCAGTAACTTCGACTGCATAGATACAGGTAAATTTCCTACCTCATCAAAAAACAATGTGCCCTTGTCGGCGAGCTCAAATTTTCCTATACGGTCCTCGTGTGCATCAGTAAAAGAGCCCTTTTTATGTCCGAACAGCTCACTTTCGAAAAGCGTATCCGGTATGGCACCCATGTCGACAGTTACCATTATTTCGTTATTCCTGTTCGATTTCCTGTGAATTTCGCGTGCAACTAACTCCTTACCGGTGCCATTTTCACCCATAATCAGAACATTTGCATCTGTTCGTGCCACCTTCTGAATTAGCTTCATCACCTGCAATATAGCGGCTGATGTTCCGATAATGGAACGGGCTTCGGTATTCAAAACTTTTTTAAGGGAGTCCTCCCTGAGTTTCAATTCATCTACCTGTAAATTTGATTGTCTGAGTTTTAGAGCGGACTGCAATGTGGCAATCAGCTTTTCGTTTTCCCAGGGTTTGAGGATAAAATCTGCGGCGCCTCTCTTTAATGATCTCACAGCAAGTTCTACATCTCCATAAGCAGTTATCATCACCACTTCTGTTTTAGGCGCCTGTCTTTTTATCTCGTCAAGCCAGTAGAGACCTTCATTCCCGGTATTGAGGCCGGCAGAAAAATTCATGTCGAGAAGGACTAAATCATAATCTGTTTGTCTGAGTTCGAAGAGAATCTGGTTGGGATTTGAGATGGTATTTACTGTTTCAAATTCAAATTGAAGCAGGAGCCGCAATGCACTCAGCGCGCTCTTATTATCATCAACCACCAGGATTTTTCCATTTTTCATTGATGCAGGTTTTACTCCAAAGGTAAAAAGGAAACAACACCTTGAATATAAGTGTAAAATTTTTATACAATATACTGTCGTTTTTTTTTACAAAAAAAAATTATTCTAAACGGCAAATGATCTGATTTTTAATTTTTTAAAGATATGGCATACGCTTTGAAAGCTG
>Ga0123335_1005297_pt1 | contig 15837 bp, 9 predicted proteins | sample BiotimSIPDNA_2_FD_89707 | JGI IMG/M metagenome (GOLD analysis project Ga0123335, IMG submission 89707) | Anaerobic biogas reactor microbial communites from Washington, USA - Biogas_R2 time_0 SIP DNA | ecosystem: Engineered > Bioreactor > Anaerobic > Unclassified | place: Washington, USA...
TCATTTTCCTCCCAGATTCTCTTGGTTACCCATGTCATGTTGAAGTCTTGACGATAGATGCCGATATTGCTTTCCTTGATATGGTTGGAGACGGTTTCGACGATCCAGTGCCAGGCGTCTTTGTTTCCCAGGTCGAGAAGGTTTTGGTTTGGGTCGGGATTGTTTTTCCTGTTATGGAACCACTCCGGGTGCTCCTTGAAGACCGGCGTTGTGGCGGTGGCTCGTTCGGATTCGAACCAGAGCAGGAACTTGAGTCCTGCGGCGTTTGCGGCATCGGATACTTTTCTCAGGTTTCCATCCGGATGCGCCCAGGTATTGACCTTCCAGTCGCCGACGTGGATGTACCAATCCGGTCCGCAGTTTGGCGGTTGCTGGGTCTCCCGATGGGGACCGTACCAGGCTGCGTCAACCCAGAAGGTATCGAAGGGCATTTCCGGATGGGCTTTGGCGAAGTTGATGATCTTGAGCATGTTTTCGTCTGTCTTGTTGCCTCCGCCGGCGGTAATCGGAAGCCTTGACTTGAACAGGTTCCCCTTGCTGTCGCGTGGAGACTTGTGGTTCACGATGAAGCGATGGAAATCAACAGCGCCCTGGCGACGGCTCTTGTTCTGACGCAAGTAAACGACAGTCGAGGGCATGACGAAACGCTCGCCGGGACGCATGACGAAATGGGTTCGCTCGAGACCGGAAGTGACCTTGAACTCATTGCCCAGATACTGGAAGTTCGCCTTCCAGGCGCCTGTCCATCCAATGGCGACTTCAAGTCCGTTGAGCGGATCAAAATCAACCCCGAAATAGGGAAGCCAAGTTGCTGAGGAGGCGCCTTCGTCGGTTGTCATTTTGGCATAGTCGCATTCGTGCCTGCGCTGGAGGATCGCGTCCTGTCTGGTAAAGTCGGTCATGACGGTCTTGGCTCCGGTGACTCGCCTGATTCGGATCGCGTTGGTTTCCAGCTTGGAGGTGATTTCGAAGGACAGGAAATCGTCAATCATCCCCGTGTTTTCATTGCCGGCTGCGACAAGTACCGGCCTGATTTCGACGACAGGGTACTCCGGGTAGATCCGTGTCGTCATCTCAAGCTTCAGCTTTTGGTCGGGCGAGGTATAGGTCAGAAGGTATTCAGTTTTCGCAGGGGTTTTATCCACCAGCGTCGTCGTCGCCTGCCAGGTTGCAGGCGAGAAAGCTGTTCCCGCATAGATGAATACTGGCGAGAGCATTTTCGCGAGTTCAGCGATTCCCAAATCGGCCTTGCACAGCCACTGGCCCATTTCAAACAACGGCATCATACTCTTCTCCAGGGTTGAATAGGATGAACTATATATAAAAACAAAACCGATTTCACAGGCACTTGAAACATAATGATTCCTCCAATATATTCACAAGATTGGGTTTTCAAAGTATTTTGAGTTGAAATAGCAATATGGAGTTTGCAAGATATGCCAAAATATCGCCTGGGTGTGGTCGGACTGGGGGGCAGGGGACGATCGATGTTCTCCTCGATCTCGAAGAATCTGAGCGACGACTTGATCGGCGTTGCGGCGTGCGATTTGCGACGCGACCTCTATGACGAATTGGCGAAAACCTACGCGGACGCAACATTCTACGAGGATTACGATACCATGCTCGACCAGGCGAACCTGGATATCGTCATGGTGGAAACACCCGCCACATGCCATGCGGAATTCTGCGCAAAGGCGCTTGAGCGCGGCATCCATGTGTTCTCGGACATCCCGTCGGTGGCATCCGCTGAGGAAGCGCAGATGCTTTGGGACGTCCAGGCTCGCTCAAAGGCGTTGCTGATGACCGGCGCGACCACTTGCGGCTGGGGTTTTACGATGGCGCTCAAGAACATCTGCGACAAGGGACTTATCGGAAAACCCTATTACATGGAAGCGGAATACATCCACGACTGCAGGTACCTGTGGGAATTGACACCTTGGAGAAAGCCAGGACCCAATGTCCACAAGTACCCGATCACTTATTGCACGCATTCGCTGGGACCACTGCTCAGAATCATTGACGAAGAACTCAGGACCGTGACCTGCATCTCCACGGGAAGCCATGTTACCGACATTCCGCACGCCAACGACCTGAACGTCGCAATCTACCAGACCGATTCGGGCGTCATGATCAAGCAAATCGCAAGCTTCATCAACAATTGCACGACAGGTCATCACTCCTACAGAATCCACGGGACGGAAGGGTACTTCGAACACCTTTCCTCAAGAGGAGCAGAACCAGCCAAAACATGGTTCAGCTCAACAAAAATCCCCGAAATGAAGACACTGACGCCAATCTCAATCGGCTTCGCACCAGGGGATTTTGACAGCGATATCAGGAACAATCCAAAATATACCTTCGGGCATGGCGGCTCGGATGCCTATCTCTGGTATCTGTTCGTCAATGCACTCAAGAAGGGTGACAAAAAAGCGCCTATCGACCTGAAAGCGGGAATCGCAATGACGCTTCCCGGGCTCTTCGCACGAGAATCAGCGATGAAAGGCGGGGAGAAAGTCAACATCGTATATCCATGGGATAAGGACTAAAAAAATGCAAAAAAACACTGCGAAAATCTACACCTCGTTTCTTGCGGCCTCCATCTTGTTGACAGCAAGCCTGGCGTATGCGCAGAACAAAACGGAGAAAACAAAAATGGTCGGACACAGAAACCAAATCGTCGCAACGGATTTCGTACCTGCTGATGGAATCACGGACGCAAGCGACGCCATACAAAAGCTCATCGACGACAATCCGAACAGGACTATCTACTTCCCGGACGGGACATACCTACTCAAAAAGCCGATCCTCACCCCGGCTTCGCCGAAGAGAAGCGTCTCTCTGGTGCTCGACAACTACGCCGTAATCAAGGCGAGCGACGACTGGACCGGCGACGAAGCGCTCGTCAGGCTAGGAGCCTCGCATCCCGCCAACGACATCAATACCATCGGCAGCGTCTATGGGCTTGAAGGCGGCATCATCGACGGCAGCGGCAAGGCAAAGGGGATTTCCATTGACGGCGGTCGCGAGACGTTCATCCGCAACGTGTCGATCAAGCATGTCCAGGTCGGCATCCACATCAAGCGCGGCGCCAACAGCGGCTCCTCGGATTCGGACGTACGTGACGTCAACATCATCGGCAACAACAAAGCCGATTCAATCGGAGTGCTCCTGGACGGCTACGACAATACGCTCACGAACATGAGAATCGCCTCAGTCAACATTGGAATCCTTGTGAAATCCGGCGGCAACAGCCTCCGCAACCTGCATCCGCTCTATATCTTCAATTCGCAAAACAACTACGAAACCAGCTGCGGGTTCGTTGACCTTTGCGGAAGCAACTGGTACAGCTTCTGCTACAGCGACCAATTTTCAGTTGGTTTCAAGCTGAAGCCGGAAATCGTCAGCATCTTCAATAACTGCTTCTGCTACTGGTATTCTGGCAAAGTCCCCTTCCAAACCGCAATCAAATGCGATGGGAAGTTCAATTCGATCTTCACTGATTTCCGTGCGGGATTTAGCGGTGAAGTTACCGTTGTCAGGTCGCTGATCCTGGCGGAGCCGGGAGGACAGGGTTTCCTCCAGAACGTCGTGCTCGGCAGGCGGACCATGGGACCTGAAGACAAGACCAAGGAATATCTCCAAGGGCGTTTAATTCAATAAGGAGGCTACTGTGAGCAAGGAAAGTTTGGCGATCAATGGTGGGAAACCCGTGCGTGAACGTCCATTCCCCGCCAGGTTCATGTTGGACGAAGCGGAGAAGTCGGCGGTCATGGCCTTGTTTGACGCCGCCTTGAATTCGGGGAATGCCTTTGGATACAACGGACCTCCCGAGCAGGAATACGAACGGAAGTTCGCGGAGTATCTTGGCGGCGGCTTTGCTGACGGAGTCAATTCCGGCACCAACGCTGTATTCGTTTCACTCGCCGCCCTTGATTTGGAGCCCTTCAGCGAAGTGATCGTACCCCCGATCACCGATCCAGGCGGCGTCATGCCCGTCGTCTATATAGGATGCGTCCCGGTCGTCGCCGACGCCGCGCCGGGTTCCTACAACACATCAGCCGAGCAGATTGCCCCATTGATCAACGAACGCACCCGCGCAATCCTGGTGGCGCACATCGCCGGCGAACCTGTTGACATGGATCCGATCATGGAACTGGCAAAACAACACAACCTCTATGTGGTCGAAGATTGCGCACAAGCCCACGGAAGCCTCTACAAAGGACGAAAATGCGGAACAATCGGACATATCGCCGCCTTTTCAACGATGTTTGGAAAGCACCATTGCACTGGAGGGCAGGGCGGCATCGTCTTCACAAAGGATGAAAAGCTCCATTTCGAAGGGCGACGAGCCGCCGACAGGGGCAAGCCTTTCGGCTTGGTGGGCGCCGCAGGAAACGTAAGGGCGGCGCTAAACTGCAACTTGAACGACTTGTCCGCAACCATCGGCATAGTCCAGCTGGACAAGTTGCAGGGGATCGTCCAGCGACGTCGAGCCGTCGGCGAACGGATCCGCAAAGCCTTGGCGGACCATCCCCTGATCAGGGTAAGCAAGCAAGTTCCAGATACGCAATCCTCCTATTGGTTCCTGAGAATGACCATGGACCTGGAGAAATGCTCCGTAACCAAACAGGAATTCTGCCGTGCCTTGTCCATGGAAGGAATCCCCTTGAACCCGGAATATCGCCATATTCCCTGTGAACAGCCTTGGTTCAAGGAACAGAAAGTCTTCGGAAAATCAGGCTTCCCATGGCAATGCTCGGACTACAAGGGAGACAGAAACCCCGTATTCAAGGTCGATAACGCCATCCAGGCGGCATTGACCGGTTTCAATATCGGCATCAACGAATCCTGGATCGAAAGCGATGCCGACGACACGATTCGGGCAATCCTGAAGGTGGCCGATGCGTATGGGAAGACGGAGAAAGCCAAGTGAGCGACGACCCCGTACGTTGCCCACGGTGCGGTCAACAAGTATTTCTGCGACTCCTAAATACGATGCGACCCAGGGAATTGTCGGAGGTTTTTTATTTGGCGCCTATGGCTTGCTTGCAGGCTTTTTAGGAGGCAACAAGCCCGAGAACGTCTGCATGAACTGCGGACATGTGTTTCCGCCGCCACGGCAAGCGGCCAGCGATTCAGGCGACGGCTTCACTTTCGGTTGCCTGATCGTTGTCGCCATCATATCATTATCGTCATCATTGAGCTAGTATTATGAACTTACAAAGTCCATTTCTCCTTGCTGTTTTCCTTTCAGCATCCTTGCTGATTGCGGAGCCACCGCGTCCCGAGTACGAATTGGCATTTGCGGACGAGTTCTCGGGCACGACCTTGGATTTGGAGCATTGGCATTACCGAGGCAACCGGAAAGGAGGTACCAATGCCGATGACGCCGTCACCCTGAAGGACGGGGACCTCGTCATCACATACTCCAGCGAAAACGGAAAACTCAAGGGTGGGGGAGCCATCACCAATGTCGCCTTCGGCTACGGATACTACGAGACAAGAGCCAAGCTCTTCGGAGGAACCGGAGGCCTTCATTCATCCTTTTGGACAACAGGACTTGGTGGCGACGGAATTACCAGGCCCGTCATCGGCAGTTCATTTGAAATCGACATCTTCGAGTGCGACTCAAACGCCCCTCATTCCCTCCCGCCAAACTTCCACTATTGGCTGGGAAAGCACTTCGTCCCGCGAAAAACCTTCGTCGTCGATCCCAAAACCAGGATTCCTCTCTACAGGACGCTAGTCCAGGCTCATCAGGATTATTTCGTCGCCGGATGCGAGTATTTGCCCGACCGTTTAATCTGGTACTTGAACGGAACGAAGATCGCCGAATACAAGAATCCTGCGATGACTGGCCGAACCCATGTCTTCCTTACGGCACTAGCTGGATACAAGCCGGCGGGAATCCCCGATCCGGCCAAGCTTCCCGGGGAATCAAGATGGGACTACTTCAGATTCTATACCATTAAGCTAAAAGGCGAAAACCTGATCGTCAATCCGTCCTTTGACGACAACAACAGGAAAACCTACGACCCGGAGTTCAATACCAGACTCGACCACCCAGTCTCATGGCTCGAGCCAAAACAACAGGAAGCCGTCAATGTGGACGATAAAATCCTGAGAACCGGAACAGGTGCCCTAAGACTCGGAATGGACGGAAAATACGATACCGCCGCAGAACAGGCGCTGCGCTATATCCCAAATGGCACCTATAAACTACAGGCGTACATACGCAACCCTGAAAACGTTAAAACGCAACTCTATGCGAACGATAAAATCCTAGATATCCCAAAGACGGACGATTTCACATTGTTCACCATTGACGACATCAACATTGAACATGGATTCGCACGGTGCGGCATCAGGGCAATCGGCCAAGACAGCTTCGTCCACATCGACGACGTCTCCTTCGCATGCAATCAAGGAACCGAGGAATTCAACAGGAAAAAGCCACTCGATCCTTTCGAGTACGACTGGAACTACCAGGACGACAATGTCGCGCTGGAAGGAAAATGGCTCGGCTCAAGCCTCTGGGGATACAGAAATCACGCGCTGTACTCAAGCGACGAAAATGCTTCGATCACATGGAAGATGAAAGCGACCAAATCAGGTGTCGCAATCCCGAAAATCTTCCTCGTCACACATCACGAAAGCACTAAAAACGCGTTGGCAACACTCAGCGTCAATGATGAAATCGTACAGTCTGCAATCATCGACCTGACTCAAACACCAGAAGAAACCGATGAACCATGGTTCGAATTCAAGCCGATTAAACTTGAGAAGAACGACCAGGTGCATGTCAAGATGCTGAGGCAAACAACCCCTGACGGTCCGGGGCTCCAATACCTCAGGGCGGAATGCGCCATCCTGGATTTCCAATAGATTCTTCATAAATATCAACTCAACAAAGGGAAAGAACAATGAAAAAACACAATCTGACTTTTCTATTGCTGGCATCGCTATGCGTCTCCGCATTCGCAGACTTCAATGTTGCCCTTGACTATTCAGGCTCTTTAGCAATCCATCTTGACGGCGCAAAAGTTGCAACGGTCACCCCTTCGTACTTCCTGCCTGGGTGGGCGTCCCGGGGCTACGCAGGCGACTTCAAGGATTACACCGGCGACGAACCAATCGAAGCCATCGGCGGTCGAAATGATGATGAGCATCGCGTCAAGATGCACATGAGCTACAAGTTGGTTGGCTCCAACGCATTGACGCTGAACTATGTCTTCACCCCGTTGCAGGACATGAAGGCCCACTCGATCCACGCCTCGCTGTCTTTCCCATCTGCCCAAGTCGCGGGAAGACCGATTTATACCGATGGCAAGCAGGTTGCTGTCACCCCTGAAGTCCTGCAGGAAAAAATCCATGTGTTCGCCGGACCGACCAACCAGTTCGCTGTTGATTCGCAAGCCGGCAGGATCACCATTGATTTCCCGAAAAAGCTTCCTGTGCTCTGGCAGGACAGCCGGCAATGGGGCGATTCGATCGGCTTGAGAATCGGCGCCAACAGCGAAACCCCTGAATCTTGGGAAGGCGGTGTCCCATACGAGGTCAGCTTCACCATCACATTCCCGCAAAACATCGTCTTCGATCGTGAAAAGCCCATCTTCATCACGGCTGGCGACGAATGGATTCCGCTGAAATCGCTCCTGGAAATCCAGCCGGGTTCGGCACTGGACTTCACGGACGTGGTTAAAATCCACGCGCCGGCAGGGAAATTCGGCTGGACCAAGGCCGTCGGGCAAAATTTCGAATTCGAGGGCATGCCGGGCGTTTCCCAACGATTCTACGGGGTCAACTTCTGCTTCAGCGCCCATAACATCACTCCCGAACAATCTGAAATCCTCGCCGAAAGACTCGCAAGGCTCGGATACAACGCGGTCAGATACCACCACTATGAACGGAATATTTGCATCACGAACAAAATCGGGGACTCGACCCAGCTCAATCCCGAAAAGATGGTGATGTTTGATGCGATGTTCAACGCAATGAAAAAACGCGGGCTCTACGCAACGACTGACCTCTATGTCTCAAGAGACGTCTATGCCACGGAAATCTGGCCTGACCAGCCCGACCCCAAAGAAAAAATTAAAGGGCAAAACTTCAAGAGGCTGTGCATGCTGCTCCCTTCAGCGATGGAAAACTGGAAGAAATTCGCCAGGAACTTCATGACGCACCGCAACCCGCATACGGGATTGACCTACGCCGAAGATCCGTCGCTAAACTTGATCTCCTTGATCAACGAAGGTACGATTGACGTGTTCGGCAATCCAGCCTACAACGAGGATCCAAGATTCAGAAAGGCGTACTTCGACAAGCTCAACGCATGGCTCAAGACGCAATACAAATCAACGGAAGAACGAAACAATGCCTGGGACACACCCGATCTCCCGGAAATCCTGGACAAGTTCCCGGAGAAGCCAGGGCCGGAATGGAGCAGGGACCTTACGAAATTCTACTATGACCTGGAAAGCGCGATGTTCCGCGAAATGAACGCATTCCTGAAGGACGAACTCAAGTGCAAGGCGCTGATCACGAACCTGAATTGCGGTGGAATTCGAGCCTGGTCGATGAAGGCACGAGCCGACCACGAATACCTGGACAACCACTTCTACGTCGACCACCCCTCCTTCATCAAGAACCCCTGGTCGTTGCCATCGAGATGCTCCAACGAATCCGTGGTCAAGCGCGGATTGCCAGGCGGCAACTCGCTGTCCTTCAGCCGCTATCTGGACAAGCCCTTCACAGTCACCGAATTCAACTATTCCGGTCCCGGGCGCTACCGCAGCGTCGGCGGAATCCTGACGGGATGCCTGGCGGCAATCCAGAACTGGAACGGCATGTGGCGTTTCGCCTATTCGCACGGCTCCCAGATGTTCTCGCATAGGGCAGCAACCTACTTCGACCTGGTTGGCGATCCCCTAAACCAAGCCGCCGAACGCGCCGTCATCTGCCTCTATCTCAGGGGCGACCTGCCTGAGGCCAAGCATTCCATCGCAGTCTCAATCCCCGAAAACCAACTGGAGGACAAACGAAACGAACCCAATCCCAGCGCCGTCCCAGGTTGGCAAAAGTGCTCGCTCCTCGCAAAAGTCGGAATCTATCATGGAAAGAGCGATTCCAAGGTTCCCGCCGACCTTTCAATTCCGCTGGGATACGATGCGCCTAAGGCCAAAAACGCCATCCCATACGATGACAAGACAATGTCCGCTGACCAACTCCCATTCCTTTTGGACTTCATGAAGAAAAACAACTGGATCGATCAGGACAACCAGACAACCGTCGAAAACGAAATCGTCCAGTCGGCAGATGGACGATTCACGATCAAGGCAAATGATGACATCATGATCCTCAACACGCCGAAAACAGCAGGGGCGTACGCGCCCAAGGACCAAACGGTCAAGACAGACGCCGTTACAGTCACGATGCTCGACACGGAAGCCACAGTCTGGGTGTCGTCGCTGACAGACCAACCGATTCCATCCTCGAAGCGACTCCTCGTCACACACCTGACGGACCTCAGGAACACAGGGGATAAATTTGCCGAAAAGGCAAGGAAAACGATCCTCCGCTGGGGCGGGGCACCGCATCTGGTACGATACGGAAGAGCTGTAGTCACCATCAAGCTCGACGATCCGCAAAAGGCGACCGTCTATGCGATCGACCTCTCAGGGAAGCGCTTGAATACAATCCCTGCAAAGGCGTCAAAAGACGGATTGGAAATCAATCTCGATGTGAAGGGAACCGACGGCGCACAAATGCTCTATGAAATCACAGTGGACTGATTTACCCATGAATACAGCAAAAAGCCTAGCCCGGAACCTGGGAATCATCGCCGTAGCAACCATGATGATTTCGTCAATAGTTTACGCTAAAGAAGGAAAAACCATGAACGATTCAACTCGACAGCAGCCGTACTTCGCCGTCGCCCAGCCGATTTGGGTTTCCGGCAAGCGCACCGAACTCAATAGCCTTTGCCTGTTTGGAACCAGTTTCAAAGGCGAAAACGCCGTGCTGACGATAGCCGCCAACAGCTTCTACCGGGTTTTCCTCAACGGGCAATTCATCGCCCACGGTCCCGCCCGAGGCGCCCACGGCTACTATCGGGTCGATACCATTCCCTTGCCCTCGAAAGCCGGCGACAATACCCTGTTGCTCGAGGTCGCAGGCTACAATTGCCGCAGCTTCTATTCCCTTGAAACGCCTGCTTTTGTCCAAGCCGAAATCAGCGCCAACGGAACGATCCTCAAGGCAACAGGACGAAACCAGGACTTCAAGGCGGGAATCAATCCGACACGACTGCAAAAGGTCATCAGATTCAGCTACCAAAGGGCATTCTCAGAAATCTACCGACTGGACAAGAACTTCCAGGAACTCTGCCAAAGCCTGGATTTCCCCGAATCCCCATGGGAACGATGCCCCGAGGTCAACCTGCAACCGCGAAACGTCGGCTATCCGACCTACGGGGAAGTGCTGGCCAAGCCCTTCGAATTCGGCACCTTTGTTCTTGACGAAAATCGCAAGCCGTACCGGGATCGTCAAATGACAAACGACTTCCTCAAAATCTTCCCGATGGATCAGCTTGAGGCAAATCCAAGCGACTTGGTCTCCAGGTTCGCATACGCAGTCAAGCCACAAGAGGAATTCAAGGACGGAAGGCTGACAGAAGGCCAATATGCCGCATACGTGCTCGATTACGCATACACGGGATTCATCAAGTTCGAAGTGGAAGCGGAAACCGATTGCGTACTGGATATTATTTTCGACGAGGTCGATCTCAGGGGCGAGAAAAAGCCCGGCGAACCCGCCAATATCGCCTATTGGCGGAACTCAACCGCCAACATCGTCGATTACACCCTGGCAAAAGGAACCCATGCCCACCTTTCCTTCGAACCCTACACGGCGAAGTTCATCAAAGTCATCGCTCGAAAAGGCGCCTTCAAAGTCAAAAAGCTTTCCCTGGTCAAATACGAAAACCCGGATGTGGCATTCAGCTTGACTTGCGAAGATAAACGATTCGAGGATATCGCCAAGGCGGCAATCAGGACCTTCAAGCACAACGCCGTTGATGTGCTCACCGATTGCCCATCACGAGAAAGAGCAGGGTGGCTCTGCGACAGCTCCTTCACGGCACAAACGGAAAAACTCCTGACGGGACTGAACAAGGTCGAAACAAATTTCCTTGAAAATTACGCCTGCCATCCCAAGACACTGCCAAATCTCCCTGAGGGCATGATTGCCATGTGCTATCCGGCCGAAGTCGTCCTCGCCGGCGAATTCATCCCCAACTGGTCGCTCTGGTACCTGGTCGAGCTTTACCAGAACTTCATCAGGTCAAATGACCGCAGGCTTGCCGAAATCAGCAGGGAAAAGGTCGATGGTCTCCTGGCATTCTTCCGAAAGCTTGAGAATTCCGATGGCTTGCTGGAGAATTTGCCCGGTTGGATTTTCGTGGAATGGAGCAAGGCCAACGACCGCTCCTTCGTCACAGGCGTCAACTACCCCTCGAACATGCTCTATGCCCTGGCTCTGGAATCCATCGGCAAGCTCTATGGCGACCAGTCCCTCCAGGACAAGGCGAATGCGATCCGCGAAGAGATTCGCAGGCAAAGCTTCAACGGAACCTTCTTCGAGGACAATCGGCTCCGGAAGGACGGAAAGCTTGAAGTGACCGGGCATACGACCGAAACATGCCAATACTACGCCTTCTTTACCAACACGGCAACGCCAGAGACATACCCTGAACTCTGGAAGACGATGCAGGCCCAGTTCGGACCAACGAGAAATCCACAGACAACGCACCCCAATGTCCACAAGTCAAACGCATTCATCGGCAACTACCTCAGATTGATCCTGCTGGCGCAAAACGGGCTGATGGAACAATTGGGCAACGAATGCATCGACTACTTCCACAAGATGGCAAAAACCACAGGCACGCTCTGGGAGCACGATGCCATCGGAGGAAGCCTGGATCATGGGTTCGCATCATTCTGCATCAACCTCCTGGTCGAATACCTGTCAGGATACCAAGGCGTCGATGAAGCCACCAAGACCATCCGATGCGCCCCATCAAAGTGCGCCTTGGATTGCACGATCACCATCCCGTTCGCCGAGGGTTCGTTGACCTTCGCCAGAAAAGACGGCAAGATTACGATGGAAACCAAGGGCGGATACAAAATCGCCGTGAAAAACTGACGGCTTTCGCCAGGCTATCAACGCCTGACGATATGGGCATCTCCTGCGTGGATAATTCTGATCGAACCTGATGCGTCCTCCAGCAGGAGGTGCCCCTTTGCGTCAATCCCTACGGCACGACCTTCCTGCTGACGCCCATCCTGATCAATGGCAATCTGGCATCCATACAGAAGGTCGGCATCACGCCATTCACTGGAAAACTGCTCCAAGCTCGGTGGATTCGACATCTCCCACGTGTCAAGTACCTTCTCGAAATGTCCAAGAAATTCAGCCAGTACCAACGAGCGGGAAAAATCCGTCCCGGTTTCCATCTTCATCGACGTGGCATATGTACGGAGTTCAACCGGAAAATCAGACTCTGTCGCGTTGACATTGATCCCAATCCCAGCGACTACGCCATGCTCGCCTTGATTAAAAAACACACCTTCGCAAAGGATTCCTGAAAGCTTCCTGCGAGTTTCCCGAGTCTGCAAATCGTTCGGCCACTTGATTCCCATTGGCATCTGCGGCGCAAGCTCGGCAAGCGTCCTGCGCAGAGCCAAGGCGCACAGCAACGGAATCTGGGGAAAGGACTCGCTGGACGCCTTTGGCTTCAACAAAATCGAAACATACAGGTTTTTCCCTGCGGGAGAACTCCATCGGTGATCGAGGCGACCGCGGCCCGCCGTCTGGGAATCCGCGACAATCGTCGTGCCATGAGGCCGGCCATCCGCCGCCAAAACCTTGGCAAGGCGATTCGTGGAATCGATGCAAGCTTCGAAAGCCATGGTGCAACCCAATTCCCGGGTCTTTAGCAAACCTTGCACATTCGATACATTCGGCATGTCGTGTTCCATTGAGCTTTCCTTTATTTTTCTTCTGTTCGGCCAAATCTTGCAGGTATTGCCATAAAAAATACAGTTGACGCCTTTATGATTGTAGTGCCTTTACAAGGCTTTGATTTCGGGTGGATTTCCCACCCCAGGTTGAAACCAGGGGTTAAGAATCGCTAAGCGCTTGCAGCGCAATGCGTTAAAGCAAGCTCGGAGAGCTGGCATCATAAGTAACCCCAGGTGGATCGAAGCGAAACCTGGGGCAAGGCATCCCCCCGAAATCAAAGCCTTGGAAAGGCGACACATGAACCGGTGCCGACATTGCGGATCAAAAGAAAATCAAAGGCGTTGGCTCAAGTGCCTTCATTTGCCGCGACGCATATCGACGCCATGACAGTGCCGCCCCTCCGGGGCTCCGGTCTTGTGGGGGGTGACGACGCCCCAGGTTCCGCTGTGCTCCGCACAGCTTCACCAGGGGTTAAGCATGATATCGCCTCTCCGAGGCTATTCATGCACTAAAAGCGTGACGTTCTGCGAGTACCTGCACTATGATAATCTCCTTCGGATATATTGCAAGCACCTCGGGTGCTCATGCCTTGTTCAGCCAATTGACGGGCGTCACGATATCAACTGCTTTTTTTAGGTTCATTCGGATGTTTCCATCCAGCAGTTTTTTTATAAGGGAAAAACGCCATTCGAGTTGATTTTCTTCAGGACTCTGCATAAATTCCATTATTGACAACCTCGTTGGTGAGTGGAACTAAGACTTTATGAGGATATCGTAAGATCCTGCAAATCAACTTTTCGGGGCGCTGCTTCATGGATTCAGGTTTACAATCTCGTGCGCATGGCTCCCAAAAACGAAGAGCCATTGCACTGCGAACACACAAAGGAGATGACAATATGCGTTCAATAATTTTGCTTTTGCTGTTGCATTTAATGTCTCTGACAAGTGCTTTTTGCGCTGAGATTGAGTTCGAGTATTCTATGCCGATTATGTTGTTGCCAGTACTGCGCGTGCTGCATGAACGGGATGGAGGAAAGTCTATCCACACGACTCCTGAAAATTCCAAGCCACTCACAGCCAAATTGTCCATGGATATATCGGACGTCAAAGACGATAAGATGGCAAAGGTCAGCAAGAAGAGAATCAGGCTTGTTGCGGAGTCGTGCGGAGTAGTTTCCATATTGCATGTAAGGGATGGGATCGTCATGCGAATCGAACAGGATGTCGCAGGTGTTTCTACATCATACAGGCAGATTTGCGAGGGCAAGCTTGCAAGCATCAAATTCAAGGACAAGGAATATGAAAAACTATCAAAGGATGCGTTGCTGGACTTGCTATATCGGAACGAATGTCCTTTTACCAACCTTCCTTGTGGTAAATATACCGTCATCATCGAATCAAGAAACAGCAATGCAAAAGACGCCTTCTGGGGGGATGTAATCATCAACAATCCCACAGATGTCATCTACAGCTTTAGCCTGGGAAAAGGAGGATGGCTATCGCATGCATCCATAAAGCGTGGAGGGACTGAATTGAAAAACCTGAAGTTTTCGGTGGACATTCTAGAGGGAGGCATACTCGCCGATGTGGCTGTTTCAGATAGCAATGACAAGGGACTCTCTGGAGCACAAGCGTATTTCTATCGTAATCTTGGCCTAAAAGCTTATATCGTCCAAAAAGATGGTGCATTTGCTCCTGTGCAGATATGGAAGGAGAACGGAATTGAAAAGACGACAATGACCATTGAGCAACTCTGGCGAAATCCTTCAGTGGTGCTCGGCGAATGAATGGCAAGTGGTCAGTAAAACTTTATAATGCATTACAAACAAAGTTGATAAATAGGATTGATGAATGAAGACGAAAACCATGCTGATTTTCATGCTTCTTGCATTCTGTGCATTGCCCTTCAAAGGCATCGCGGCTCGGCGTGCGCCCGATGAACGGATAGACTCCCTTCGTAAGGAGGCCAGCCTTGATAAGCTTCTTGAGTCCCCCGCCGAAAACTGCAACAGGGTTTGCAGCCTATTCATGACAGGTAGGAATCCAAAGCTGGAGGAGGCTGTCGGGGAAGTGAAGCGCCGCCTGGAAAAAGAGGAAGTCGGAGTCGAGGACGCGGCCGCGCTGGCAATCATGTACGCGCGTGGAGAGCGTGAGATGAGGTTGGCCATAGCAAGAGAGATGCGTGATTCATCGTACTTGCAGGAGCTTCCGCAGCTGCTTCTCCCCACGTTGGTTAAAATCTATTCAAGGCTTCCAGAGACGTATGACGGAAGGCTTCTCAGCGGATTGTGCCGCGAGATAAACCGTCTGCTGAGGGAGCCTGGCGCCGACACTCCCGACGAGTCCATCTGCAAGCTTGTGGAAGAGAAGTACATCGACTCAAGCCGAAAGCCTTTGGACAGCCTTGCGCCTGCGCGTGTGGTTGTCATCTACCGCAGGCTTGGACTCAAGGGGCGGCTTGCAAAAGAATGCTCAATCCCGCCCAAAGAGTTGAAGGACAACAAGGCGCTTTTCAGGACCATGCAGCTGACCGACGCGACGGAAGGGGAGTTTCCCGCACTGCCGTATGCGGAGGAGCTTCTGTCGCGGTACGACAAGGCGGGCAATGTTGACACCGTCGCCTGCGGAAACGTTATTGCGCGTGAAGCTCCCGCCAAGACACTCGAGCTCTTGCCTGCCTATGCCGAAAAAAGGTCTGCGCTGTACATAGAACTCCACACGGCGGCGAAGCTCCTGCAGAAGAACGGCGCTGATGAAAAGGGCAACTACGAGTGGCTGGGCAAATACGTGGCAAAGGCTGAAGGTCGTCTTAACGAA
>Ga0123335_1005298_pt1 | contig 15837 bp, 12 predicted proteins | sample BiotimSIPDNA_2_FD_89707 | JGI IMG/M metagenome (GOLD analysis project Ga0123335, IMG submission 89707) | Anaerobic biogas reactor microbial communites from Washington, USA - Biogas_R2 time_0 SIP DNA | ecosystem: Engineered > Bioreactor > Anaerobic > Unclassified | place: Washington, USA...
CTGCTATGAAGGTAGAAGGAAGAGACTGCGGCAATTACAATAACCCGGAAATTGGGTATCCCTGCCTGTTAACGACACTAGATCATGAATTAGGTGACTTTATAGCTTCATTAAGAAAGATAGTACGTGATGAGAGAAGACTCATATTTATTGATAACAAGGTGCTTGTCGCTTATCTGAACTGGATAAGGGATCATGTTCATATGATGAAAGCATTCTGCCATTTCGAATATGACCTAAAAAGCTTTATGGATTTTACTTTGGATAATCAGCATGAATCAGGATATTTCTTCGAGCTTGTCAAACAGATAGATGACCGTCACTGGCAGTTTGTAAATACCGAATGTTACAAAATATATGAAAAGGATAACCTTGCATCAGTAAGGCTGGAGATTGAAGCGGATATAGAGTTCCTTATGGTTGAAGGAGCTGTTAAGGTATATAAAGCAGTAGGTGATGACGAATGGATTTTAAAAACTCTGCCAAAATTAGAAAAAGGTATAGAGTATATGATGAGTGACCAAAAAAGGTGGGATAAAGACAGAGGACTGGTTAAAAGAGCTTTCACAATAGACACATGGGACTTCACATACGGTAAGTCTAATGATAACAGAAGGATTGAAGAGGGTACTCCAATGAGCATAATGCACGGGGATAATTCCGGAATTTATTCTGCATGCATGTCTTTATCATGGCTTAATAAAAGGTTCGGATTTAATGAAAAAGCCTCTTATTGGGCTAAAAAGGCTGGTATGCTAATGGAGGCTATGTATAGGTATTTGTGGAATGGGAGGTTTTTCATACATCAGCTCCATTTAAATCATCCTGGTGCTGACAGTCTGGAAAACGAAAGATTATCCTTATCCAACACATATGATATCAATAGGGGAGTAACTGATTTACATAAATCAAGAAGTATAATAGCTGAGTATATAAAAAGAAGAGATAATAACGGTCATTTTGCAGAATGGTATTCAATAGACCCTCCATATGAAAACTTTAATGGCATAGGAGCAGACAGCTATGTAAATGGCTGTATATGCTTATTCACAGCAGGAGAACTTGCAAAAGCCGCTTTCAATAACGGTTATGAGGAATATGGCTGGGATATATTATGCAGACTGATGAAGCTGGTTAAAAAAGATGGAACATTATACTTTCTGTATTCATCATCCACACAAAAACCACAGGGAGGAGGCCCTTCAGGATGGGGAGCTGCGGCAATACAAAGCGCTATTGATGAAGGTTTAGCGGGTATTACAGATATGGATATTTTGTATAACAAGATACAGTTTGCTCCGAAATGGGTGGTAACACCATACGAAGAGTTAAGATATGTGACAGGTTATGAGGTCAGTAAAAGACATGTGGATGTAAAGTACATGCTTGCAGATGCAGGAATGCTATACGAGATAATATCACCTGCCAAAACTATAGACTGCCACATCCTTATCCCAAAGGATGTATCTGTGAAGGAAGTTTATGTTAATGGGATCATGACTGAATATCACATTTCAATAATCGGCAGTTCCGTTTATGCTGATTTTACGATTGTTAATAGTGGGGATATTAATACGAACAAGATAGAGTGCTTTTTTGGATTATAGATTGTTATTGTTTGAAAATTAAATTCTTATATATGAAAATTCACAATAGTATGTTGACATACACATGACTATATGATTATATAGAATATGTAATCAATTACTAATTCAAAAAGCATTGAAGAAATAAACGAGATATTTACTAATAATATTTTTTCATTCGGAGGTTAATCATGAAGAGTAATCACGATATATCGGCTATTCCTCCTGAAACTGTTATATGGGAACAGATAAGGATGCATAACATGAAAAAAGAGGAGTTTACCGACAGGATGTTCTTAAGCAAGGAGAATGCAGATAGTCTGTTAAATGGAAAAATGAAACTTACTTATGACATTGCTCTGCGGTTGAAGCATGTCTTTGGCAATTCAACGGATTTCTGGCTTAATCTTGAGTCTGCTTACAGGAAGAATAAATCTGAGCTTTTTAAATAATTAAACATCACTGGTCTTTATATTTGTCACTTGTTTTATGTATAACAATATGCTTATATCTAATAGTAATCTAGGGTAAAACAGTTAAATATTTACCTATGAGGTAAATATTAACTTGACAGGAAAGCATGTAAAGTATATGATTAATTTACCTTACAGGTAAATAGATAAGTGAGGTTGAATGAACATTGAATACAAAACACGTAAATTAGAAAGAATATGCATCTTTTATTATGAAGCATGTAAAGCCTATGGAAATAAAATGGCGGAAAAGATAAGTATGAGAATAAATGAGCTGAAATCAGTACAGAGTGTTGAGGAAATGATGTTCTATTCTATTGGAAGATGTCATCCGCTTAAAGCTGATAGAACAGGTGACTATGCTATGGACTTGGTTCAGCCATATAGACTTATATTCAAAAAGGTTGATAGAAAAAATGATAGTATTATGATTACGAGGATAGAAGATTACCACTAAGGTTAACGAATAAGAGGTGAAATATGTTGCATAGTAAAAATATAATCGCAATACCACCTGGCATGACGATTAGAGAACAGCTCGAAATCCGAGGCATGTCGCAAAAGGAATTTGCGAAAAGAATGGATATAAGCGAAAAGCACATAAGCCATCTGATTAATGGGAAAGTTGAATTAACGTACGATGTTGCATATCGTCTTGAATCTGTGCTTGGAATACCGCAGAGGTTTTGGCTGAATCTTGAAATGCTATATCGTGAGCAGATAACTCAAGTTGAGTCAGAAAATGACATGGAAAAGGATGAAGAAATTGTAAAGAAGATCCCATATGCCATGATAGCAAGTATGGGTTGGGTTCCAAAAACGAAAAAGAGTAAAGAGAAAGTTATTAATCTCAGGAAATTTTTCGAAGTAGCGAAGCTGAATGTTCTTGAGAATATCTGTATTCCAGGGATTGCATATAAGTCAGATAATTCTAATGCAATAACTGATTATTCATTAGCAGTATGGGCCCAGAAAGCACGTATAGAAGGAAGGAAATTGAATGTTTTACCAATTAACATTCCAAGCTTAAGAGAAAAAATCCCGCACCTTCGTGCTTTGACAGTTATGAACCCTTCAGATTCTTTGCATAAGCTTACAGAAATATTAGCAAATTGTGGTATTGCTGCAGTATTTTTACCGCAAATCGGAGGATCATTTCGCCATGGAGCATCATTCATTGATGGAAAACATATTGTATTAGGACTTACTTCTACAGGAAAGGATGCTGATAAATTCTGGGTTCACATGTTTCATGAGATATATCATATTATTGAAGGACATATTACTTTGAGTGAGAAATCATCTTTAAAAAAAGAAGAAGCAGCAGATGATTTTGCACGCGATACGCTTATAAATCGAGAAAGCTATTATAGGTTTTGCGAAAAGAATGACTTCACAAAAAAAGCTATCAAGAAATTTGCAGAGGAAATAGGAATTACTCCTGGAATAGTCTTGGGTCGTCTGCAGGAAGACAATAAAGTACCTGTTAACTGCTTAAATGAACTGAAAGAACAATATCTTACTGCAAATAATTAACAGTCATACCATATTTTATTTTACCAGTAAAAGAAAATCCTGCATAAACAGGATTCTCTTGGGGGTAATATTGAGGAAGTAAACATTCAGCTATATAGTCCGAACAGTTTTAAAAGCTTCTGCCAGAAGGTCAGTTTTGGCTCGGCTATTACAGGTGCATCTGTTTGTTTTTCTGCTTTTACTGCTTCGGACTTTATTACAAACTGTACAGATTCAACAGATGTATTTTTTTCAGAAATATATGATTTTACGATATCGGTATCACCGAATATGTCTTTTATCATGTTATCTATCTCTTCACTTATCTTCGCATCAAGACCTTTGGTATTGCTATTAAGCGTATTAACACCATTTTTGTACTCAATGAGTCCTTCTTTTAACTGGATAGCTGCGCTTTGAAGCGTAGATGCTGAATTGGTAAGAGTGTCTGAGTACTGCTTGATTGTAGCTGCTGATAAGTTTATCTGCTGTATGCCTGTGTTTAGTTTTGCTGCTGCCTGGCTTAACTGTGTAACTGAATCTGTGTATGTATCCACTCCTGCTTTTAACTGGCAAATCCCGTCAAGCTCCTCTTTTAAAGCGGAAAGCTGCGGTATGTTTTCTAGGATTTTTGAGTAATTCTGTTCGGTAAGGACAGGAAGCCCCATATCCATCTGCTGTATCTGTAAATTTGCTGTTTGGAAAGTTTTCTGCACTATCGTATATATTGCCTGGGCTAAAGGCTCTCCCTGCCCGCTTAAAGCATTAAGCCCGTAACTTAAGCCTGACGAACCTTCTGATATTTCTCTAATACCTGCAGATAACTGGGTTATACCGTCATTAAAGCTCGTGAAGGCATCTGTATACTGTTTCAGCCCTGATACATACGATTCGAAAGCATTTGTGAGCTCTTCTGCTCCATCATCCAGTTTTTCTATTGCATCGGATAGTTCACTGAATCTTTCTGTTAGTGAATCAGTATCTATGGGCATATCCATAATCATCCTTACCCCTCCAAAGGTAACAGATTCCATTTCAAATTTATCTGCGTGCGCTTTTATGGATATATCCAATTCCTTATTCGGAAGTATTGTGTAGCTTAACTGTTTATATAAACCGGCATTTGCTATAACAGCATTATTTGTCTGAATGTTTGAAAATATTCTTTCATCCAATTTGACTGTTACGGATAATGTGTAATTCTCATAGAAGAAAGAATCGCTCAGAGGATTTGGCTTTACTGATATCTTAATTTCTACTTCTCCGCTTTTTCCGGCTATCTTGTCAGATTGCAAAATTTCTTTATCAAGAAGATACTGTATATTTATTATCCACGGTAAAGTTTTAGAATCCATGGTTCCCTGGTAATGCAGTCTTTGTGTATCCGAATTCACTGTAATCAAATCATCTTCAATAGTTATTTCATCATTTGTTGACAAATTCTTAACTTCACTGTATGTGCCGTAATCAATAATATTGCCCTGATTAAAAGAATTAATGGCATATATCTGCTGTACCTGGCCGTATTCATCAAGTATTCCGTAAATGACCTCTTCCTTATTTGATGATAAAGGCTCTGCTGTTACCGGATATGCCAATAATGATATGAGTGCTATAATAAGCAGGATGCTTAGTGTTTTTTTCATTTAATGTCTCCTCCTGTTTTCTTTTTCAAATGAAATCCGTTCTTATAGGTGGTCTTCCGTATTATTTTGTCAAGAAGTATTAAAAGAGCCGGGAGCACAGAAGATACCATTGCAAAAGATAATATCGTACCTCTTGAAAGCAGCACTCCGAGCTCTGAAACGATGGGATTTGATGATGTCAGGGTGAGCGTGAATCCTGCAAATGACAGCAAGCTTGCAGATATGAGTATAGCGGCAATATTGTTTGTCAGTGTCTTTGCCATAGCATCTTTTGAAAGGTGCAAAGTGCGGTCACTCATATACCTGTCAGTTATTAAGATGGCGTAATCGACTGTCGCTCCGAGCTGCACAGTGTTTATTATAAGAAAGCCTATATAGTTCAATGGCTTGTCCTGGAAATATGTGAAAGCTAAGTTTATCCATATCGCAGACTCTATGGTAAGTACCAGTATGAATGGAATGGATATAGATTTAAAAGTTAAAAGCAGTACAAGGAATATCCCTAAGACTGCGACCAGAGTCACAATGGTATTATCAGCAGTCACAGTCTGTTTTATGTCATACACAGATGCGCTTTCGCCAATTAAATAGAATTCATCAAAATACGCTGAAGCTGTACTGTTTATCTTTTCAACAGCGCTGAAAGTACGGGTGCTTTCTGTCTCATAATCTGTATACAGTATTATCCTGGAATAGTTTTTCGAATTGAACATGCTGTCTGAACCTTCAATGAACTTAGAGGGGATGGAAGAGCCAATATATCTGTCATATGATATTATGCTTGTAATACCATTTATTTCGCTAAGTTTGGTGCTGAGCATGGTTAATGAGCCGGTGTCCTCTCTTGGAACGAGTATGACCATCTGGTTAATTTTGCCGAACTCTCCTTCTATAGCCGCTTTGTCTGTTTCCGCTCTGGACTTTTCTATGCCTGAGCTTGCGCCATACTGGAATTCAATATTGTTTTTTGCAAGAAATGACGGGATAATGATCAAGATAGAAATAACCAGCAGAGGTATCCTAAGCTTCATAAGCCATTTTCCGGCTTTCTTTGAATCCATACTGATGGATTTATGCTTTGTTTTATCCATTAAAGGTATAAATGAAAGGGTAAGCGCAGGCAGGAATACCATAATGCTTAAAAAGCTTAATACTACTCCCTTTACCAGATTAATACCAAGGTCCATACCTATCTCAAATCTCATGAATACCAATGCCAGAAAACCGATAACTGTTGTAGCTGCACTTGCAAACACTGATGCGAAAGATTTTTTTATGGCAAGCTTCATAGCCTGTTCAGAATCATACTCATTACGGTATTCCTTAAAGCTGTGCATCAGGAATATGGCATAATCCAAAGATACTGCAAGCTGAAGTATAGGGCTTACAGTCTTTGTAATAAAGGAAATGTCACTAAAGAAAATATTCGTGCCCATATTTATCAGTATAGCGACACCAATCGATATCAAGTATATTACCGGTTCTATATATGAAGATGTAGTTAACAGGAGGATAACGATAATCAGAGGTACAAGTATGGCCATGGCTTTAATAGTTTCAGATGATGAAAGCTGCTGTATGACTGCTTTGTTGACTGAAGAGCCTGATGTGGCATTTTCCTTTCCGATTATCTCATATATGCTGTTTACAGCTTCCAGTTCATGACCTGGAGTGATGGAAACGGAAAACAGGGCATTTTGGTTTTTATAATATGCTTGTGTAACAGAACTGTCTAAATATTCTAAAGGCGCGGAAATCAGTATGTCCAGCCCGACTGCATCATCCAGCCAGGTTACAGCTGTGATATATGGTATTTTTTCTAAAGTCTTCTTGTAGTCCAGCGCCTGTTGAATAGATATGTCCCTTATCATTATGCTTGCAGAAGGGAAGTCCTCATCAAACTCTTCCTTCATTATATTCATACCCTTTGTGGAACTGCTGTCTTTGGGAAGATAATCCTCCAGATTGTAATTGACCTGGACACTGATCGCTAATATCCCGCAGAGCACTGTAAGAGTAAGGAATATGACTATTATGGTCTTTCTATGTTTTATTATGTAACTTGAAAACTTTTCCATGCTTCTCCTTAAATAACCGACACTGTGTTGACAAAGTGCCACAGGTATAAGATAATGGCATTGGGTATATAAGTCAACATACAGATAAGTAATAAATGTTTGTTGATAAACAGATGAAACGGATATGTGGTTTATCCGACAAAAACAGGGGAGATGGCTATGAAAAATAACAAAGAAGACAGAAGGGTGAAGTACACAAAAATGGTGTTAAAGGAAAGCCTTATTGATCTTTTGTCAAAAAAGGACATATCCTGTATCACTATTAAACAGATATGTGAAGAAGCAGACATAAACAGAGCGACATTCTATACACATTACTCTGATCAGTTTGATCTTTTACGTCAGATAGAGGACGAATTTTTGCAGAATGTAAAAGCATACATAGCGGTATTCAAACAGAAAAAGGCTGATGCAATATTAGTTGATGTCCTTGAGGAAATATTCGAATACATAAAGGACAACGCGAAACTTTGCAGGCTGCTATTATCAAAACAGGGTAATTTGGAATTCCAGAAACGTATTATGATGCTTATATATGACACGAATCTTGTTGCAAAGCCTAATGAAAGCTTAAAAAAAGGTGAAGAGGAATTTGTATACTCGTTTATCATTACTGGATGCGTAGGAGTTATACACAAGTGGCTTGAAGAAGGAATGAAGCAGTCCTCAAGAGCTATGGCTGGAATGATTTTTAATTCAGTTAAAAAACTGCCTGTGACATTTGAATAGTGGTTATCAGCCTTTAGCAAGCTTCTTGTAGTAGGTTTCCTTGTTTAACAGCATCATACTGTCTGCTGTTTGAATGATTTTTTGTATATCTATATTTAAACCAGTCGCATATGATATGCCTACAGCTGCAAAAATACATTTCTTTTCAAGTATTGAACTGAATTTTTCTGCAGATTCTTTAAGCTGAGGCTCTTTCAATGTTTCAGATAATACTACGAACTCATCTCCTCCAATACGGAAAATCTGCTGATTGCCGAAAGTCTGTAAAAGCGCATCCGCAACATTCTTAAGCAGTATATCGCCTTTGGTATGGCCGTGTAGATTATTGTATTCATGAAGCCCGTTTACATCAATATATATGCAGCCCAATCTATTGTTAGGAACATATTTGTTTATATATTCCACGTACTGGTTCCTGTTAAGAAGATTTGTAGATAAATCCTTCATGCTAATATTTCTTATTTCATTGAACTCAATGTAGTTGGTGTATGCCATGGAAAGGCTGAATGTAAGCCTGTTTAAAAAGAATGTGGATTCTGGCTTATTTAAAGGATTATCCACCCCCAAAAAAGCTGCAAACCTCTTTTTATTGTTTCTCGGGTCAGTTATAAGAATAGGTACAACATACAAACTGGATATATCCTGTTTCTTGAGATGATTGTATTCATATGTACGGGTTTTAGATATATTCTCAATATCCAAGATTTCAATATGCTCTCCCCTTGATAATGTCTCCAGCCAGTATGGGAAATCTCTCATATCCAGATTTGCAAGATTGCTCTTTTGAGCGGTTATACCTTCCCTGCAGTATTCATATGTGTTAGTCGCATGGATATCATCAGTAAATTCAAACAGATAAGCCCGGTCTGCATTGCTGTATTGGGCAATTATACATAATATCTCATCCATAAGTGTAAAATCTTTTTGCAGATTTAAAAGGATTCTATCTATTTTGGTGATTTCAGACATCAGTTCGTACTGCTGCTGTTTCCATTTGCTTTCTTTCACGCTTGAGGTTATGTCTGTAATAACTCCGAATATCCCTAAAATGTTGCGATGCATGTCATAAACCGGTTTTTTGCAAATATCCAGATAAAGCAGATCAGAATCAGTAAACATCCTGTGTACATATCTGCTCTCATTTCCGGTCTGAAGTATCCTCATGTCATCTTCAAAGAAAAATCCTGCTGAAGATTTGTCAGTCAGTACCTCAATGTCAGTCATCCCTTTTATCATGCCATGGTACCGGTTAGAAACCAGATAATCCATGTTGTTCGCTATCTGATATCTTAAGTCTGTATCCTTGAAGAAGCTGCAAAAAGGCATCTGTGATAATATCCTCTGTATCATGTTCATGTCATATGTATTCTTATTTGAAAAAATATGTACCCACTCAGCGTTCATATATAGCCCCGTTGTTTAATTTATATATTATTTATCTTCAGTAAGAAAAATACAATAGTGTAAATATAGCGAAATATGTATTGCATGTCAACGGGATTGGATTTTTTTCTCGTTTTTTTGTAAGAAGTTGATATAATATAAAGATGCTATACATATACAGGCGGTATTAGTGACAATTGTGACATGAAAAAGAATTATAGGGAAATATTGGCATTACTCATATTTTTAATTCTGACGGTAATATCAATTACTGCTCTTACAGCCATCACCATGCCTAAAAGGTATGATTATGGTTCCACGTGGGGAAGTTACCTGAAAGAACCTAAAAACAGTATTGATGTGATGTTTTTCGGTAGTTCTTTAGTATACTGCAATGTCGTTCCTTCTGTCATTTATGAGAAAAGCGGAATAACATCATATGTTATGGCAGGTCCGGAGCAGACAATGCCCATTACATACTATTATGTAAAACAGTCTGTAAAGACTCAGCAACCCAAGATGATTTTTTTAGAAGCAAGCAGCATGTTTTTCTCAAAATACCAGAATTTCTCAAAGGTGAATGTGGGTTACATGCCATGGTCAGAAAACAGGTTAGCAGCTATATTTAATGCTGTGGAATCCAATGAGGTACCAGGGCTTCTGTTTCCTTTATTCAATTATCATACAAGATGGTCATCACTGAGTTTAGGCGATATAAAGACAGGGATATTCGGTTATGAAAGGGATATATATGCCGGATATACATTCCTTGACAAAATCGAGCCTCAAACAGAACCATGGCCTAAAGGAGAGACTTTGGATATGCTTGTGTACAAAGAAAATCTGGAATATGTAAAAAAGATAGCTTCATTCTGTAAAGAGCAGGATATAGCCTTAGTGTTTTATATAAGCCCGAGCTTTTCATCTTTGAATCCGGATAACATAGTACTTTTAAAAAATGATGTAGCTGATATACAGAATTTAATATACATGGATTTAAACGACAAGATGGATGAGATGGATATAGATATGAGGACCGATTTTTTTGACCTTATGCATTTTAACTGTTTAGGCGCAGAAAAGTTCTCAAAATATCTTGCTGTGCTCATACAGTCTTTCAATATTGAAGCGACAATAGATGAGGATATGTCATTATGGTGGTCGAGGATAGCTAATTTCAAAAAGCTGAAAAGTAATATGATTCAGGATCTTGCTATATTAAAAGAAAATGCTGAACCTTCCCCATTACCAGCTGAAACTGCTGTAAATGAACCAATGAATCAAAATCTGACTATATACAACCAGTTTATATCCCTTATCAAAATGCAGCAGTATGATGAAGCTGTCAGTCTTTATGAAACATCGGATTTTCTTAAGAGCGGTTATGAGAAAGCCGGACTGTATTATGCATATGCCCATGCCCTTATATATCATGAAAAAGCTGGAAACAGTGATGCAGTTAAAATGCTGAAAGACCATATAAATTCCGATTTCATACTCACCATGCAGTATAAACCGGAGGAACCGTACAAAAGGACTTCATATGGAGCTACATGGGGAAGTTATTTAAAGGAACCGAAGGACAGCATCGATGTGATGTTTTATGGAAGCTCGCTCATATACTGCGATGTAGTCCCTTCTATAATATATTCCAGATCAGGTATTACATCATATATTATGGGAGGTCCTGAGCAGACAATACCCATTACCTATTACTATATGAAAGAAGCATTAAGAACGCAATCCCCAAAACTTGTATTCGTGGAGGTAACAGGCATGTTTTATGAGAAATATTATTCTTCCACTAATATCAATGTGCAGTTCATGCCAAAAAGCATAAACCGTTTGTCTGCAACAATGGAAGCTGTTAGTCCTGAATACTGGGAAAGCCTTCTTTTTTCCGTGTATGATTACAAAGATAATCAGGAGACAGACCTGACTTCTTATTCTGTATATGGAACAGATATTAATGCCGGGTACACATTTTTATCAGGTATAGAAAAACAGGATGAATGGGTATACAGGCATGTGGCTTTTAATGAAGATGAATATATGCGAAATCTTGAATATCTTTCGAAAATATCTGATTTATGCAGACAAGAGGAGATAGAGCTGGTTTTCTTTATCGCACCTTCATTTTCCAGAGTAGAGCCTTCTTATCTTAACAGGCTTTCCTTGGATATATCGGCTTTGGGGTATGCAAATTATTCAGACCATAATATTCTTTATCCTCAAGATAACATAGATAAAAGCAGTCATTTTTTCGATATACTGCATTTCAACTGTTATGGTGCTAAAAAATATTCTGAATTTCTTTCAGAGCTTTTCGTATCAGATTACGGATTAAGTGAAACAGAAGGTGAAAATACCGCTCTTTGGCAAGCAAGAGCAGATAACTTTTTGTATATGCTTATGCAGTAGCTGGTTTTTTCTTTATATATATAAGCTTTATGTTATTTTTATTTATCGATTTAACATCAAATTTCTTTAATGATGACACGAATGGAGTCAGCTTGCTGAAACCGTAATTCCTTACATCAAAATCAGGAAATCTCTTGGATATTATGTTGCCGATGTCAGAAAGGGGGCTCCAGCCGTCATCGTCTGATATATCATCAGCTATAGTTTCAATAGCCTTTATGACACTTTCAAGAGGCGTGATGGAATCCTGCATGTCTTTCTGTTTTCCGTTGTTTTCTTCCTGGCCTAGAATTTCCAGATACTTGAACTGGTTGCATGACGCTATGAACGGAGAAGGGGTTTTCTTTTCTCCCATACCCACAACATACATGCCTGCTTCACGGAGCCTGGATACAAGCCTGGTAAAATCCGAGTCGGAAGATACTATGCAGAATCCCTCTACATTGTCGCAATAAAGTATATCCATTGCATCAATGATCATAGCAGAGTCAGTTGCATTCTTTCCTGTTGTATACCCGTACTGCTGTATCGGGGTAATTGAATAATCTAAAAGCACTTTTTTCCAGGACCCTAAGTCCGGTCTTGTCCAGTCTCCGTATATTCTTTTGTATGTAATTATTCCTGATTTTGCCAGCTCATCAAAAATATATTTTATGTATTTGTCTGATACATTATCAGCATCTATTAGCACAGCGAATCTTTTATCTTCATTCATTTTATTTACCTCATATATATGATAACATATCCCGATGATATTTTCTTCCTATATATTATATAACGATTCTCATCTGTTTTAATATCCTGCAGACTAACATATTCAGAATAATGAACTGTCCTCAAAATACCCCATATTTATATATGATTGTCTTTTTAACTATGAATATTTATACATAGTTGTTCAAAAAAAATTTACTGTATGCTATTTTTGTCTTTATATATTCAGGTATACAAGAGGGGGAGACAAATTTCTGGAAAAATTTTTTACTGAGACTAACACTGTCCTCATATAAGGACAGCTTTATGAATTTTGTATTTATTTTTCATAAAGTGCCTTGACTGTATAGTTTAATAATATATTATTAATATCAAGTACTATAAAAGAAGGTTGTAAGGGGGAGATTTATTAGCCGTATTGAGAAGCATTTGTTTTGCTTTTATAGTATTTGCTAAGGAAGAAGAGGGGCATTGGATGAGGGGGAAAAACCAGACACTAAGCAGTAAAAGCAGGCTTTTGGAACTGATTAAACTTCTTTATGAACAGACTGATGAAGACCATCAGTTTACAACAAATGACATACTTGAGCATATGAGCAAAAAAGGGATGGTCACGAACCGTAAGACCGTCAAAGCTGATATTGATTTACTTAATCAATATGGGATAGATATAATTGTTACTCACGGTATGAGTAACAGTTTTTTTATGGGTGAAAGAGTATTCCAGATACCAGAAATAAAGATGCTCATGGATTCTGTTATATCTTCAAAAGCAATAACTGAGCATAAGAGCACGGTTCTTTTGAATAAGCTCAAAAGTCTTGTATCTGTTCATCAGGCGGAAGAATTATCCGACAGGATATGCTTCCGTACAGGAATAAAGAGCAGTAATGAAAATATATACTACACAGTGGATGCCATACATAACGCAATAAGATTAAAAAAGAAGATACAGTTCAGGAAATACGATTATTCGGTTACTAAGGAAAGAATATACAGGGATAATGGTAAGGTTAATGTCGTAAGCCCGTATGAGCTCGTATGGTATGAGGATAAGTACTATTTAATCGGGTATTTTGAGGATATAAAAGGCGTCTCTAATTTCCGGGTGGATAATATCGAGACACCAACTATTATGCCAGATGATGCTATTCCCATACCTTTGTGGTTTGATATGGGTGAATATGTTATATCAATGTTCAGGATGTATGCAGGTCCTGTAACCGAAGTGGAATTAAAATGCGATAACAGCCTTATGAGGGTAATAATCGACAGATTCGGTAAGGAAATACCTACATCGGTTATGGATTCGCAGAATTTCAGAACACAGGTAAATGTCGCATTAAGTCCGATTTTTTACAGCTGGATATTCCAATTCAGAGGGATGATAAAGATAATCGCACCAAAACGCGTCAGAGATGAGTATACAAAGATGCTGAAACAGAATCTTAGTTCAGAACAGCCAGCCAAGGAGGCTATTAAATAGTGGATATTGTGAAAGAAGATATTATCAAGTTATTGGATCGCAAGAACAGGCCGCTCACCATTGATGAGCTGTTTTCATGTGATTACCTGTCCTATGCGGAAAAATCACAGATATATTTCGCATTGGAATCCCTTACTATTCAGGGATTCATACAAAAAGACTATATTAATCAGGATCTTGCTGTATATTATACATAAACAGATCAGAACCTGAAATAGATAAAAGGATTGTAAGAAGAGCTTATAATAAATGCAATGCATAATGCAAGCAGTATGATATAGCATATATCTGTTAGTATGTTCAAAATTCTGCTGTCTTTTTTTATGAATACATTTTTATGAGTCTTTATGATCGGGAAAGCGGAAAGAATAGCAATTGGTATGAAAACAAAGCCTTTCATGACTGATATGTCTGCGCTTAAAAGTACAGACCAGTCTGTAAATTTATATGAAAACATAGTTTTTAATATGCTTAATAACTGTAAAGTATCAGTTATGCTGAATATTACCCAGCCTATTGTGACTACAAGTATTGTATAAATCCACCTTATAACTTCGGGGATTTTTTTGAAGATCCTGTTAAGTATTAGTTTTTCCAGTATGAGCCATATTGCATAATACAGTCCCCATATTATAAAGTTCCATTCAGCACCATGCCATAATCCGGTAAGCAGCCAGACAATCAGTATATTTAATAACCATCTTGATGGGTTAACCCGGCTTCCGCCTAAAGGTATGTATACATAATCTTTGAACCATGAAGATAAACTTATATGCCACCTTCTCCAGAAATCCGTTATGGATAAAGACATATATGGATAATTGAAGTTTTCCAAAAAGTGAAAACCGAATATCCCTCCTAATCCTATGGCCATGTCAGAATAACCGGAAAAATCGAAGTATATCTGTAATCCATAACACAATGCTGCAAGCCAGAGGCTTAAAGAACCAGCTGCTTCAAAAGAAGCAGAGGATTCATTCAGAGAGTATATATGTGATGCAACTGCTCCGACACTATTGGCTAAGAGGACTTTTTTTGCTAATCCGGTTATGAATCTTCTAAAACCGTATATGATATCATCGCAGTTTTCCTTACGGTCTGTAATTTCATGTTCTATTGTTTTGTATCGTACAATCGGACCTGCTATAAGCTGAGGGAAAAAACTGACATAAAGGGCAAAATGCAGTATATTCTTTTGGACGGATATCTCATTACGGTATAAATCGATAATATATGATAAGATCTGGAAAGTATAAAAGCTTATCCCTATGGGCAGCAGTATTGTATTAAGCCTGATCGATGAATTGAAGAGGCTGTCTATGCTGTCAGTGAAGAAATTCAGATATTTGAAGGAAAAAAGAAAACCTGTAAATATAGTTATGGATAGAACCAGAAAGAGTTTTGCATATTTCCTGTTATTACGGTTATGATAAATCAATAAGCCGGATAAGTATGCAATTAAGATTGATGCAGCCAGAAGGATTATATACTTTGGTTCTCCCCATGAATAAAACACAAGCGAAAAAATTAAAAGTACAGTATTTCTCCATACCCTGTTATTAACTGCAAAATATGCGATTACCACAAGCGGTATGAAAAAGTAGAGGAATGTCAGAGAAGAAAAAAGCATTTATTCGTCTCCCTCTATATAGAAATCCTTAAAGGAGAAGAAGTCAATATTACCTATAAGCAGCACTTTGTCGATATCATTGTTTTTTACATACTTAGAAAAACTAAAAGGACTATTCATGTAATGCTCGTAATATCTTAGGTCAACACAGAATGTTTTACCATAATGTGAGGCTA
>Ga0123335_1005299_pt1 | contig 15833 bp, 18 predicted proteins | sample BiotimSIPDNA_2_FD_89707 | JGI IMG/M metagenome (GOLD analysis project Ga0123335, IMG submission 89707) | Anaerobic biogas reactor microbial communites from Washington, USA - Biogas_R2 time_0 SIP DNA | ecosystem: Engineered > Bioreactor > Anaerobic > Unclassified | place: Washington, USA...
AATTGCTCCAGGGGAAGTTGAGCCATTTCTTTACTTCGGCAGCGTAATCGAAAGATGGCGGCAAACCAACCATTCCAGAATTTATATTAAAGCCTTTTCTAATCCTGTCCTCATATCTCGGTGAGTAACTTCTGTGGTAACCCTCAGTAGTCAAAAACTTGTCATTACTCTCCAGAAATGCGTTCAGTTGAGGCAATTGTCTGTGTAAAACCAAATCGTTGTCCACAATCACTTCATGTGATTGTGGATACAACCTGGGTGGGTAAAACTTCCACGCTGGCCCGCACTCTGATGAAGGTGGGAACGGTAGTTGAACGAGACAACGGTCCTGACGCACGAGATCGACGGATGGAGGCAACAACGGCAACTGATCTTGAGTTATATTGTTGTAGCAAACTACCAACCTAAAGCAATCTCCGTACAATCGTTTGACCGAAGAAACGGAAAATCTTAAAACCTCAAAGGATTTAGGGGCAGGACGCCCGATCACCCAACGAATAACTGGGCGGCCATCGTTTCCCCTAAAATAACTTCCCGTATGATCCGTAGAGAATTTCTTTATCATAATACCACTTCTTGCCGGGATCAACCTGAAACAATGACTTGGGCCTCACCGAAGGACCAGACCCGATCCAAAGCTCGTACCTATACATCTCGGGAATCTGAGGTTCGTTTTTGGACACCCACTCAGACGGTTTTTCAAGCGACCTGATATACGCACCCCTTGCCCACCAGAAGTTTCCGGAGAAGTGCGGCTTGCAACCGCAGGGCGACCAGAGGATTCCACAAATGTCATGATCAGCCAACTCAGCTATACAGTCCCGATGACGGTACATAATGTGGTATTCCATAGCCCGTCTCCATGCGACCACCTCCCTTCGCCGCCTAGAAGCACCTTTCGTGTGTACATACCACACATCGCAATCTGTTTTACGACAGACATCCCATAGCATGTCGAGCGTGAACTTTTCACCGTGGTTGATCTGCCCTTCTCCTTGTGAAACCAAAAATCCATTTGGGATATCGGACAATTCTCCATCTCCGACTTTGCCAATAGTGATCTGGTTTGTCACCTGAAACAAACCAGATTCAATAACCTTGGCAATTTGAGATCTTAATATTTTTTCCCCGTTTCCTATAGTTGCGCAATGCATAAAACCCAGTATCATCTATCTGTCTCCGGGAGAAATACTGGTGTTATAACGGCGGCGTAAAACCGCACCATTTCCCTAGAAATGTTTGACCTGTGAGCGTTGAGCGAAGCCGTAGGCGAGCGAAAATGCGAACTAGGTCAAACCCTTGGGGTGCGGATGTAAGCCGCCTATTGAAATAGCACAGGGCTAAATCCAGCAAGTGTTGTTCTTGCTTCCAAGATTTGATACAATGGTGACGGAAACAAATCTCTTAATAATCCCCAAGAATTTTTTCAAAATCCGTTTCTTGGTGTGTAGATATATTAGGAGAACTACTATAATAGGAAGGTAGGTAAAATATGACCAAGACAACACAAGTGAATGTAGCCCTCCCGAACAAGTGGAAAGATCAGTTGGAACGACTGGCTCGGATTTTCTCGGTTGAAGAGGATAAAAATCTCTCATACCAAGACCTTATCAGGACGGCTCTGAAAGAGAAGTATCAACTCAATGAGCAAGAAGAACAAATATAGGAAAACTGACCACGCCGTCTATTTGTGTCAGTATCACATTGTCTTCTGCCCAAAGTTCAGATACAAGGTGCTGCAAGGCGAAATAGAAGCAGACTTGAAGGAAATCATTTTTCAGATTGCCGAAGACTACGACTATGAAATTATTGAAATGGAGACAATGCCAGACCACATACACCTGTTTATTGGAGCGAAACCGAGTGTCGCACCATCGGATATTGTAAGAACAATCAAGAGCATCACTGCTATCAAGTTGTTTGAGCGGCATTATGCCTTGAAGAACTTCTATTCCCGATGTGGGAGTTTATGGTCAAAAGGTAAGTTCATTTGCACAGTCGGGTTCTTGGCTGCGGACACCATCATTAAATATATTCAGGAGCAAAAATCGGATCAACAGGATGTGCTACCAGAGGATGAACAAGGAGCAAATTGAAGATACAGCGTGCTTATAAATACAGATTATTCCCAACACCTGAACAGGAACAAAACCTTCGTCAGCAATGTGGAAACTGTCGCTTCTTATGGAACAAGTTTTTGGACTTGAACAAGGAAATATACGAAGCCACGGGTAAGTTTGTATTTGGACACGCCCTTATCACTTCAATTCCAAAACTGAAACAAGAGTATGGTTTCCTCGGTGCGACATTCAGCCAATCACTTCAACAAGTTGGTCGGCACTTTGACAGAGCATTGCGAGAGTTCCTTGACCACAAAAAAGAGTTTCCAAAGCATAAGAAGAAAAAATATCGTGATGGTTTGACTATTCCTCAAAAGTTCCGACTTGAAAAGACATTCGTGTTCATTCCAAAGGTTGGTGAAGTTCAATGGGTCAAGCACAGACCATACAAGGGCAAGGTCAAGCACATCACAATTAAACAGGACGGCGATCAGTGGTATTGCTCCGTCAGTGTTGAAATCAAAGCGAAGAACCCACAACGAAAATCACGAAACATTGTCGGCATTGATGTAGGATTGAAAACATTTGCTACCCTCTCCGATGGAACAGTTGTTGAGAACGAGCGAATACTACGAAAATATGAAAAGAAATTGAAGAAAGCACAACGCATTCTTTCTCGTAGAAAGAAGGGCGGAAGCAACAGAACAAAACAAAGGTTCAAGGTAGCGAAACTTCACAGGAAGATACGCAATAGTAGAAACAATTTTCTTCATCAGACGACCGCCCGTATGATAGCCAAATACGACGGGTTTATTTTGGAGGATTTGTGTGTATCAGGAATGATGAAAAATCACTGCCTTGCCAAGAGCATTTCTGATGCTGGCTGGTATGAGTTCAATCGTCAGTTAGAATATAAAGCGGTATGGAATGGCAAGTGGTTTTGGAAGATAGACCGATTTGAGCCAAGCAGCAAAACTTGCTGTGAATGTGGTTGGGTAAATAAGAACCTAACCCTGTCAGACCGAGTATTCCGATGCGAACGATGTGATAATGTCAAGGATAGAGATTTGAATGCTGCCTTGAACATACGCAGTTTCGGCATTAGAGACTTACCGTTGGACGAACGGGAAATTACGCTTGGGGATGAGGGGAGATTACAGTCCGTTTCGGACAGTGCCACTCGTAGAGCCAAGAATAAAGAATGCGTAGTCCTAGTTGGATAATGTTCAATTAGATATGCACGAAGCCGCAGGGCTTGCCCTGCGGTGCGTCACCTACGATCTTGGCTACCTACTATGGAGGCGTTTACAAATGCGATTGCCCGACTTCCTGGTCGGCGGTGCGATGAAATGCGGCACTACCAGCCTAATACTCAACCTGCGTCAGCACCCCGACATCGACGGTCCATCTGAAGAAGTACGGTTTTTCGACGTACACTGGGACAAAGGGTGGGACTGGTACGGTGGTCGCTTTGCTCGATTCCACCATGCAAAATTGGTAGGGGAAAAATCGCCATTTTACATCACATACGAAGCTTGCCAACGTAGAATCAAAACTCGACTCCCCCGAGTAAAATGGCTTCTTCTCTTGAGAAATCCAATCGACAGATGGGCTTCCCATTGGCGGATGACACTCCTCACCGGCAGCTTGCAAAAAGAATTCGCACACTCAGACCTACAACCAGAAAACGCCGAAGCCCTGCTAGACTATCAGTTCAAAATAGAGAAAGAGAACGGAACAATCCCGCCAATGTTGCTCTGCGGCCGGTATTCCGATCAACTCCACGGGCTTCTTCGCCTTTTCCCTTTCGAGCAAATCCACATTGGCCTGACCGAAAGGGTTTCCGCCGACCCCACCAGCTACTACCAAAGTCTCTGTGATTTTCTGGGCGTTGAGTACATGAACGAATTGGGCGCAATTCGCACCAACATACACAACCATGCGAGTCACCCCCTTCCGGTGCCGCTTTCCGTTCGTCACAAGTTGCAGTCGTACTACCGACAGCAGACGGACAACCTGAGAAAATTGCTCAACGACAGCCTGAACGAATGGGATGAGCCCATACCACTCCTGTAATTGACAAACGCCAAACGTTCACTATATAATGGGGCCACCATTTATCACATTTTCAGGAGACCTGTGATGCGTACAGACACGATTCGTCCTCAACAGGAAAACCAAGCACCACACAGAAGCGCTCGGAAGTTCTTTCGAGACCTGCTCGGCTTCCGTGAATGCGAAGTTTTCGTTCGCAAAGACGCCCCTCAAGCCTGCACAACCGTGCTGGCCGACTTCAGTACCGTCTGCGGCTGTAGCTGTTGCGGTGTCACAGTTGCCTAACCGACAAACATCATTTCCCCGACGTAAGGAAGACGGCGTTGTTTACTAGATACAAACTTTCCAGATACAACGTCCTGGTCGAAGACAACGGCACGCATCTCCTGTACAATCAGGTGTCCGGCGTGCTGGTTAAACTCAATGATCGGCTACGTGAGTATCAGAAGATCGGCAAAACAACTCTGTGTTTCAGCAGTTTCAAGAGGAAACTGCGTAAGCACAAGTTTCTAGTACCGGCAGATCAAGATGAGCTTGAAGAATTCAAAGAATTCTTTCACCGGTACGTTGCCAACAACAGAGAAAAAAGGCTGGTAATCGTCGTCACCGGTCGTTGCAACGCAAACTGCTTCTACTGCTATGAAAAAGAGGGTTGTGATCAGCGTTGCTCCACGGATATGTCCGCTGATGTACAGAATCAACTTGTCCGGTTTGTGGACCGCTGTATATCGGCCACTCCCACAGATCGCTTAACCATCACTTGGTATGGAGGCGAACCCCTGCTACGACCTGACATAGTGTACGACCTCGCAGTGCAACTTCGTGAGGTCTGCAAAAAACGAGGCGTGGTGTTCTCCAACAACATCATCACAAACGGCATACTGCTGAATGACGAGGTGATCGACAAACTACTGGCAATCGACTGTCGCAGTGTCCAAATTACCATTGATGGTCTACGTGAATTTCACGATAAACGAAGACCGATAGTCAACTCCACCGCCTCTTCCTACGACACTATCATGGAAAACCTGATCGCAGGTTATTCCAAAGGCTTAGAAATAGATGTGCGAAGCAATCTCGACTACTCCAACTGCCAGAACTACCGTGATTTTCTGAGCGAGATGTTCGAAAAAGGACTCAACAAACGAAATGAAGCTGGTGGTATCGTCTGCCCAGCCCCAGCAGTAACACGATTTCCAAAAGGTTTGGCCATGAAGCAGGAGGATTTTGCGGCGGTAACGAACGCCGCCATTGAGATGCTGAAGGGCAAAACCGAACGCTATCGCTTTCTGGCCCGAATGATGCCGGGATGCATGAAACACATGCCGTGCTACTATAATGTTTCACCAGATGGGAGCCTGACCAAATGCATCGGACATCTTTTTGACGACTCCGAAGCGGTCGGTACAATATTCGATCTTGAGTTGGCGGAAAAGGATTCCGCTTTAGCTCCCACGCCATTCGAAGATCCAGAGTGTGTTGCTTGTCCATACCTGCCTTCATGCGGTGGAGGCTGCGTTGACCGACACAAGAAGTACGACCACCAACCAACGTCGTGTTCAAATGCCTGTTCCAGTGTTTGTCACTATGGTGGCTGCCAACCCGTCCGTTGGACCCTCGAAAAAGCTATTGTAGGTCTGTACCACTACCTAGAAGACCGGGGAGAACTCGGAGGCCACAAGGAGTAACTTGCGGCCATGATTGGGAGCTTGATCGTAGGGCTTAATCTGCACCGACTGGTGTAGCATCCCCTGTAGTACATTTTTCACGGTCAGCGCTGATCTGTCGTTGTCCTGATCAATAAAAAGCAGCACTGCGCCATCTTGCTTCTGGCGTATTAAATAGCGAACATATGGTTCACCTTTAGCTTTAAGAAAAGAAGTTATGTACGCTAAAACCAAGTGTGGATCGCAGACCGTCCCTTCTTTTGTCCACAGACATTGCATGGATTTGCCGATAAAATCGACAAAGACCCTGCCGTAGACGCCGCAGCGACAGTGTGCCATCTCGATGGTTCCGAGATCATCGGTAATGTTTGTGTGTAACTTTGCGGCGAAATTAAAGAAGTCCGTGCTGGTAATTCGGCCCGCACTCTCCTCGACCAAACACAGTTCGTCATCGATGTGTTTGGTCCCAAATCGACATTCTACAAAACTCAAACCGGTGTCCCAGCACCGCATCTTGTCAATGACCCTCGAATAAACCCCAATCGCTTTGGCTCGGACATCTTCAAACAACGTCTCCCCTGTGAACATGACCGGGCAACTCATCTTCGGCAACCAGGACTGCAAGGCAAACACGGAAGCCAGAAATGAACTTGGGGTGGTATAAACCAAACCGGGTTCTAGACTCGCCACGCTGCGATACGTCGCCGCCCACTCTGCTCGATCAGCATCGAGCGCAACTGGAACCACGTACACGTTTGCGTTCAGGGAGGGTTCCGTCGTTTTTACATAACCACGTTCCTCACTCTTCTCTTCATTGGAAAACAGTTTTGGCTTGATCCACACCACTCGCAGTTTGGGATCTAGACCATTCAAGCAACATATTTTCGCAAAATGATACCGTTCTAGATCCAAATATTCTTGTAAAGAATACGGGTAAGTTTTGGGAGTCCCGCTAGCCGTCCCCGATGTCGTTAGCATCACTGTTTCCGAGAAGCAGCCCTTACTTCTTGTCAGGTACGACAACGCTGCCTTTTGATACGCAACAAGTTCCTTTGCGTTATGGAAACATCTTGGCTGAGGTTTAGTGAAAATCACGGCTGTATCTACTTTCAATCACGAACCTTTTCCGCTATACTGCCCTCTTATGTCATGGAGGACAAGATATGGCGAGCACAACCCAAAAACTCATGGAGCGGGGTCTCATCGGAGAAGCACCCCCATTCCTCAAAACGAACGTCCACTACGAAACCATCATGGGCTCACACGCCTATGGCGTGGCCGATACCAGCGTTCGGGACAAAATCCCTGACTATGATATCTATGGCTGGGCCATTCCACCAAAGGTAATGGTCTTCAAGCATTTGACGGGCTGGGTGCCAGGGTTTGGACCCGAACCTCAAGGGTTCGACCAGTTCCAGAAACACCATATCTTCGACCAGGACGCCACTGGCGGCAAAGGTAAGGAATGGGATTTGTCGATCTTCAACATCGTCAAATACTTCGAGTTGTTGCGTCAAAACAACCCGAACATGATCGACAGCCTATTCACGCCCGAGAACTGTGTTGTCCACTGCACCCAGGTCGGCAGAATGGTGCGAGATGCTCGGCGACTTTTCCTTTCCAGAGAGTGCTGGAAGAAATTCCGAGGGTATGCACATGCCCAACTCAAGAAAATGAACGACAAAAACCCAGTCGGTCATCGACAAGAGATCATCGAGAAACATGGGTACGATGTCAAATTCGCCTACCATATCCTACGTCTCTTTGACGAAGTGGAACAGATCTTGCTTGAAGACGATCTGGATCTTCAACGAGCCAGAGAGCCGATGAAAGCTATCCGCCGAGGTGACTGGTCGGCGGAAGAAGTTCGTCGCTGGGCGATGGAAAAAGAAATAGTGCTTGAGAAAGCCTACCTGGAGTGCAAACTACCGGAAAAACCTCCGGTCGAACCTCTACGACAACTGTTAATAAACTGCCTGGAAGAACACTATGGCTCGTTGGAAGGCTGTGTGGCCGAAGTTGGCTGGGCCGAGCAAGCATTGAAAGAGATCGACTCCGTGCTTGGGAAGCACAGGAGGAAACTCTATGTCTAGGGTTTGCGCTGTTTATCACTGGTGGGACGAAGCTGGGGACTCGCCGCCCTATGCAAACCTGCGAGTTCCCACCATCATCTCCATCGCCACCCTCCGGGCTGTCAACCCTGATATCCCGATCACGATCCTCGACATAACGGAGGAAAATAAAAACTGGGCGAATTTCCCAGATAGACTCGGTTTTTCTGTTAGAAAAATCAAACCGAGCCTGTCTAGACATAGGCATCGGATCAGAGGGTGGAAGCATCTGTCTAGATTTTTGGATGTGCAGTACGCTGACATTCCGTATGCAGAGACCATTCTGTATATCGATTCGGACGTATTCTGGCTGCGAGATCCCCTGCCACTCGCCCGAAGCACTGACCGCTTCTGTTTTGACGGATGGAACACCGGCTTTTACTACTATTGCAAAGACGCTCCCTTCACTTCCGACTTCTTTGAAGTTTTTCAAGCCTACACCGTCGCTGCCATTTACTCAGAAGATGTGCGGCAAGTAATGAATAAATATGTAGGCTACGAGTCATGGCACGGTGTCTGGGACGAGATGATTTCCACCTACATGATCAACCGTCACACCGAATGGTTCAACGTAATCCCACTCGATGAACACGTTGCTGCCAGAAACCTACACTTGGCCAGCAACCCGAAGATGTTCCATTGCAATGGAACGATGGTTGCAAATCAAGTGCCCAAGACGCCCAATGAACACATCCACTGTCGAGGACTGCTGGGGCTCCTGGTCACCGAATTTTATGAATGTCTGCTACGAGTGCTCGACACAGACGACCTTGCTAAAATATACTCTGAACAAGAACGGAGAATTTACCTGCCGCAACAATTTCCATTGCGGAGAATTGTTGAAACAAAAGGAGAGGACGGGCACTTCTACGCTGAAAAGTGCCTCGCCCCCAAGAAGTTGATTATTTGAACAACTTCTGAAAATTGCCTTTGAGCACAACGCCCTTGACATCACCAGTTTTTGTGCCAAGACGGTGATCGACCACTCTACCCTCTAGATAGTTGTAGGTCCGAACCTTGCCACTCCTATGACCACCCTGCATTTGCTCCTTGCGGTAAGCAGCGTAATCAGCGTCCGCAGCCTCCTTGCGTAGCTCGTTCACCCTAGCGGCCAAAATCTTCCTGGCTTCACGTTCATTGCTGTGATAATCACGGCTGTTAATGGTCACCTTCTGCCCAGTTGGAATATGAGTGATTCGACAGCCAGAGAGCGTGCGATTTTGGTGCTGACCTCCCGGTCCACCAAGGTTCACCGCCTCAATCCTCAAATCATCTTCCAGTAGTGGCTCGCAGACCTCTTCTTTGATCGGCAAAACAGCGACACAAACCATCGAGGTTTGTTTTCGGCCATTGCTTTCTGTGCGGGGAATGCGCTGAACGCAGTGTTTCCCTGGTTCATTACGAAATGCGTGGCCCGCATTCTGACCAAAGATTCGGGCGATGATATGACCGTAATCCGAGTGCAGCAACTCGGCGTCAAGGCCCAATGAACGAGAATACTTCAGGTAGGCAGAAAAGAGTTCGTCCACAAAGTCTTTGGAGTCATCCCCGCCTTCACCAAACTGGATCTCTAAAATGACCTCGTTGGTGTCAAAGAAACCTCCGCTCCTTTACATCGGAGCTAAAGACACCTCCCGTTTTTATTCTTCTTCGACATGATTTCCTCCTGCTATTCTCTAAATAAGATGAGACTAAGCATATTGTAGGGTCTGGAAAATAAAAATCAAGGGTAAATACCAGAAAAGCGTAAGACACGCCGACAGTGGAGAATGAACCATGTGGAATTTCTTTGAATTCTATAGCCGTCTGAAAAAAGACAATGTGCAGGCCGAGGCGCTCGATATAGAACGAATGCTCAAAATGATCAGAATGGCAAGACAAGCGGGGTCGCAACCCGCTACACCGCAACCTGAGCCAACTGTTCAAAAACCCGAGGCCCCGCAACCAACTGCTGCACCAACTGCTGCACCAGCCGCTCCACAACAACCTGCGGGCGGCGAGGATGTGGAGAAAAGCCTTGGCGGCCTTTTCGGTAAACCCGAGACACCGGTTCAACCACCCAAGAAAACCAAAGCCGTACCAGCGACGAAAGCTCCAGTTGCCGCTCCAGCACCGAAACCACAAGGTGTTGAGGGTGACCTTGCGAGTCTGTTTGGCCCCGAACAACAAGGCACAAAAACCAGTGTAGAAGCCCCGAAAAGCGGACCCATTGCACCAGATGCCGAGCGACAACCACGCAGACCCCGTGGCAAAACCACGATGACAGACCGGCAAATTGAAAAAGCTGCGGAAAATACATTTCCGGCAGACTGGCCGGAAGGATTGAAAAATTACTTGGACAAAAACGGCATCCCCTGGGAAGACCCCTCCGGACAAGGCGGTTCGATCCTTGACTACATGCGTGTGTCCGGAAAGCGACCCTATGTCACCTACCCCGGCCGTGGCGGCGAAGCACATGGCGGTGACGAAACCAGACAAATGTTCCCGGTGGTCGTACCCAAAGAACACTTCAAAGCTGCCAAAAGAGCAGGAAGCAAGAGCCTACGAGATAAAAGGGAAGATCCAGGATTTTACGATGACGAAGGGCAAGGACAGCGTATGGGCCGAAACCGAGTGGCAGACGCCAAACGGTTCCAGCCGCTTGAGGTTCAGCTTGACGATGCGGAAAAAAGAGTATGGGACGCCATGGCTAGAATCGGTGGAAAGACAGCAAGAGTCAAAGAACGGCCGGATGGTAGTATGACTATCATGGGAAAACGGTTCGACTTCCCCAGTCTTGTCAAAGCTGTTGCCGACGAGATGAATGCACGACCGGTCGGCGGACTCGGCAAAAAAGTGATGGTCACACCAGAAGAAGTAGCCCCACTGGTCATCAGTATTTTGGAGAAAGACAGAGTTCCGAAGCAACAAGGCTACGGCAAACGGCTACTTCAAGTAACGCACAAAGACGACCCGAAAGGAAACCGACTCCCTCGCACAATGCGAATCATGCAAGGCGAGAATCTCGGGCAACTCACAGGCAAGTCAGCGATTGGCGCAAGCGATATAAAAGTAACCCTACCATTTGCGCCACGAGGTTACGACCCCAACAAAGAAGTGGAAGCCAAAGCCCAGTCACCCAGCAGCGTAAAACACACTGCCGGGAGCAACGTCCCACAAAGCGGCGGCCTAGGCGCTCTGCCGGGCCATGAAGAAGATCCGCTTAAGCAACGAATCCAACAAGGGCTGGCGAAACCCAAAGCCACTGAACCAGGACCAGACCTAACCGTGGCTGGCTATAATGCTATTCTAAAAGCCCTGGATAGGGGAGATCATGAACAGGCGATGAAGTTTATCGACCGACTGGAACAATTGCACGGGGATTTGGCACCAATCTGGGATCAGATTGAATCGAAGCTAGTCAATCAAATCGCCCAGATACGCCAAACGAATCCCAAAAAAGCTCAAGAAATGGAAGACAACATGCTCAATCTTATGGCTGCTATCGAAGAACGAGAAGGTGGCACTGCCGTTGAGCACGCCGTGCATACGATGTTGGAGAATGTTCAGTTCCGAAGCTGGACCGACTTCTACAACCTCATGGAAATGTCAGGACTGTGAACTACCCCTACCCTAAAGGGTAGGGGCTTCCTGCATCATCGAAGATCGCCTTCTAGCCGAAGGTCTAACATCCTCTCCACAGGCTTCAATTTCCGTAGTTCCTACGGTATTTAGTCTTAATCCTTCTCGCTCTATGTTCTTGGCTGCATTGAAATCCCGATCCAAATGCTTTTCACATCTTGGACAATCCCAAGCTCTGTCTGCCAGCGTCAAGTTTTGATTGACAAACCCACAATGAAAACAAGTCTTGCTCGACGGATACCAACGATCAATTTGGATCACTGTCCTGCCATACCAACTTGCTTTGTAAGTAATTTGTCTCACAAATTCATAGAACGATACATCAGCTACACTCTTTGCCAACCTACGGTTTTTCAACATACCTCTTACACTCAAATCTTCCAAGCAGATAGTTTGGTTTTCACTAACGATCTTGGATGTTACTTGATGCAAGTAGTTGCTTCGTATGTTTGCAATTCTTTCGTGCAGCCGTGCTAATTTTCTTCTTGCCTTCTCTCGGTTGGCACTGCCTTTCTCTTTCTTGCTGTGATGTCTTTGCAAGCGTGCCAACCGCTTTTCCATTGTTCTGTAGGACTTAATGTTCTTGTATCTCTTGCCATCACTCAAGATAGCCAAGTCCTTAATCCCTAAATCAACGCCAACTGTCTTGTCATTACGTTTGTGTTTAGGGATATGTCGTTCGACAGTGATGCACACATAGTAATGACCGCAAGGTTTCTTGCTGATTGTGCTATTGATGATTTCACCTTCTACAGCACGATGTTGTTTAATCTTGATACCTTCCTTAAATTTCGGAATGTAAAGCCGACCGTCTTTGACTTCTGTGTTTTGAGGAATACAAAAACTTTGCTTGTCTCTGCGAGACTTAAACTTTGGGAACTTTGCTTTCTTGGTGAAGAACCTGTTGAATGCTGTATCAAGATTACGAAGTGTTCTCTGCAATGATTGAGACAGTGGTTCTTTCAACCAGTCATATTCTTTCTTCAATGTTGTCAGGTCGGCAGCATCTTTGTTGTATGTTGAGGTTTCATTTTGTAAATATCGCTCATTTCGTTTGTTCAGAAAATAGTTATAGACGAACCGTTGGCAACCGAAGCATTTGGCGAGCTTTTGTTGTTGTTCGTCGTTTGGGTAAATCCTGAATTTGTAAGTATAGTGAGCCATAATTATACAATGATTGTTTCCTTGTATAATTATGTAGTGTGAATGAAATGATTTTAGCGGCTGTTGAGGCGATTTTCTTGAAAAAGTTTTTGTCCCTCTGTTTCCAGATGTAATCAGCGTTTGGTGGTGATTGTGATGTTAGTCTATTTTGAGCTAATTTTTAGTCTACGGCGTTTCATCTCACTACCCTAAAGGGCTGGTCATGCTCGCTCCCTTCGGTCGCTTCGCTAATGACCAGCCAATTCTCTTTTAGAATTGGTAGGAGTTTTCACGCCGCTCCCTACATAAACGAAAAAGGCCGCCCGAAAGGCGGCCTTTTTCATGCGCTGGGTCAACGGCTTCGTCGCCAAAGACCTGTGTGCCATTTGATCTTCGCAGACAGCGACCCGAGAGCCTGTAGGAACCGAGCCAAAAATCGCACGAACATCGCTCTACCTCCAAAAGGTGCAATTCGGGATCTCACCTCTCTATTCTACAATCGGTCTAGCTGGTTGTAAAGCTACGGAGTCGGAGCGGGCGTGTTTCGTCTGCCGAAGACCTGACTACCTGGGCCAAACCGCATCGAACGGTCTGATTCCACTCGGCCAATTCCAGTCTGTAGTTCACGCTTGATCATGTCGAATGCCCGCTGGACATTCTGGCTGGAAGCAAACCCCATCTGTTGAAGGTTTGCCCGAAGATCCTCGATTTGCTTCGTGGCCTGCTGCATTCGAGTAATCATTTCTCCACTTTGATATTGGTCCGCCGCCCACTGTCCCGCCTGTTGCATTTTTTGGCCCACTGCTTGTGCGCCACTGCCAACGGCGGAGCCTACAGCTTGGGCACCTCGGCCGATAGCGCCAGCCGCTCGCCCTGCCATGTTCATAGCTCCACGGCCAGCCGACGCTATTCCTTGGCCGAGAGCACTTGCCCCTGTTCCCAAAGCGCCCATGCCAACACCGGCCGTGGCACCGCCTAGCTGCCGCAAACCACCCCAAAGTTCATTGTAAAGTTCTTCTTCACCTGAGCAGTTGGCTGCCACTTCCAGGATGTAGCCACAGAACTCGATTGGATCGAGGCCCGCTTCCACAACCAGAGCGGCAAGCTCCTCGTTCTCTCTATTTTCTCGATATTCACTCAACGTTCTCATCTGACGCTCCTTTGTACGATACAAAGCTTGTAATATATATGGGAGCTTAAAAGAAAACGGCCCGAAGTTTCCCTCGGGCCGCTGGCTCTCTCAAAGTCTTCCGGAGGTGGATTTTACCTAGTCATCGTCTCCGATGCCCACGTTCCAGTAGCAAACGCCCAAGAACGCCTCCCACGACTTCACTGGTTTCAAGGACTGGTAGCGGAAGAACCCGTTGGTGGGCTTCTTCGGCTTTTTGGCCAACTTCATCCGAGCTTGCTCAGGAGTCCGGTTAGCCTTCTTGCGGTTACACTCCACACAGGCCAGAACACAGTTCTCCCATGTGGTTTCACCACCCTGAGACCTAGGAATCACGTGATCCACAGTTAGCTCTTCCGAGCCCGGCTTGCAGCCGCAATACTGACACGTCATTCCGTCTCGCTTGTAGAGGTTTCGCCTGGAAAAATGAACCGTCCTGATCGGCAGACGGTCGTATCTCGTTAGCAGAATGACCTCCGGGATTCGAAACGCTATGTTCGCTCCCTGAATCACCTCATCTGTAGCGATTGGCTTCAGTTTGCTCCAATCCTCCCAAGTGAAGGTTTGGTAGCTCTGGTGATCGATGATTCGTGCTTTCGGCTCTCCGTCGCTGTAGCTGCTAAAGACCTTGACAATAGCCTCTTGCAACGGAATCGTACCAATCGGTGTCCAACTCTTGTTCAGTACAAGGCAACGCCTGCCTTCCTCAAAAACACTGGTGCTCATCGATCTCTCCTTTTTTTGGTCCTAGGTAAAGCCCATTGTTTGTCCTCCTCTGTGACAGGAGACGACCTGTTCTGTGTGGGCAGACACTTCCCACGTTCAGTTCGTTCACAGGTATATAGCCTTAGTATACCGTCAATCCTCCCGAATTAGAAGCCTTCTTTCCGCCAATTGACCCGACTCGGCCGTTGCAAAATTTGTGACGCCCTCACGCCAACGTGGCGGTGGACTCCCCACGGACGTGGGGAAGGTCTCTGCGGCCTCTGCGAGTAAACCCCTGGGTCATTGGGAGGACGCCGATGACCCCTCGCAGGTTCGCTTTTTCGACCAAACACGCTCCAGAATTGCATCAAATAGAGCAGCAAAATCGATCCGGCAACCAACCACTCCATGTCAAAACCCTTCCTTTTTCCAATTGACCTGTTGTACGTTTGGTTCCCCAGAAACGGATACCCCGCTCGGATGGCTGTAAAGCCTGTCATATTGTTCCTGGACCGCTTCCATCAGCATGTGCCAACGACGGTCGGCTTCCTCCTGTGTTTCAGCAAGACGCCGCTGAACTTCAGATTCTAGCTGACTCAGCCGTTGTTCTACAGCAGTCAATTCGACGTTTTCGAGTGCTCGCCGGACCTCCAAGCGTGCTTGGTGCCGCATCGCCAAATCCTTCTGCACCAGGAACTCACCAATCATCAACTCACATCCACGTCAGTGAAAGATTCGTCCACTTCAGAATCCGTGGCCCGGTTGTACCGCAACACCAGTTTGTCGGTGGAATAAAGGGGTCGCAAGCTCAAGTTGACCTCCGAACCGTTGGACTTGCGGATGAAGATCTGGAACTGTTCGTCGTCAGCCGGACTGAGACCTACCGCCGAATCTTTCATCAAATCTAGAATGTCAGCGTGCGACAATACGAACTCATATTGTTTCTCGGTACGTGTGGATTGCCTTTTTTCTACCATTTTTACTCCTGAATAACTCTCCTTTATGTAGAGCAAGAGCGCAACAAAAAGGCCCGGCTGTCACACTGACAGCCGGGCCTCGACAAACGAGCATCCATGCTTTGGGCGGCATCCGTGCCGCCCCCTCATCCATGAGGCCATCCTTGGTTATCCCGCTATCCCTGCGGGCCGCATCCTTGCGTTCACCCCTGCAATCCCTGCGGGGGTTGCGAACAGTTACCAAAAAATCTACTAAAATCTAGGAAAACCTACACAAAATAATACACGAAATTGAGCGAGAATTTGTAATCAGCACACTAAATAATAGTGCTGATGAAAATTATACG
>Ga0123335_1005304_pt1 | contig 15831 bp, 15 predicted proteins | sample BiotimSIPDNA_2_FD_89707 | JGI IMG/M metagenome (GOLD analysis project Ga0123335, IMG submission 89707) | Anaerobic biogas reactor microbial communites from Washington, USA - Biogas_R2 time_0 SIP DNA | ecosystem: Engineered > Bioreactor > Anaerobic > Unclassified | place: Washington, USA...
ATCGTCTGGTCAAGGAAATAATTATTTATCACTTACACACTGCACAGCGTCTAAACGAGGGTGAATCAGGTTCGTTGGGTTGCGCTCCGAGAATTCGATAGTCGGTGAAGGCGCTGGATCGCTTCACCCAACCTGCGTGAAAAATGCAGGTCGGGTGAAACCCGGCAAAACAGGTACTAGGTTGATTAGGTTAGGTCTCCACGAGGTTTCCCTTTAGGGGAAGCTGGCGAACGCAATGAGACTGAAGAGGGTATTTCGATGGCTTGCATAAACTGACATAGACGATCGATTTTAATACCTCTCCCCGTCTATGATGACATCATACCACCACTGTGGAGCGCATAACGTGGGATCACTCTTTTACTCATCAGACCCAATGCTTATTTCCGAGAAGAGGTAAAAAGTCGATTCAAAAGAAGAGACATTAGATGCGAATGTTATGGATGTTATCAAGAAAAAATTGGAAAAACGGAAAGGTTAGGCCAGGGGGCCGGTGCGTTCTTCGAAAAGATCGATGATCGTTTTCGCCAGTTTTTTAGAGTCATGGCGCCAGGGATAGAGATCGTCGACCAAATCCGCTTCGTAGACGCGATGGTTCTTATGAAGTGACTGGTCAGCGGCAACCCAATCGATATCATCGCCGAGTTTGCCTTTAAAGTTGCGGTTACAGAGCACCAGGCTGAACAAGTCGCGGCTGACATGACGTTCGATAACCTGCAGGTGGTCAGCGGCGTTGAATCCATCAGTTTCACCGCGCTGGGTAGCGACGTTGCAGACGTAGAATTTTTCCGCTCGGCTGGCTTCGATGGCTTCGACAATGCCTGAAACGAGCAGGTTGGGCAGGAGGCTGGTATAGAGGCTTCCTGGACCGATGATAATGAGATCAGCGTTAAGGATGGCGGAGATGGTAGGCGGGTAGGCAGGCGGCTTGGCGGGCTCGAGCCAGACGCGCAGTATCTTGCCAGGGGTTTCAGTGAGCTCTGATTCGCCCCTGACAAAGGACACCTCGTGAGTTTCGGGTACTTCCAGTTCACCAACCAGCTCAATACTGTTGAGTGTGGAGGGCATCACCTGCCCATAAATGGCGAGCACACGACCCGATTCAATGACAGCCTCTTCGAACGAGCCAGTAATTTCAGCCATGGCAGAGATGAACAGGTTGCCGAGAGAGTGCCCCTCGAGACCAGCACCAGATTTGAAGCGATATTGGAAAATCTGCGAGAGCAGAGCTTCATCGCTGGAAAGAGCGGCGAGGCAGCTGCGGATATCACCCGGCGGGAGGATACCCATGTTGCGACGGAGCGACCCGGAAGAACCGCCATCGTCAGCGACTGTGACAATCGCGGTGATGTTGTGGGTATATTCTTTCAGGCCACGCAGGAGAGCTGAGAGGCCATGACCGCCGCCGATCACTGCGACCTTGAGGCCGCGTTCGCGCTGACGGTAGTTGTGAATGGTATCCCAGACAGGTTTTCCGTCGCGGGCAAAGGGTTTGAGAATGGACCGGTTGGCTCCCCACACGCCCAACAGAATCATCAGCAGGCCAATGCCGCCGAAAAGCAGAAATCGGATAGGGCGAGCGAGGAACCGCAGGGAAAGAAAGGCGAGAATTGGAGTGAGGTGGGGGTCATTGGTCGATCGATAATATTCGAGGACGATGATAGCCAGGCCGAGCCCAAGCAGGAACGAGCCGATGATGGTCAGTAGGATCCAACGTTTATACCCAACCCCTGGCAGGAACCAGCGAGTCTCCAGTTTTATTTTTGAGAGGATTTTATTGAGACCTTTTGTATCGCTTTTTTGCGTGGTCATAGGCCTGATGATAGCAGGATTCGATTTAAGCGTCAACAGGTCGCCTGACGTTCAGCCTGACGTTCAGTGTGACGTTCAAGGGCGAGAGCCAATGGACTCTTTCGGTGTTGGGTGAACTTTGTCTGTCAGCTGCAGCGTTCTGTTATCTTCCTCCATTTTGGGGAAAGATAATGAAAAAGCATGTGGATCCTGAATAAACAGCGAGGGAAACGCTACCAGACGCGGATGAGGTCGGGGTTATCGGCGGGTTGACGGCCGACTTTGGCCATGTTCACCCACTTATTGCCCAATTTGACACGCACGACATCGGCGGTGAAATCGGTATTGGTACAGCCGTGGTTGTCGAAGAAGTAAGAACCAACCGCGTAGGTGTCGACCGGAACCTGCAATTTCTCGAATTTAGCGATCTTTTCGGGGTTGAAACCTCCCGATACAACAATACGTACAGAGCGGCAATAATCGCGTGCTGCCTGGCGGTACTCTTCGGGTACATCCCAGTTTTCGGCTGCGGAATCGAGAGCCTCGCGCACTTTGAAAACCAGCCGGGGGTTGACTCCGAGGTCCAGCGCGGGGTCGCCGAGCGGAGTGACAGAGGCATCGCGCATGTTAGAGCCCGTATCCAGGCGAACGCCGTTCAGAATAAAGCGTTTGGCTTGTTCGTTGTCGCCAGCTTGGGTGAGTTTGAGCCATTCACTGAACATTGCCTGACAAACTTGCAGGGAGACACCAACACTGTCATTCGTAAAGTCAACCAGGGCGATGCGGGGGATAGAAGCGGGCAGCACGCGGGCAAAATTAAGCATGACTTCTGATGTGTCCCCCAGAAAACTGGCAACAGCGGAGTGAGAGATCGTTCCGCCGCCGGAACCGTTCCACCAGTCACCCTGAGCATCTGTGGAAACCTGTGAATCGAGGGAGGAGGCATAATCGTAGTTATAGCGCTGGACGGCGATCTGGTAGGCGTATCCATCAGCCGCCTGTACTTCGTCCACATCGAAACGCGCAGGGAAGAAGAGCATTTGCTTGCCCTTTGAAGCGACTAACGCTTCGTAAACGTTGGTGGCGACACGGCTGGAGCGGGCGAGGATGCCAAGCGTGGAGGTCTCGAGGATGGCAAAGTCGCGGTAGCGGCCGCGTACGCGCATCACCGGCTGGATGTTGTGGATGTCGCCGCCATATTTGACGGTGGCGCCATCCTGAACAGCCCACACCTCCAGGTTGTGAGCGGTGTTGATAAATTTGTCGTCCTCGAAATAGCCGGTGGCTTCCTTGAGGATGGTAAGGGCTTTGTCGATGCCAACGATAACAGTAGTGCCTGGCCGGCGAGTGAACCATTGCATTTCGACCATAATGTCGCCGCAAGCGATCCCTGCGGAGGAGATGCCCTCAGGCAGGCGCGGACGTGAACCGGCATAGGTGTAGCCTTCATTAGTAAGGTGAGTGAGCATGGCGGCGATATTGGTGAAGTATTTATCGCTGTACCAGCCGCGCCGCAGGCGGTCGAGGTCGAGTTTGAAGGTGGAATTGTCAAGACGTTGGTTGTTAAAAAGACTCATGATGCTCCTCTGAAAGGAAATGTTAATGTGTCATGCCGTAAGCAGCCGCGCCGAGCAAGCCTGCCTTGGAATTGAGGATAACTTTGACGGGAACCTTGCTCAGCAAGGTGACAAAACGGCCTTTGTTCTTGAGGTGAACGAGAAATTCAGGCTTGCGCAGCTCAGAAAGGATGCGCGGGGGAATGCCGCCGCCAATATAAACGCCGCCGGTTGCCATGACTTTGAGAGCCAGGTTGCCCGCTTCGGAAGCGAGGATAGCGGTGAAAGTTGAGAGGACAGCTTGGGCGATATCCGCCGGTTGGTTGGTGTTCATCGCCGCGTTGAAAATAACGGGCGAAGGGTCGTCCGCTTTGGCCAGCTCGCGCGCGAGCCAGGAAGGTTCGGAATATCGGCCGGTTTCTTTGAAGAATTTGTAGAGCAGAGGTATGCCGATCGAACCCGAACAGACCCGCTCATAGCTGACATGTTCATAGCCGTGTTCGAAGAGATAAGCGAGCAGCTCAATCTGGAGTGGGTCAATCGGAGCGAATGAAACGTGACTCCCTTCGGAGGGATGAGCGCGGTACTCGCTGCCGTTCCAGGAGAGAAAACCTTCCCCAAGCCCGGTGCCTGGCGCGATCACAGCAAGATTGCCGTGTTTGACAGATTCGCCTTCGAAGAGGGTAAGCAGATCGTCTGATTGCAGGATGGGTATGGCGTAGGCGAGCGCTTCGAGGTCATTAAGCAGATGAACTTTGACAAATTCAAACTCAGTTTTAAGTTGAACGGCGTCAATCTGCCATGGCAGATTGGTGATATGAGCCACATTGTTGACGATTGGACCGGCTACACCGAAACAGGCTTTATAAAAGTGGTGTTCGCTCTCGCGCTCAAAATCGTGGATGATCTCAGCAAGCGAAGCGAATTGAGCGCTGGGGTAGACAGCTTCGACCTCAGGGCTCTTGAGGCTGCTGTTGGGGGAATAAGATGCGAGGTGAGTTTTTGTGCCACCGATGTCGCCGATGAGAATGTTCATACCGGTGCTCCAAATGGTTATGTTTTTTGTTGATGACTAAATTATAAACGTCTTATCGTCTGATTAAATTACGGAGCTTATCAAAGTCTGTGCGGGAGGTAAGGTCCAGGCTGATGGGCGTGACAGAAACTTTGTGCTCATAGACTAACACCTGCAGATCGCTGTTGGGCTCGGGCGTTGAGAGATCCATGCGGGCTTCATAATTCATTGGCTGTACACCTGTGATTGGGTCTGGTTCGCCGGGCGCGGGGTAGAAATAGCGCTGCTTTGATTGGCGGGTGACCACCCATTCAGTGTCGGGTGTGGCATTCGCCGGAACATCAACTTTTAACACATCAACATCTTCTGGCATAACCCGCGTGAGCAATTTCTCGGCGAAGTAGCCGCAAAAATAACCGGCGACCGAGAAATCAACTTCCTTTGAGAGGTTGTAATGCATTGAGACGGGGGTTTCGAGAGAAATAGCGAGCGCTTTGATACCCAGACTGGCTGCTTCGAGCGCGGCGCCTACTGTGCCGCTGATCGTGATGCCTGAGGCAATATTTTCTCCATAATTAATGCCGGACACGACCAGGTCGGGCATGTCGCCGCACATGACCTGATAAATGCCGTACAGCAGTGCCTGGGCTGGAGAGCCGTTGACTGCCCATACCGTCCATTCCTTGCCGTGCACGGTTAGGGAGCGGCGAGTGACTGACCGGTCATACTCGCGGGGAAAAGAACGCCCCATGGAGGTCTGCTGCACTGCGGGCGCGACGACTTCAATATAGCCAAGTGGAGAAAGCGCTTCCGCCGCCGCCCAAAGACCGGGCGAGTTAATCGAGTCGTCGTTTGTCAGCAGGATGCGGGGTCGAGGAAGAGTCATGATCAGAAATTCCTTTTAGTGATTATATCTTCTCTCGGTAGTTATTGAGCATCTCCTGTCCCGGAAAGAGCAAAGCCTGGGGCTCACAGACGCTCTTGCAAAAGCAGCAGCCAACCATGCACAGAAAAGGTTCGGCGACGAAGACTTTGCCATCTTGATCATATTCGAAGACCTCACGGGCGCAGGTTTCAAGACAGGCGCCGCAATGCGTACAGAGGGCTGCGGAGAGAGTAGGGAACCAGGGAATTTGCTCTCTCGGATAGCCTCGCCATTTGCCATAATCGCGGGCAACGACAGCCTTGCCCGCTTGCCTCAGTCGATGATAGCGCGCGTATTCGCTGTGTAAGGCGTTGAGATAGTCAGCTTCAGCTGATTTAGGGATGAAGTTGTGCTGCTGAACGCCAGCGATGAGGCGCAGCCTGATCTCGCTGCTATCGGGTGAGATCCCTTCATCATGCAGAGCCACGTATAGTTCTTCGAGGCCGAGCAATCCGGCGGGAGCCCCGGCGATCTGGAGCATACGATAACTGAGCGGTGACATGTCAACTCAATTGATCTGACAAGTGGCTGCGCTTTGCTTGAGGTGAGCCATCATCGCCGTGACGCCGTTGCTGCGTTGCGAAGAGAGGTGGCGCCACAGACCGAGCGTCTCGAACATGGTCAAGTCGGCATGGGCAATATCGGATGAGGGCTGGCCGGAGAGCAGCTGAACCAGGATAGCAACAATGCCCTTGATGATCAGTGAATCACTGTCGGCTTCAATAAAGAGACGTCCGTCTTCACACCGAGTGGCAAACCAGACGCTGGATTGGCAGCCCTTGACAAGGTTGTCGGCAGTTTTAAGTTCGGCAGGCATTTCGGGCAAAGAATCGCCAAGCTCGATCAGGTAGTCATATTTTTCTTCCCAGTTTTCGAGCTGGTTGAAATCATCGATGAATTGGGCTTCGATTTCAGGGATGGTTTTCATGACTTCCTTCTAAACAGACGCTGGACGCGTTTGATGCCATTGACCAGCGCGTCGATATCTTCCCGCGTGTTATAGAGAGCGAGCGAAGCGCGCACCGTGCCGGTGATGCCGAGGGCGTCCATGACGGGTTGAGTGCAGTGCTGGCCGGTGCGAACCGCGATACCGTAGTTGTCGAGTAAGACGCCCATGTCGTAGTGCTGAATCCCCGCCACATTAAAGGGCAATATCGAGGAGCGGTGTTTAGGATTGCCGTAGATGGTCAGATCTGGGATGTCGCTCAGCAGTTCAAGTCCGTAATTGAGCAGATCAGTTTCGTAGTCTTTTAACTCGGCAGGGTCAAACTGAATAAGATAGTCAATGGCGGCGGCGAGGCCAATGGGGCCGGAAACGTCGGGCGTGCCCGCCTCAAACTTGAAGGGCAGCGTATTGAAGGTGACTTTGTCACAGGTGACATTTTCAATCATTTCCCCGCCTGAGAGGAAAGGAGGCATCTCTTCGAGCCATTTTTCCTTGCCATAAAGCACGCCGACACCGGTCGGACCGTATATTTTATGGCCGGAGAAGGCGTAGAAATCAGCGTCAAGCGCCTGAACATCATGGTCAAGGTGTTGGACTGACTGGGCGGCGTCGACCAGGACGGGAACGCCGGCTTGGTGAGCAAGCTGAATGATCTCAGAGATCGGGTTGACCGTGCCGAGCGAATTGGAGACGTGGTTGACCGCCACCAGGCGGGTTTTTTCGCTGAGCATGCTTTTGAAAACTTCCAGATCAAGCTCACCGTCTTGATCGAAGGGGACCACGCGGAAGGTGGCGCCTTTGCGCTTGCAGAGCAAAAACCAGGGGACATAATTGCTGTGATGTTCGAGCTCGGTGACAATAATCTCATCACCAGCTTTAACAAAAGCTTCACCGAACGAGTATGCGACAAGATTGATTGATTCGGTCGTTCCACGGGTAAAAACGATCTCATGAGCGTACTGTGCGTTGATGAAGCCGGCAATGGTCGAGCGGGCAGCTTCGTGCGCTTCAGTGGCGCGTATGGCCAGTGTGTGGTTGCCACGGTGAATATTGGCGTTGTCAAATTCGTAGTAGTGAACGAGGGAATCGATGACTGAGCGGGGTTTTTGGGCGGTAGCCGCATTGTCTAAATAAACGAGAGGGTGATCGTTAACAAGTTGATTAAGAATCGGGAAATCAGCCCGAGCTGATGAAATAGATTTAGTCATTGTTTCCTTCGCGTTGGCTTGGATTTTACCAGATGCGGGCTGATTAAGCCGGCATTTATCAGGACAATCACCGTATCTTATAGTTTAGGTTTAGATGTTCCATCTCTTGCGGTAATGAAAATTGGGTCTGAATGGGATAAAGAGACTTCAAAACACCCTCTTCACTCTCGCTGGACTCGACAGTTTATCCGAAAGAGAGGCCTTACAGAACCTGCTATTTCGGCAGGAATTAAACTTAGCTTGGCAGGCTAAAGGTGTACAAAAAAATGAGAAAAGAAAAACAGGTTAGGATACAATTGTTAACAAATACGCAGACAGCCGAACTTGACAAACCAATGTAGATGGCTGGCAGTAGTGGAGGAAGCATGACAGAAAAAATATTAGTTGTCGATGATGAGATTGCTCTTCAGGAAACACTGGCATACAGCTTAAAAAAAGAGGGCTACAGCGTTGAAGTCGCCGGGGATGGCAATCTTGGGCTTGAAATGGCGCGCAACGTTAAGCCTGACCTGGTAGTTTTGGACGTGATGCTCCCAGGAAAAGACGGCTTTGAGGTCTGCCGCATTCTGCGCCAGGAATCGAACATTCCAGTGTTAATGTTAACAGCACGTGATGACGAAATTGACCGAGTTGTGGGTTTGGAAGTTGGCGCTGATGACTATCTGGCCAAGCCTTTCAGCATGCGTGAGTTGATTGCGCGGGTGAAGGCGCTGTTGAGACGGGTAAGATTGATTAGAGAAGAGGCCGGAAATTTGGACTCTGATGAGCCGAAGCTGATGACTTTTGGCAACCTGGTGATTGATATGACCCGCCGCGAAGTGCGCCTGAATGAACAGGTAATACCGCTGAAACCAAAAGAATATGAACTGCTGACCTTTATGGGCCAGCATAAAGGCCGGGTCTTGACTCGTGAACTGATCTTGGAACGTGTCTGGGGATGGGGTTTCGTGGGTGATTCGCGAACGGTTGATGTGCATATCCGCTGGCTGCGTGAGAAAATAGAGCCAACCCCAGACAAACCGGAACGCATCATTACGGTAAGAGGGGCAGGTTATCGTTTCGAAGGCTAATCGATGAAAAAGCGCGTTGATTGGCGCCTCCTCTCGCCCTTCCTGTATTCTTTTGGGCTGCTGATCGCCTTAGGGCTGATTGGTGTGCCCTTAATCCAAAAATATTGGGTCGGGCCGCGGCTGGCTCAGGGAATTCAACCTGATTTCCGCGCCTGTGGATGGGCAATTGTGGGAATTGCCTTGTTAAGTCCTGTAGTTGGCACCTTTATTTCAGTGCACCTCTTAAGAGGGCATTTAACACACCTGCGGCTGTTGACCGAGGCCTCGCGAAAGCTTGGGGAAGGTGACTTCGAGAATGTGAAAATCGAAAACAGCGTGAACACATTACCCGAGGTGGAAACGCTCGGAGTCACCCTGGCAAAAACCGCTGAACAGCTTGAATCTCATTTTGACGTGCTCAGCAAAGAGCGGGCAATGCTTTCGGCTGTGCTTAGCCAGATGACTGACGGCGTGGTCATCGCGGATAATGAAGGTCATGTGCAGCTGCTGAATCACACAGCGGAGAGGTTGTTTAAGATAAGCAACTCAAAAGCGCAGGGAAAATCAATTGTCGAAGTGCTGAGGCATCACGCGCTGATTGAGCTTTGGGAGGTTTCTCAAACAACTAAGCCGCAGACAATCACCATCGAGATAGGCACAGACCATCGCTTTCTGCAGGTTGTGGGCATCGCCTTAGGGGAAGCGCTGCCGGGTCGTACAATGCTGCTGCTTCAGGACCTGACCCAAACGCACCGTCTGGAAACCGTCAGGCGCGATTTTATCTCGAATATCTCACATGAACTGCGCACACCCCTCGCTGGCTTGAAGGCGATCAGTGAAACTCTCCTCGATGGAGCGTTGGACGAACCGGAAGTGGCGAAAAAATTTGTAATCAGAATGGATTCAGAAGTTGAAAATCTGACCCAGATGGTCAATGAGCTGTTAGAGCTCTCGCGTATTGAGGCAGGGCGGTCAAATTTTGAATTCAGGCTCATTGCGCCCTGCCAGCTCGTTCGCGACCCGGTGGAGCGGATAATGCTTCAGGCTGAGCGAGTTGGTCTGACCTTGGAGTTGAACTGCGCTGAAGACCTGCCAATGGTGATGGCTGATCCTAACCGAATCGCCCAGGTGTTTATCAACCTGTTGCACAATGCGATCAAGTTCACCCCAACAGGCGGCCACATCTCAGTGAACGTCCGCGCGACTGATCGAGATGTGATTTTTAAGGTTCAGGACAATGGCGTGGGCATCATGCCAAAAGACCTGTCGAGAATATTTGAGAGGTTCTATAAAGCAGATCGCGCAAGATCAGGCGGCGGCACTGGTTTGGGGTTGTCGATTTGCAAGCATATGGTTGAAGCGCATGGCGGCCGTATTTGGGCCGAAAGTGAAGAGGGAATGGGTTCAAGTTTCTTTTTCACGATTCCGATCAAAAACAGGTGAAATTTAACGAGTCCTTTACTTCTCTTACGAGATTAGTTAACGCCTGGCGTTTGGTCTGTATAGAACTTCGTGATATAGTAAAAGTACCTGTCCCCTCACGAAGAGGGAAGGTATTGAAGCATTTATTTAGGTTCTGAAAAGAAGCCTTGGATGGAGGGCGGTATGCCACGTTATGGTTTAGACCGTGAACTTCGTTTAATACAAGATGAGACTCTGATTTTGGGCAGTATGGTTGAACAGGCCATGCTCAACTCAATTGACGCTTTGAGGCGGCGTGACGCGATCGCTGCCCAGGAAGTCATCGCAGACGACCATCGCATCAACGACAAGCGTTACGCGATTGAGAATCGCATTCTGATTCTCTTTGCCACACATGCGCCGTTGGCGCATGACATGCGTGTCCTGGCGGCGACGCTTGAGGTGACAACCGAAATTGAACGCATTGGTGATTATGCAAAAGGAATCGCCAAGGTCGCGGTGAAGTTGGCGGATGATGAAACGCCTATTCCGATGCGCGAGATTCAAACCATGGCTGATATAGCGGTGTCAATGCTGCACCGGGCCTTGGGTGCTTTTGTAAGTGAAGATCTGGTAAGCGCGCACGCCTTGCCGGCGGAGGATGATAAAGTAGATGAACTCTACAACCTGATCTACAAGCGCATCATCCAGACGATGGTCAACAACCCCTCAGGCATCGAGCATTCGAACCAGGTGTTGTGGGTGATTCACAATCTCGAACGCACAGCTGACCGCGTCACCAATATCTGTGAACGTATTGTATACATGGTCACAGGCGAACTTATGGAGCTCGAGAGCTCAGAAGAGGACGCGACTGAATAACCGCCGCAGACAAGATAAAACAGCGAGCCCCTGACGATCAGCAGGGGCTTATTTGTTAAATGAAGCCTCTACCAACGGTCGTGGTTGGGTAATAATCTACTATAATAAATGGAATAGAAAAAGCACTCCACCAAAATCCAGGGAAAGAGGGCCAGTATTACAGGAGCATGCCATGCTTAAACCGAACACCACTAAAGGAAAACTGATTGTTGTAGAGGGCATCGACGGATCAGGAAAATCAACCCAAATTGATCTGCTTTATAAATGGCTGCAATCACAGGGTTATTCGGTCTATTTCAGTGAATGGAACAGTTCAGAGTTGGTCAAGAGCACGACGAAGGCTGCCAAAAAACAGAAATTATTCACGCCGACGACCTTCAGTATTTTGCATTGTACCGATTTCGCGGATCGATGGGAAAACAGCATTTATCCGCTGCTCAAGGCGGGTGTAATCGTGCTGGCTGACCGCTATGCCTTCACTGCCTTTGCTCGTGATGTTGCCAGAGGGGTCGACCCTGAATGGGTGCGCAACATGTATTCGTTCGCCATTATGCCAGATGTGGCTTTGTATTTCAGAGTGCCTTTGGAAATCGCCGTAGAACGAATTACCGGCTCACGCGCGGCTTTAAAATATTACGAGGCGGGCATGGATCTGAACCTGTCTGAAAACATTCAGGAAAGCTTCAAGTTGTTCCAGGGCAAGATCCTGAACGAGTATGACAAGATGGTAGATGAGTTCGGTTTGACGATGATCGATGGGACGCTGTCTGTCAAAGAGCAGCAGAAAAAAGTCAGAAGCCTAGTCAAAAAGATGTTGGGAAGCTGGCAGGGGCTGCCAAACCCCAACCAAACCAATATAATGGTGCAGAATCCCCGGGCTGCTGACAAAGATAAAGGAGGCAAGAAGTGAAAAACACGAACTATTATGGCGCGGGCTTCCCTTATCGAGAAAAACAGAAATTATCTGGCAAGCTGATTGTGCTGGAAGGCAGTGATGGCGTGGGTCGGTCCACGCAAATCAGGTTATTGCGGCGCTGGCTGGAAGATGAAGGTTATGCCGTATCAGACACAGGCTTAACCCGTTCTGGTCTGACCCAGCCAGGCCTGGATGCGGCTAAAAGCGGCCATACGCTCGGACCGCAAACAATGAGTCTTTTTTATCTGGCCGATTTCGCTGACCGGTTGGAAAACCAGATCATCCCCGCCCTTCAGGCAGGATTCGTCGTGCTTTCGGATCGCTATTTTTACTCAGTGATCGCGCGTGATATCATCCGTGGCATCGACAAAACATGGGCAAGAAATCTGTATGGCATTGCGCTTAAACCTGATCTGATTCTGTATATGAAAGCTTCAGTAGACAGCCTGGTAACACGCTTGATCCATGGCAGGGGCTTAAACTATTGGGAAGCTGGCATGAACCTGTATCTGGCGGATAACCTGTATGACAGCTTTGTGACTTATCAGGGTTTGTTAATCAAAGAGTTTGACGAGTTGGCGCGTGAATATAATTTTGTAACGGTTGACGCCGACCGCACGCCGAATGAAATCTTTGAGACCCTTAAAGTGCCGATTGTGCAGTTATTGTATAACCGTTTGACCAAAGCCAAGAAACCAAGCTAAGCCCGGTGATTCCATCGCGTCGCTGAAAGGAGCAAGCATGCCTCAGCAGGCTACTGACACAGTGTGCGTCTATGGGGCGAGGATTATCAAGAGACATCTTGAGAGCCTTAAAGCGCAGATTGAGGGTGTTAAAGCCGCTGAAGATATTGAAGCGATTCACCAGATGCGCGTGGCATCACGGCGCATGCGCAGCGCCCTGGCGATTTTCAGGTCGTGCTTTCGAAGCCCATTGTATAAATCGATCTTGAAAGATGTCAGAGCGGTTACCGGTTCATTAGGAACAGCGCGCGATCTGGATGTGCAGCTGGCTTATCTGGCGGAGCAGGCGATAAAGTTTGACACGCCAAAGCTGTCGCCCGGCATCAAACGGCTGCGCTTGCGTCTTGCCCAGAAGCGTGACTCTGTACAGCCTAATGTGAACGCGGCCATGAAGCAGTTCATTGTTGATGACGTTATCGCAAAGCTGAACCAGTGGGCGGAACCATTACTGGCGGAGACAGAGGCGGTTTATCTATATTCCCCATCGCTTTACCTTCTTGGTTTCGATAATATCAGTCAGCGGTTAAATGATCTGGAGGCTAAAGACACGGTCATTCGCGACCCTGCTAATGTGGGTGAGCTGCACGCCATGCGCATCTGTGCGAAAAGGTTGCGCTATACGCTCGAGGCTTTCGAAGATTTATATGCCGGGCAGCTCAAGCCGTATTTGTCAGCGGTGAAGAAAATTCAGGAAATGTTGGGCGAAGTCCATGATTTGGATGTGTGGATTGAGATGATTCCCACTTTCATTGAGGAAGAACAAGCGCGCATCGTCGCCTATTTCGGCCACTCGGGTCCCCTCAGGCGGTTGATGCCGGGTCTTGAAGCCTTTAAGCATCATCAACTTGAAAACCGTGCAGCAAAGTACGTGGAGTTTATCAACGAGTGGGATAGACAAAAGACGAGCGGCATATGGACGCAGTTAAGAACTCTGATCAATACCCCGATTGACCTTGAAGCAGCCGTGAAAGCCGCCACGAAAATAACAGAAGACCGCCCGTCAGACGATCTTTTGGATGAATAATCGCGGTTAATCCTCGTCCTCATCGGCGAGGTCTGCTTCCATTCTGCGCAGGAAGTACCAATTCAGAACGGCTATCACGCCCATTACCACGAAAAGGACAAGATAGGCGATCTTGGCGTTTTTCTCGCCGCCAGTCAGCATCGTGAACTCAGACATGCCGCCAATGCCGGAAAGCAGTGAAAGCGGCATGAAGATGGTGGTGATCACCGTCAGGCGGCGCATGATGGCATTGGTGCGATTAGAGATGCGCGTCATTCGGTTGTTGATCATCGAGAGGTGAATTTCCATCAGGCTGGTAACCAGGTCGCGCGCGCTGTCTGACATCTCATAATATTTGGAGAGGTGATCATAAATATCGCGGAAATAAACAATGGACCGTTCCGGAAAAAAGAGGCTGTCTTTGCGGATGATCTTGCTGACCAGCTCACGCTCGTGAAATAGCGATTTGCGGATGGCTTGAAGGTCACGGCGTGCGTCCATCAGTTTGCCGGGGTTGAAATTTTCGGATTGGTCGAGGATGATGCTTTCATAAGTGTCGAGGGTATCTTCGATGGTTTCGATGGCTTCAAATTTATCATCAACCACAGTGTCGATCAACATATGCAGCAGGTAAGCAGGCCCGAGTTTGAGTGTATCCTGGTCGCGTTCAATCAGCCGATCTATCCGATCGAGCAGGTAGCCCCGGGTGGAGTCGTGCTTGGTGACGCTGATGAGAAAGTTCTTGCCGATCAGCAAATCAAGTTCATGTGTGAGAATTTCTTCCGCAGTGGGCTCGAAAACATTGAAGATCATGAAAGAATAATTTGTAAAAAGATCCAGCTTCGGAAGCTGGTCCTCGTTGAGGCAATCTTCGATTGAGAGAGGGTGGATGTTTAGCAGGAGGATCAGCTGCGCGAGCTCTTCCTCGCTGGGGTTATTATAGTCAAGCCAGAAATAGCCAGTGTCGAGCGCGGCGGTCATTGCGTCTTTGACGGAACTGACTACACTCAGTTTGCCAGTGTCATTGATATAGAAAAAGCGCGTTGCGGATTTGCTCATCAGTCCCTCGGATTAATTTTTAATAAGATAAAACCGCTTGGAGAAGCGGGGCTTATTTATAAGTCATTTTAATCAAAGGCGAAAACGGATTCCAGTCTAATTGCCTGGCGACAGCCCAAACTGAAACCTTGCGTTCGCGCTGGATCTGACGGCGTTTTGCCCACACTTTATTAAGCCCGCGCAGGGCTTCCAGTTTGCCTTGACGAAGCTGGCTGCCATCTCTGATGAAGAAGCTGAACACAACGTAGAGCAGGTTGGCGAGAATATGCGCGGGCAGGAGCAGCCAAAATAATCCGCCCGGCATATTTTTGATGAAAGCCCAAATCAGGTTGCGGTGGCCGTGACGCAGCATGAAACCACTGCGCGAGGCGGTGGAACCAGCGCCGATATGGCGGACGGTCGCGTCAGCAAGGTAGACGCAGGGGTAGCCGGCCAGTTGAAGGCGAAAGTCGAGATCGACGTCTTCCATATAGGCGAAGAAATCTTCGTCAAAGCCGTGGACCGTTTCGAAAGCAGCGCGTGGGTAGGCGCCGGCAGCCGCGCAGGCGGAAAAGACCGCGCGGTCATGGGTGGCGGCATGCTCAGCCGCTTTGGCGTGATTATGGCGCCAGGTTAAACCAGAGGCGTGGTAAACGTTCCATTCCCCATCCAGCAGCGCGGGGTTGCGCGCTGAGATGAGTTTGGAGGCGAAAAATGTGTCTGGGTATCTCTGGACGGCTCGGCGAATTGTCTCAAGCCAGTTTGCTTCCGGAAAAGTGTCGGCGTTGAGCAAAATGAGATATTTGCCGATAGCGCAACGCGCGAGCAGGTTATTGCCGCCGGCGAACCCCAGGTTTGTCTCAGATTGGAAAAATTTGAGATTCAAGTCCGGGAAATTACCCAGCAGCTCTATGGGAAAAGGGTTAGCGGAGCCATTATCAAGCAGCAGTACTTCAAAGTCAGCCAGAGTCTGGCTCGAAAGGGCTTGAAGGCACTCCGAAAGGTACTGCGCGCTGTTCCAATTGACAATCAGAACCGAGAAAAAGGGCTGTTCCGTTTGGACAGTCGGGGCAAAAGTCGGGGGGGCGGCGAATGATGTCACTATGGTAATATTATAAACTGTATAAGATTTATTCAATGGTGAATGAATTGACCGCGACACATCAACCAGTCTACGATTCCGACCGCCAGGTCTCACATGCGCTCTCTGAGCTGAACGATCTCAAGCAATATCATTACCTGCTCAAACAGCTTGTCAGGCGTGATATTTTAACCAGATACAAGCGTTCGGTGTTGGGGGTGGCGTGGACGATGCTTAACCCGCTGGGTACGATGTTGATTCTCTCTTTTGTGTTTTC
>Ga0123335_1005308_pt1 | contig 15823 bp, 10 predicted proteins | sample BiotimSIPDNA_2_FD_89707 | JGI IMG/M metagenome (GOLD analysis project Ga0123335, IMG submission 89707) | Anaerobic biogas reactor microbial communites from Washington, USA - Biogas_R2 time_0 SIP DNA | ecosystem: Engineered > Bioreactor > Anaerobic > Unclassified | place: Washington, USA...
AAACAGGCATGGAACCCTGGGAAGTGATGGTCTGGAAGCTCCAGCCCAAAGCCGAAGCAGCAGCGGAAGCAGAGAAGTGACGAAAGTTTTTCGGGTAAGGCACTTTAGTGGACAATGGACGCTAGTGGACTTTAATGGACGCTAGTAGACGATGGACTGTGGACACTAATGGACTTTAGTGGAGAGTGGACATGGACAAAAGCGGACTTTAATGGACAGTAGGGCGAAGACAACATATAATTCAATTCCTCTGTCGCAGTGCCTGGTCAAGTGCTTCCCGCATGGCGGCTATTGGCGCTGGCTGTCCAGTCCACAATTCGAAACTGCGGCAGCCCTGGTGCAGAAGCATTCCGCGGCCGTCAGCAATGCGGCAGCCGTGTTCAGACGCTGCCTGCTGAAATGGAGTCCGCCCGTAAATCATATCGTACACGGCCAGCTCCTGCGGCAATAGGGACGGTGCCAGCGGCAGCTCGTCATCTGGCCGCAGCCCCAGCGACGTACATTGAATCAACACATCGCACTGACGCAGAGCCGCAGCCACATCGTCAGTATCGGCCAGGGGGATGCAGCGCACCGGGAGTCCCGGCGCTGCCGCCAGGATAGTCGCTGCCAGGGCTTCTGCCCGGGCGAGCGTCCGATTGACTAAGACGATAGCAGCAGCGCCGTTCAGGGCAGCATAGACTGCCGCTGCCCTGGCTGCGCCGCCCGTGCCCAAGTACAGCTGGCGCGAACCGGCGAGCGGCAGCGCAAAGGCCTCGGTCAGCGCCGTGGCCAGGCCATAGCCGTCCGTCGAATAGCCAGCCAGACGCCCGTGCCGCACGACGACCGTATTGACGCTGCCGGCCTTGGCAGCGGCAAGGTCGATGTCATCGACCAGATTCACCGCCGCCTCCTTATGCGGCACGGTCACATTCCAGCCGCGCAAGCCAGCCGCCCGCAGCTGCTGAAACCTGTCCGCCAAGGCTTCTGGCGCTGTTTCATAGAGTTCGTAGACAGCTTCCCTGCCCAAGGCGCGGAAACCGGCTTCCTGCATGGCCGGCGACACCGAATGCGCGACCGGCCACCCGACTATTCCATACCGTTCCATGACCAATCATCACCCTTTCAAGTTGACTTCATTCTTTATGGCATTAAGTTTTCGCCAAGGCAATAAACGCCACCTTCAGGCTCCGCGCCACCAGCTTTGACCAGGGCCTTATCCACCCTCACGACGCCGTTTCCAGCACTCTCAACCACCATGACTGCATCGATTCTCGCCGAAGCCATCCGCACGCTCCAGGACGGCGGCATTGCCAATGCCCGCCAAGAAGCCCGCTGGCTCTTGAATCAGATTCTCGAGGCCAGCGCAGGCCAGTCACGTCGTTCTGACGACGGCCTGACGCCCGAGCAGGAAGAGCTGCTGCGTTCGCGCCTGAACCGACGAGTTGCCGGCGAACCCCTGCAATATATCATGGGCAACGTGGATTTCCATTGCGTGCAGCTTGACATCGGCCCCGGCGTCCTCATCCCCAGGCCGGAAACGGAACAGCTGGTCGAAATCGCCATCGGCCTCTATCCTGGAGACGGCGAAATCTGCGATGCCTGCACCGGCTCTGGTGCCATCGCCATCGCCTTGGCTAAGACTTTCCCCCAGGCCAAAGTCACGGCTACCGACATTTCAGCCCGTGCGTTGGCCTGGGCCCGGCAGAACGCCAGCCGCTTGCAGCTGGCCAACGTCGCCTTCCACCAGGGCGACCTGCTGGCACCGATACCTCCCGCCGCCCGCTTCGCCCTCATTACTGCCAACCCACCCTACATCGCTCCGGACGAATATACGCGCCTGGATAGCACCATCAAAGACCATGAGCCGCCGGAAGCGCTCATCGCCCACGACCACGGCCAGGCCATCATCAAACGCCTGGCCTGCGACGCTCGCACACGCCTGAACCCGGGAGCATGGCTGGTCTGCGAAATCGGCGATACGCAAGGACCGCCGCTCAAAGAACATTTCCGCCGCCAAGGCTACCAGAACGTCGACATCAGACGCGACTTTGCCGGTCGCGACCGTTTCGCCATCGCCCAACAACCCGCCTAACACCAAAGAACGCCATGAAGATTCTCCTCTATCTCCTGTACTTGCTCGTCAGACTCCTCCTTCCTCTCCGCTACCGCATCCGCGTCCACGGCTACGAGGAATGCCTCGCCAAAGGCCGACGCGGCGTGCTTTTTCTGCCTAACCACCCGGCCTTGATCGACCCAATCATCATCAATGCCATCCTGTTCCAGAAATTCCGTCCTCGCTCCCTGGTTGACGAAAAGCAAATCCGCACCACCATTCTCAAATATCTGCAAACGAGCCTGCGCATGCTCTCACTGCCTGACATTGGCATCGCCGGCAAGGCCGGGCATGAAAAGGTCGTCCAGCAAATCAACGTCTGCGCTGACGCTCTCAAGCAGGGCGACAACCTGCTGTTCTACCCGGCTGGCCGCATCTACCGCAGCCGTTTCGAGAAACTGCGCGGCAACGGCGGCGTCGCCCGCATCCTGGAGTGCTATCCAGACGTACGTATCGTGCTGGTGCGCACCCGCGGACTCTGGGGCAGCTCGTTTGGCCGCGGCAAAGGCTATCAGACGCCCTTCCCAGAAACTCTGCTAAGCCATGTCAAGCATCTCCTGGCCAACGGGATATTCTTCGGCCCACGCCGGGACGTCAGCGTCGAATTCCATGAACTGCCAGAGGACTTTCCACGCACGGGTGACAAGGAAGTGATCAACCGCTGGCTGGAGGATTTCTACAACGAGGACGCCCCGGCCAACACCTACGTGCCGTACTATTGGTGGGAACACGGCGGCTCCCGCCGTCTGCCAGAGCCGGAGACGACCAATACCCCTATCGACACCAGGAACGTGCCCGAGGAAGTCCGCCGCGTCGTGTATGACAAGCTCCACGAAATCACTAACAAGCGCATTCTCAAGGAAACCGACACCCTCGGCACTGACCTCGCCCTCGACAGCCTCATGGTCGCCGAACTGCAAGCCTGGATTCAGGACGAATTCGGCCACGCCGTCAACAGCCCGGAAACTCTGCGCACGGTCGGCAGCTTGCTGCTGGCCGCCATCGGCGAAAGCAGCAGCATTGAGCCGCTCCTGCCTATTCCCCCGAAATGGTTCATCAAGGAGGACAATCGCCCCCTGGAACCGCCCAGCGGCGAGCGCGTCACCGACCTCTTCCTGCGCAATGCTGCGGCCCGGCCCAACTATGTGATTCTCGCCGACCAGGCTCGCGGCATCTTCTCTCACCGCAAGATCATCCTCAGCATCATGGCGTTGCGACCGTCCTTAGCCAAGCTCCCCGGCGACCGCGTCGGCATCCTCATGCCCGCCTGCGCCGCCGTCAACATCGCCTATTTAGCAACGCTGTTCGCCGGCAAAATCCCGGTCATGATCAACTGGACCGTCGGCATCCGGAACATGCGCCACTGCCTGGACAACGCCGGCGTGAAGCACATCGTCACCTCGTCGCTGGTCATTGAGCGGCTTGAAGGCCGCGGCACTGACTTCACCGGCGTCAAGGACTCTTTTGTCTACCTGGAAGACATCGGCGCCAGCCTCTCCCTGCCCCGGAAGCTCGGCGCGCTGCTGGCCAGCCGGTTCTGCTGGCGCAGCCTGCGGCGGGCACCCGTGCCGGAACTAGCCGCGATCATCTTCACCAGCGGTTCCGAAAACCTGCCGAAAACCGTCCCCCTCACCCACCAGAACGTCATCACTGACATTGCCTCAGCCATGCTGGCGCTCAACTTGCGCCAAGACGACTGCTCGCTTGGAATGCTCCCGCCCTTCCATTCGTTTGGGCTGTTGATGGCATGCCTGATGCCGGCAACGGCCAGCCTCCGCATCGTCTACCACGCCAATCCAACCGAAGGCAACATGCTGGCGCGCCTGATCGCCGCCTACCGCATCACGATGGTCGTCGGCACCCCGACCTTCATCGGCGGCATCCTCCGCCAAGGCACTGCGGCGCAGCTGCAATCGCTGCGCATGGCCATCTCCGGGGCTGAGAAATGCCCGGACGCCACTGAGGCGCTATTCAAGGAAAAATGCCCGCAGGCCGTCTTCCTGGAAGGCTACGGGATTACGGAATGCTCTCCGGTGGTGGCGCTCAACGAGCAATTCACGTCCCGCCCGGGCACTATCGGCAAGATCATCAACTGCCTGGAGTGGCTTGTCACCGACGAGCAGAACAAGCCGGTTCCGCACGGACAGACCGGCATGCTCCATCTCCGCGGCCCCAGCGTTTTCGGCGGCTACCTGAACTATGACGGCCCATCGCCGTTTGTGACCATCGACGGCAAAGCATGGTACCGCACCGGCGACTTAGTCGCTGCCGACCCTGACGGCTACATCACCTTCAAGGGCCGCCTGAAGCGATTCGTCAAAATCGGCGGCGAGATGGTCTCCCTGCCGGCGATTGAAGAGATTCTCCTGGAGATTCACCGCACCGAGGAGATTCCCCTGCCGCTGGCGATAGAAGCGATCGGCACCGAGGAGCAGCCGAACATCACCTTGTTCACCGTGCTCGACCTCAACCGAGAAACCGTCAATCACCAGCTGCGTGAAGCTGGCCTGTCACCCATTCACAGCATACGCAACGTCATCAAAGTCAAAGAAATACCTCTTCTGGGCACGGGCAAGGCCAATTACCGCGCCCTGAAAGCTATGACGGCCAGCAAGGACTGAGTCCGACCTAGAGCGCCTGCCTGGCCGCCCGCCGCCACCCCCTTGCATAGAGAGGTCGCCATGACAACCAGCCCAAACCCCGAATCTGATCCAGCCCGCAAGATTCTCACCCTGGCGCAGGCACAAGCCTGGCACGCCCAGCTCCGGGCCGCTGGAAAGTCGCTCGCTGTCACCAACGGCGCTTTCGACCTCCTCCACCGAGGCCACGCGACCTATCTGTGGCAGGCAGCCCAACAGGCTGACGCACTCCTCGTAGCCATCAATTCCGATGCCTCAGTGCAAGCCAGCAAGGGTCCTGACCGCCCGCTTGTCAATGAAAACGACCGCGCCTACTTAGTCGCCAGCCTGGCATGCGTCAGCGCCGTCGTCATCTTCAACGACCCCAAGCCGGTTGACGTGTTCAAAGCCATCCCGCCTGAGGTCTATGTCAAAGGCGGCGACTATACGGAAGACAGCCTTGACCGCGAAGAACACGCCATCCTTAGGCAGGCCGGCGCCCGCTTCGTGTTCATCCCCTTGGTTGACGGCTGCTCCACCACCGCCACTGTCCGCCGCATCCGCGAGGCTCGGCCAGACCAGACCCGCAGCGACAGACCTGCGGCAGCCAGCGCGACCGGCCTCAATCCCCGCCTGGACTTTATATTCCGGCGGCGCAGCGTGCGGCGTTACCAGCTCCGACCCGTGGCGGAAGCGATGGTCACTGACCTGCTGCAAGCTGCCATGGCGGCGCCCTCGGCCCGGGCTTGCGACCCGTGGCATTTCGTCATCCTGGCCGACGACGCCCTGCGAGCCGACCTGGCAGCCAAGCTGCCGAACGGCCCCTTTCTTGCAGACGCCCCCACTGCCATCGTCGTCTGCGGCGATCTGCAAAAAGCCAATGCCCAGTCCGAGTCCTTCCTGCTGGTGGACTGCGCCGCCGCCATTGAGAACATCCTACTGGCGGCGACTGCGCTGGGCCTGGGCGCCTGCTGGCTCGGCATCCACCCGCGCCCTGAACGCACGGCCATGCTCCGCCAAGCCCTGAACCTGCCAGAGTCAATCATCCCGGTCGCCATCATCACCCTGGGCTGGCCTGCCGAAGACCACGAACCGCGCACCCGCGCCAAAGCCGCACGCATCCACCGAAATGCCTTCTGAATGATGAATGATGAATGATGAATGCTAAATGCTAAATGCTAAATGCTAAATGATGAATGCCGAATGTTGAATGATGAGGCGCATTTCATAATTCATAATTCATAATTCATAATTCATAATTCATAATTCATAATTCATATTTTGCAGCAGGAACTCAACCACGTGGAACCATGCGCTTATGTTTGCCGAATACATCATATCCCTGCTTGAGCTGACTTCCCTGACCGTGTTTGCCATGATGCTGCACTCCCTGCGCCGGATTCTCGGGGTTATCCCCCTTTATCTGGTGATGGGAAGCTTCTTCATGCTCGGCCAAGTCGCCCTGATGCCGAAAATCACCCAGGTCTTCCAAGACCCGGGCAGGTTCGGATCGCTCGTCTATGCGCTCGCCCTCGTGCCCGTGCTACTGATGTTCCTCATCATCTACGAGAGCGAAGGCGCACAGGAAGCGCAGCGCACGGTCTTCGGACTCCTCGTCCTATCCCTCGTCTCCTTCTACATCATCCAACTATTCGTCGGCCAATTCAACCTGAGCGCAGACATCGGCACGGACGCGCTGGCACTGTCCCTCAGCAGCGGCGTCAAGATGCAGCGTCTGCTGCTGGCCATGACCTTCCTGCACCTGACCTTGTTTCTCTTCCTGCCCACCTTCTATCAAATCCTCCGCAACCGCGGCGTGCCCATCATCTTCTGTCTCTTTCTCCCCATCTGCTTCTTCCTCGCCGTCAGCAACCAGTTTCTGCGGCTGTTTGACTCGGATGCGTTCGTCGGCCATTCCTGGAGGCTCTGGCTGGGCCGGATGTTCGCCGTCCTCTGGGTCTGCCTCCTGGCCAACATCTATCTCACCCTCGGGAAAATGCTCCGGGTCGAAAGACGCCTGCCGTTTGGATTCATCTCATCCTTGTTCGGGCACTTCCGCAGCACCAGCCAAATGCGCCAGTCCGTGCTCGAATGGGCTGATCGCTACCAAGCGGTGTTCGAAAACAGCGGCGAATTGATCTTCCTGCTGGACGCGCAGGGAGTCATCCTCAACGCCAACACTGCCGCCGCCAACACCTTCGGCACGCTCCTAAACAAGCCTAAATTCGCCTTGGCTGACCTGATCACCGACGCCGAAGGGCGCCCCTTCCTCTGGCCGGAAGCCTGGCGGAAACTGCTGTCCAACGACAGCGGCCAGCGTATCAACACCTATCCAGACATGCTCCTCTGCCTGCCCGACCGCAAAGTCATGAACGTCAGTTTCAATCTTTCTCACGCCGTGGTCAATGAGAACGACATGGCGCTGCTCATCGTCCACGACACCACAGCCCAGCGCGCCCGCGAACTGGAGCGCCAACAACTGGAAGAACAGCTCATGCACTCCCAACGCATGGAAGCCATCGGCATCCTCGCCGGCGGCATCGCCCATGACTTCAACAACCTCTTGCACACCGTCCAGGCCAACATCGAAATGCTCAACCGGCAAACTATGCCGATACCGGCGAAAGCCATGCTTGGAAACATCGAGGAAGCCAGCAAACGAGCCTCTGGATTGACCAGCCAACTGCTCGGATTCGCACGCAAAGGCAAATTCCAGGCGGAAATCCTCGACTTGGGCGACCTGATCCAGCAGGCGGAGAAATTCTTCCAGTCCGGTGCCAAAGACATCGACATAAAAATCATCATCGAGCCTACGCCTCTCCTGATCAAGGGCGATCTCACCCAACTGCAGCAAGTCATCCTCAATCTGCTCATCAACGCTAAAGATGCCCTGGCGGACAAAGAGGGCGAGAAGACCATCGTCATCCGGGTGGAAACCGTCCGCGCCGACATGCCGGAATGGAAGACCTGCCCGTTTCGCGGGAACCGCGCAACGGATTTCATCTCGATCACGATTCGGGACAATGGCTGCGGCATGCCGCCGCAGGTCAAGGAGCATATCTTCGAACCCTTCTTCACCACCAAGCCGCCGGGTCACGGCACCGGCATGGGCTTGGCCATGGCCTACGGCTGCATCACCAACCACCGCGGCTGGATCAATGTCAACAGCGAACCCGGCCAAGGCAGCGCCTTCATCATCATCCTCCCCAAGGCCCATGATCTGCCCGAACTGTGAAACAAACCACCTTTCACCGGTGTCAATGACCTTGCTGCCCACGGGTTCCCCCTGCCTGGACAGCGTCTTTCCCTCACCAGCAATCATAAGGACTGCCTCATGACCACCCTCATCACCAACGCCCATCTCATCTCCCCTGACGTCGACCTGCGCCAGGCCGCCATCCTCCTGGACGGCGACCGCATCAGGAAAGTGCTCCGGCCTCAAGACGCCAAGCCAGCCGCTGACCACGTCTTTGACGCCAAAGGCCAAATGGTCGTGCCTGGCTTCATCGACACCCATTTCCATGGCGGCATGGGCTATGAAACCACCAGCGACGACCCCAAAGCCATCAGCATCGTCGCCGAGGCGAAGCTGAAGGAAGGCGTCACCTCCATCTGCCCGACCACCCTCACCCTGCCCCAGGAAAAATTGGCTGCCAGCCTGAAAAACATCGAGGCATACCGCCAGAAACCGGCCTTCTCCAAGGTCATCGGCACGCACCTGGAAGGCCCCTACATCAACCCGGAATGCATAGGCGCCCAGAATCCGGCCTTTCTGCGCAAGGCCGATATCAAGGAAGTGCTGAACCTCAACAAAATCTCCCCAGTGTCCTTTGTGACCTACGCGGTCGAAATGCCTGGCAGCCTGGAGTTCACCGAACAGCTCTGCGCAGCCGGCATCTGCCCGTCCTGCGGCCATACCAACGCGACCTTCGCGCAATTCGAACAGGGCCGCCAGCGCGGACTCAAGCGCCTCACCCACTTCTGCAACCAGATGACCAAGCTCCACCATCGCGAAATCGGCCTGGTTGGACTCGGCCTCTACCAGGATGACGTCGCCATCGAAATGATCTGCGACAAAATCCACCTCTGCCCAGACATGATCCGCCTGGCCTTCAAAGTCAAGCCGATTGACAAAATCATCATCATCACCGACGCCATGGAAGCGACCGGCCTGGCTGACGGCAACTACCAGCTCGGCGGCCTCGCCGTCGTGGTTTCCGAAGGCGCCGCCCGCCTGGCCGCCAACGGCGCCCTGGCAGGAAGCACGCTGCAATTCAACAACGCCCTCAAGAACATTGCGGAAGTGACCGGCATGCCGCTGTCGAAGCTGATCAAGACCACCTCCCTCAACCAGGCAATCTCGCTCGGCCTGAAAGACCTGGGCAAAATCGAGCCGGGCTATGTCGCTGACCTGGCCGTTCTTGACGACGACTTCAGGGTCACGGCCGTCTTTGTCGACGGCGCCAGGAAAGTCTGAACCGCCTACTCGCCGCCGTCCGGACGACCAAGTCGCCCGGACGACGGCCGGCAGCCCACATTCAGCCGCCTTGAGTCCCCTCTATGAGCATCGCCGACATCACATCACCGGACGACCTGCGCGCCCTCCCCGCCGACCAGCTCCCGGCCTTGGTCGAGGAAATCCGCGCAGAACTCATCGCCACGGTCGCTAAGCAGGGCGGGCACCTTGCCTCGAACCTTGGCGTCGTCGAGCTGACCGTGGCCTTGCACTGCGTCTTCGACGTCCGCAAAGATATCATCATCTTCGACACCGGCCACCAGTCGTACGTGCACAAAATGCTGACCGGACGCCTGGACGCATTCCGGAAACTGCGCCAGGCCGACGGCTGCACCGGCTTTCCCAACCGCGCGGAAAGCCCGTTCGACCATTTCGGCGTCGGCCATTCCGGCACCGCAGTCTCCGCCGCTCTGGGCTATGCCGCCGCCCGCGACCGCACCGGCGGCAACGGCAAGGTCGTGGCCATTCTCGGCGATGGCGCTCTCGGCTGCGGCTCCTCGCTTGAGGCCATCAACAACATCGCCGTCACCACCCGCGACTTCATCTTAATCCTCAACGACAACAAGATGTCGATCTCCCCCAATGTCGGGGCGCTCTCCCGTTGCCTCAGCCGGGTCATCTCTGGACGTAGCTACAATCGGTTCAAAGTCTTCTGCGCCAGCGCGGTTCAGCGCATCCCAATGCTCGGCCCGCGCCTTCGTACCTGGATCAGCCGCCTGGACAGCGCGGCCAAGCAGCTCTTCCTGCCAACCGCCTTTTCGAAGAACTCGGTTTGCGCTACATCGGGCCGCTCGATGGCCATGACTTGCCCCAATTGACCGCCACCCTGCGTCGAGTCAGCCATCTGCACGGCCCCCGCCTCGTACACGTCCTGACCGTCAAAGGCAAAGGCTGCCATTTCGCCGAAAAAAAGCCCACCTGCTTCCACGGCACCGCGCCTTTCGACCCGCATAACGGCGACCTGCTGCAGCCAACGCCGAAAGCGACTTTCTCGACAGCCCTCGGCAAAACCCTGCGCACGCTCCACCAGGAAGACCAGCGCATCGTCGCCATCACGGCCGGCATGCCGGAGGGCACTGGCCTGCATGAATTTGCCAAGGCTTTTCCCAACGCCTTCTATGACGTCGGCATCGCCGAAGCGCATGCAGCCGCCTTTGCATCCGGCCTGGCTGCGGCCGGCCAGCGGCCGGTCATGGCCGTCTACGCCAGCTTCAGCCAGCGAGCCGCAGACTACGTCTTCCACGACGCCTGCCTCCAGGAACTCCCGGTCATCTTCTGCCTGGATCGAGCCGGCGTCGTCGCCGACGGCCCGACCCACCACGGCATCCAGGATGTCGCCTTCTGGCGAGCCTGCCCCAACCTCGCCGTACTCCAGCCTGCCGATCAGGACGACTTGGCAGCCATGCTCCGCCTGGCGGTCACGCGCCGCCACCCCGTGGTCATCCGCTATCCAGCCGGAAACGCCGCCCCGGTGACTGCCCAGCACCATCCCCTCGAATGGGGCAAAGCCGAAACACTCGAATCCGGCAGCGCCCCAATTGCGCTCTGGGCTGTCGGCCGCGAAGCTGCGGTCGCATTGCAGGCCGCCGAACTTCTGCGGACGCAGGGCATCGCCATCACGGTCGTGAACGCCCGCTTCACCATCCCCTTTGACGCTGACCTGATGCGCCGCCAACTCAACGACGGCATGACGGTCGTCACCCTCGAAGACCATTGCGTGGAAGGGGGCTTCGGCTCGATCGCCCGCGACAGCCTGGCCGATGTCCCTGACGCCCGCATCGTCAAGCTCGGCTGGCCCCGGGCCGTCCTTCCCAACGGCCCGGTCGCCTACCTGCGACAACGCTTCTCCCTCACCACAGCCGGCATCGCTGAGACGATTCGTGGTCTGCTCGCGCGTCCTCCGGCGTCTCCCCAGTCGAAACCTCCCTTTCCTGCCTGACCTCCCGCACTCCCTAAACTAACAGATTCCCACCCCCCCTTCCTGCCATGCCACCCAACTTCACTGACCTCATTCGCGGCGACCTCAGCCAAGCCAGGGATTTCCTCGCCCTGACGCTCGGCTACGCCTACGTCATGCGTCATGGCGCCCGGCAACTGATGGCCTATCATGACCTGGTTGACGACGCCGCCCGCAGCCTCAATCAGTCAACCCGGGATTTCATCCGCAACGCCGGCGTCATCACCACCCAGCTGCAACAATGGTCGGAAGCCATCGTGCCGGATTTCATGGTCGATTCCATCCGCGAAAACCTGGCACTGCGCCCGATCCTGGAGGGCATCGCTGACCAATGCCAGAAACTCTCGCCGACGCCAATTCCCTTAGAAATGTCTGTCAAGAGCGACCATACCATCTACGCTGATCCCTACCAGCTGCAGCAGGCGGTGATTGACATCATTCTCTGGCTGACCCCCCAGCTGCCGCCGGGCGGTGCCATCCGCCTCGCCGGCGGCAGCGTGCCGTTCACCCGCAACAACTTCACTGTCCTGCGCAGCGAATGTAACCCGGGCGACTATTCCGTCATCGGAATCACCGTCGAACGCCTGGCCTTGGAAGACTACATCGCTGCTGCGGAAGCCCTGACTACGCCGCCAAAGCCCAACCCCGACCTGAACATGCTGCATTGGCTCGGCGTCACCAAAATCCATCACGGCGACCTCTTCCTGCACCGGAACGGGCCTCAGCGGGGCATAGCTATGATCTTGGAGCAACCGCCGCCCAGCCAGGAAGCAACGCTGAAACCTGTTGCCAGTAGCAGTAAAGAAACCATCCTCCTAGTGGACGACGAAGACATGATCTGGGACGTGATCAGCAACATGCTCAAAACGCTCGGCTACACCGTCCTCCTCGCTTCCAACGGCCGGGAAGCGGTTGACATCTATCGCAACAACCCCGGCCAGATCGCCCTCGTCCTGCTTGATATGGTCATGCCGGAAATGAACGCCCGCGAAGCCTTCTTCATCCTTAAGGACATTGACCCGAACGTCAAGGTGCTGCTGTCCAGCGGGTTCGTCTCTGAGGCCGACACCCAGGACGTGCTTCACGCCGGCGCACGCGGATTCCTCCGCAAGCCGTATTCCATGCGCGACCTGGCGCAGAAAGTGCGCTATATTCTGGACAATTGACCCATATCCGTCCACCCTTATCCTACCTGGAGAGATCATTCATGAAACCGAAAGTCATGCTCATCGGCGATTCCATCCGCATGTACTGCCAAGCTGAAATCACGCGGCAGCTGGAAAACGACTTCACGGTCTGGGGTCCGGAGGAGAATTGCCGGTTCGCCAAATACACGGCCAAGCAGCTTCCAGTCTGGTTCGGCGTTGTCGGCGCTCCCGACGTCATCCATTGGAACAACGGCCTCTGGGACACCACGCACCTCTATGCCGAGGACGGGCCGTTCACCCCGCTTGAGGAATATCTGCGCTACCTGGCCATTGTCCTGCGCGAGCTGCGCAAGCGCTGCCCCAAGATCATCTTCGCCACCACCACGCCGGTCGTCGAACCGCATGCGACCCAGAAGAACAGCGTCATCAGCGCCTACAACCAGGCCGCCGCCGAGTTCATGCAAGCTCAAGGCGTGCCAGTCAACGACCTGTACACATTCGTCTACCCCCAGCGCACTATCTGGCTCTGCGAAGACGGCTGCCATCCCGCCGAGGCCGGCAAAGCCGCCATCGGCGCCGAAGTCGCCCGCGTCATCCGCAACGGCGCCGCCAGTTGATGCGATCCGCCTTGATAACCGGGGCGGAAAACGCGCCTGTGGCCTCGCATAATTCAGGCCAGGCATTATATTCTATGTCATCCAATCGGGGTGCCTGGGCCGAGTCGACCCAAGCTGAGAACACACCCGTATAACCTGAACCGGGTAATGCCGGCGGAGGAAATTGCGATGCCTGTCACCAGGGACCATCTTCCCATTTGGGGATGCCAAGCCGCCTCACCGCGAAGGCCAGCCTCCTGCAAGGCTCGCCTCGCCAGCCAGGGCGGCTTTTCTCTTTTTCCGCTGCCAGCGCCGGTTCCAATCCAACCGACGAGGAGAACGCGGAAAAATGGCTATGGAAAACATCATCACGACGGCGATCATTCGGCAATTTGCAGACAAATTATCAGCCGGCACTGACCTTGACGTCGCCTTTGTCGGCGGCGGCCCCTCGGCTCTGGTCGCGGCTGCGGAGTTGGCCAAGAAAGGTCTGAAGACAGCGATTTTTGAAAAGAGCCTGGCGCCGGGGGGCGGTGTCTGGGGCGGCGGCATGTTGTTCAACGAAATCGTTGTCCAGGAAAACGTTCTCGGCATCCTGGAGCAGATTGGCATCAGCTGCCAGGCCGTGCCGGATGCCAAGGGCTACTACACAGTCGACTCTGTCGAAATGGCCAGCGGGCTGATTTTCAACGCGGTCAAGGCTGGCGCCAAAATCTTCAACGCCATGTCCGTCGAGGACATCGTCTTCAAGGAAGGCCGGGTCAATGGCCTAGTCATCAACTGGGCACCGGTGCGCAAGCTGGCCATGCCCGTCGATCCCCTCACCGTCATCGCCAAGGCCGTGGTCGACGCCACCGGCCATCCCTGTGAAATCATCCGCATCGCCTGTGAAAAGGCGCAGGTCAGGATCGCCACTGAAACCGGCGGCGTTCTCGGCGAAAGGCCGATGTGGGTCCAGCATGGCGAGCAACAGACGGTCGACAGCACGGCGGAATACTATCCTGGCCTGTTCGCCTGCGGGATGAGCGCGACCAACGTGACCGGCGGCTATCGCATGGGACCCATCTTCGGCGGCATGATCCTCTCCGGATTGAAAGCCGCCGACCTGATCGCCAAATCCCTGGCCAGCCTGGAGAAACGCTGAGCATCGGCGGCTGACCTGCTTCACAGAGACGAAGACTTGCCGCCAGGCGCAATCGGTCATGGGTAACCGATTGCTCCGGGCGTCGCATGTCTAAGACATCCGCTTGCAATCTTCGACTCGGGCAATAGGTTATCAAGAACGCCGGCCAGGCTATCGTCGTCAGCCGGCAACAACCGATGCCGGAGACCTATCATGCGGGAAAAAATCTTGTTCGTCGCTGTCAGCGCTGTGTTGGCGGCATGGTCAGTCTTGGCTGCCAGCGGAAGGCTGATTCAAAGTTGGGAAAACGAATGCACGCTGGAAAACGACGTGATAGCGCTCTGGCAATTCACGGCCGGCGCCGAAGGCCAGAACAGCCGGCCCGGAGCGCCCCCCGCTAAGACCGCCCCGAACGGGAAATTCGTAGCGGAGGGCAAATTCGGCGGCGGGCTCGGCTGCGCCGGGGTCACGACGCCGGAATCCGCCACTGGCGCCGTCGTCGTCAATCACCCGGTTCTCAGCCCTTCTGGTGCTTTCTCGGTCGACCTGTGGGCCAAGATCGAGGCGCACGGCGAACCCGGCACGCGGGCTTTTCTCATCGACAACAAGTGCTTCTACTATGTCAGCGACCGCCCGCGCGCCAACAACGGCTTCATGTTCTTCCTGCAACGCCCGAAAAGCCAGAGCGCCGGCGTCGTGACCATGACCGTCGGCCTCGGCTTTGGCAGCGATTCCGTCTTCGCCACCTCGGGCACAGTGACCATGCCGGCCGGCGTCTGGCATCACCTAGCGTTCACCTATGACGGCGCTGGCGTCGTAAAAATATATTTCAATTGCGAGAAAGTCGGCGAAAACATCTATCCTGGGCGCGGGCCGATTGCTGCCAGCACCCGCGACCTGTCGATTGGCGACCGCGCCGGCAGCACCTTCCAGGGCTTTGCCGGCGTTCTTGACGACGTCTGCCTCCGGCGCGGCGTCCGTACCTACCATTCCGGCAATATCGACCGCGTGCTAACGTCCAAACGAAGCGTCTTCAACCGCCAGGAGAAAACTGGCCCTGGGCACCTGGCCTTGCTCAACAACACTGGCCAGGACTTGCACAAGCCAAGCCTGACCATCGACTTCCAAGGCCAGAGCAAAGCCATCGCCATGCCCGAAACCTGGAAGCTGGACGAGGAAATCACCGCCGCCTTCCAGGTTGACACCAGCCTTCGCGCCGCAGACTACCCGCTCAACTATCGCCTGCGCGCCACCGTCGCCGGGCAAAGCGCCGAGTTCACCGGCGAGGTGCTGTTCACCATCCTCAACCGCAAACCGCCGGCCATGCCGGTCGTCATGCGCTCCAGCTTTGATGACCCGGAAGCCATGCTGGCCATCGGCTTCACCCACGCCAATTTCGGGCTCGGCGGCGACTCCCAGGCCTGGCAAGCCAAGAAGCCCGTCGACTATGCCAGCACTCCATCCGGCCAAAAAATCATCGAACGCCTGGAACGCTGGCAGCGCATCGGCCTGAACGCCTGCCATTACGCCGGCACCGGAAGATACATGCGCTCCACCAAGGACATCCAATACAAACGCCTCGACCGCGATGGCAATCTCATGCCCAAACACGAGGACAACGCCAATGTCGCCCATCCCGACATCCAGCAGCTCGGCTACGACTCAGGCGCCAGCGTCTCGCTCTCCTTTGGCGACTTCCCCCATTTTGACGCCGCCCTCATCCATTCCGAAGTCCGCGACAGCACTGATCTCTCCTTCCAGGATTACGAC
>Ga0123335_1005314_pt1 | contig 15815 bp, 17 predicted proteins | sample BiotimSIPDNA_2_FD_89707 | JGI IMG/M metagenome (GOLD analysis project Ga0123335, IMG submission 89707) | Anaerobic biogas reactor microbial communites from Washington, USA - Biogas_R2 time_0 SIP DNA | ecosystem: Engineered > Bioreactor > Anaerobic > Unclassified | place: Washington, USA...
CGGTTTCTGGGCGGACAAACGCGACCGCCTCAACGGGATGGCCCGGGAACGCGTCGCCCAGGCCTCCGCCCTGCGGGAGCAGAGGGACGGCTTCTACGCGCCCGGTGCGGGCGGACGGGACGCATACGGGCACCAGGCGGCCGGCCAGGCCGTCCGCGAAAAGATGTCGGGACTCTACGAGGAGGCCGACGGGTACCGCGCCCAGGCCGACGATGCCCACAGTAAGTTCCTCGTTTGCGGGAAGGCGGCCGATGCCGAGCACCGGAGATACACGGAGGCTCTGCAGAGCATACGGAAGCTGAAGGACGGTCTCGGGGACGGATGATCATCTGCGGAAATCCGCCCGGGATATCCCCATGTGCACGTACAGGCGCTCGCGACCGTGCCTGTCCGCGGACAGGCACTCCCAGCACGCCCATGCCGCACTTCTCCAGGACCCTCCCCGATGCGGGGTTCTCGATATCGTAACGGGCCCTGACCGAAGCGTACCGCGTGCTCTCGAAGATGTACCGTATCACGGCGCCGCAGGCCTCGGTCATGATGCCGCGGCCCCACAGCTCCCTGGAGAGGCACATCCCCAGCTCGCAGTATCCGAGGGAGGGGTGCTCCTGGACAGCGGTTATGCTGCCCACCGGCGAGCCGTCCCTCCTCAGGGTTATGCACCAGTCCAGAATGCCCAGGGGATACTGGTCCACCCACGAGGATATCACGCGCAGGGTCTCCCCGGGGTCCCTGTGGGGGTTCCACGTGAGGAACCTGGTGACCTCCGGGTCGGAGGCCCAGTTCTCGAACATCGGGACCGCGTCCTCCGGGGTGAAGCGGCGGAGGATGAGCCTGTCGGTGGCTATGGGGGACGTCGTCTTCATCTTGCCGGGAGCAATGCGCCGGACGGTAATGAACCTGACGTCAGAAGGCGGAGCCGGCGGCGCGGGGGCGCGATATGACCCCGGAGGTGCGGTTCTCGGAGCCGGCTATCACATGGACGTCGAACCTGTCGTCGTCGCGGTCCAGGGCCAGAGCGTCCTCGGGTGTGAGATGGGAGTACCTCACACCGGGGATGTGCCGGGACGCGACGCGCCTGGCCTCCTCCATCTCCTCCGCGGTGGGCCGGCGGTAGGGCTGGCCCGGAACGGGTATGTACCCCATTATGTGGAACTTCGCCTTTCCCAGCGATGCGACGAACTCCGCCACCTTCTCCACCTGGTCCAGGTCCACCTTGCCGGGTATGTAGATTATGTTCGCGGAGATGTCCATGCCCCTCTCGGCCGCGGACCTGACGCTGCCGTATATGCGGGACTTCTCGATGCCGGTGATCTCCAGGTGCACATCCTCGTACCAGGCCTTGAGACCGACGTTGGCGGCGTCCAGGTTGGGTATGTCGAGGTCCGAGCCGTTGGTGTGGCCGAGGGCCGTCTCAGCCCCCAGCTCGTTCTTGGCAAAGCCGAGGACGGCAGGAAGGTCCTTGGCGACGGTCGGCTCCCCTCCCATGAAATTCACCAGGCGGGGGCTGACGGAGCGCAGGGCGTCCTCCACCTCCCGTACGGTGAGATACCTCTCCGGGCGGGGATACGCGAGGCCCGGCGTCCCCTGGGGGCCGCTGCGGAGCTTGTAGCTGCATATCGGACACCTGAACGTGCATCCGTAGTTGTGGACGGTCGCAAAATCGTACTTCTCGTTGTAGGTGACCTTGTAGAACGCCATGGGCCTATCGTGTCCGGATAACCCCGTCTGCATACTTTAATGTTACCAATTGCAGATAAGTGTTACTCTGGTAATACGGAATAATAACCCGTCTTACACCGAATGCCGCATGCCGCCTCCTGGAAGGGGCTTCCGGGGACATGCTGGCCCTTCCGCGGCCGCACCGTTGCCGGATGGCCGCGGGATGTTACGCAGGGAGGAGGGCGGAGGGACCGCGGACGCCGGCGCCGGCCGCTCCCAACCGTTTAATAGTCCGCTTCGCGATGCAAGACCATGACCGGGATCATCGACGGCGTATGCGGCGAGTTCGGGGACGAGGAGGACATACCCTACACAGTGTTCAGCATACTGGGCTGGTCGGTGTTCGGCATACTGCTGGCGGTTATGGCGGCCAACAGCCTCGCGGTGGCGGTCCAGGGGCCCTCGGCGGGGGATGCGGGAGCTTACAATGTCACCAAGACCCTGCTGTCGGCGGTCCTGCTGCCCGTCGGGGCCTACGCCCTGAGGAACGGACTCGTCCTCGAGGGCTCGCTGTCCGTGCTCTTCGCGGTCTCGTGCCTGGGATTCTCGCTTTCGGAGCTTCTGCTGGGCACCTCCGGCTATTACGTCGCGGACGCGCTGTTCGGCATCTTCTTCCTGACTTCGGGGATGCTGCTGCTCGGGAGGAGGGACATAATGCTGGGATCGGCCGTTGCGGTCCTATCCCTGGCGCATCTCCTCCCGCCCCTCCTGCCGGGGTACTTCGGCGGGGCCGACAACATGTTCTTCGGCGTGATGTGCGCCGCGGCGGCGGCTCTGATGACCTACGTGGCCCTGGGCAACCTGATCTTCGCGGAGACGGGCAGGGACGTGCTGCCCGGCGCGTGAAGGCCGGTCAGTCCCTGTAGAATATATCCAGGACGGTCCTCCCCTCTTCGGTGAGCAGGTACTTCCCCCTGCCCTGGCCCTTCTCGATCCACCCGCGGCCGATCCAGTCGTCCACGAAATGCCTCTGATAGTACATGACCTCCTTCTGGCGGCCATCGGTCTTCCTGCCGCCGCTCTTGGGTTCGTAGGTCCATAGCCCTTCGGACTTGAGGCGCTCGACGATCTTCGACGACGACAGCGCGCACTTGGATTCTATCATGAGGTCCAGGACCCTCAGGCATTTGACGGAGTTCTCCGCGGGCATCTCCGTGCGATGGACGTGTATCCTGCGGGGGCTGTACACCTCCTTGGACAGGCCCACCGGCCTGCCGTCCTCATAGTACAGGCTCTTGAGGCTCTCGGGGCTGACGGTGAACTCCCTGGTGCCCACGGTGAAGGGGGTGACCCCCTCGAACATCATGGATGCCACGGTGGCCGCCGAGATGTACTCCGCCGTTCCGGAGGACAGGTTGACGTATATGTCGGCGTTGGGTCCGTTCGCCTTCTTCTCGGAATCTAGTATCGACAGCATGGTGCGCAGCATCGTCGAGAAATCGTACACCTTCTCGCAGTGCTCGGCTATCTCCACCGGGCGCGCCCTGCATATCTGCTCGCAGACCTCTTCGTAGAAGTCCTGATATATCGAGTACTTGTCATCCTCCCGATTCTTCACATAGTGGATTATGTGCACTTTGGTGGCCTCGTAATGGGCCGCGGGGTGCACCACCAGGGCTGTTTCGAAGGTCACGCACGCTATTAGGATCCTTTCTCTTCGGCCGGATTCTGACATCGCTTCAATATAACTAGGAGCCATATAATCTAATTTGCGTGTTATCAGCATTATCGATGTTATGAATGTTATAATCACCTTTCGTCCGCCCGCGGGCGCCTGGCCCTCGGGTCCGGCGTCTTATGCGGCACATCCGACAAGGATAATATAGTCCGCAAGCGGATTGTCGTCGGGGAGATATGATCGGAGGAGGTGGTTTTACGGGACTGCGCGGCATCTCGCTGGTCGTCGCGGTGGTGGTCCTCTGCGGAGTGGCCGCAGGGATATTCATAACGGATTACAGCAAGGAACGCACGGACCTGATGGCGGAAGCCTCGTACACCTATTCCGCAGACGGATACGTGACCGGCCCCGAGGGCCTCATCATGGCCGACCATGCCGTGACGGGGGACATGACCTTCGCCGTCCAGTACAGGCACGGTGGGCAGCTGGCCTTCGCGGGCGTACCCAGGATCATGATCGAGGGACCATACGGCGGGTTCCCCTACGAGGACTACATCACAGGGAGCCTGGATGCCGAGACGTTCGCCCCCGTCGGCGCGGAACACATCGGCAGCACGGTCCTCAGCACGGACATCGGATCCGCCCGCTGCGAGATCTACGTCTCCGGATACCCGGGGGTGACCCTGACCGCGTACGTGTGCCCCACGGAGCGCACCGTGTACGGATTCGACATAGACGCCCAGGCATTCAGCCAATCCCGGGAAGGATACCTTGTCCCGGTGGACGCCCACACGGAGTTCCGCATAACGGACCGTACCGTCACCTTGGGGCGCTACTCCGGGGACATGCTCCCGAACACCGAACGGATGACGCTCACGGGAATGGGGGCGTATGTTCAGGGGGACATCATGATAGAGCAGACCTACTCGGGACTGGTCCAGGTCACCGCCGTCGGACGCGCCTTCTGCCTGGAGCACGGGGAGCCGGGCACATACTACCTCCTGGAATTCCTTGCAGAAGGGGAGGACGGGCACATATGGGAGCAGACCGAGAGGGTCTGCGTCACCGACAGCGGCAAGGTGGGCGAAGGCCACCAATACCAGGAGGGTGGCGCGGACACGTGGATGATCAACCATCCGACGATAGAAGTGATCGAAGGCGACATATACAGCAAGCCCGGCATGATGACGATCCTGACCATAGAGAAGACGAAGATAGCGGAGGTGCGGACCAGCCATCTCGCCGTGATAGTGGATATAGTGGACGGCGAGATCGGTGAGGTGACCTACATCATGCTGAATCTCTCCACCGAGGAGGGTGTGATCCTTCCGCCCGGAGAGTTATGACGGGATACTCCGCCGATGAGATCGCGGAGAAGGTATCAACCGTTCTGAGGAGATACGATGTGGAACGGGCGTACCTCTACGGATCCTACGCCCGCGGCACCGCGTCGGACGTCAGCGACATAGACCTGAGGCTGGACACCGACCTGAAGAACAGCCTCAGGCTCGCCGAGATCCTGCTGGACCTCCAGAAGGCCTTCGACTGCACCGTGGACTTCGTTACCACCAGGATGCTGGACCCGGAATACCTGGAGAGCATTAGGGAGCACGAGATCCTGATATACGAGCGGGAGCGTCCCTGAGCCTCGTCGCGTGCCCCTCAGAGGCTCTCCTTTATCTCGTGTATGCCGCCTTCCCTCGACCCGGGGGCCCCTCCCTTCGGGGATGGGGAACCCGATCTGACGACCATAACCGGGCATCCGGCGTTCCTCACGGTCCTCTCGGCCACGCTCCCCCAGCGCAGATGCTCGATGCCCGTGCGGCCCAGGGTGCCCATCACCGTGAGTTCGTGGTCGAAGGACATGTCGACTATGACCTCCCACGGGGTGCCCTCCACCACGATGCTCTCGACCTCCACCCCGGCAGCGGCGCCCTCCTCGGCCACCCGAGCCACGGCGGCCTCGCAGGTCGCCCTGTCGGCGAAGCCGGAGCTCGGGGACCTGTCCTCCGCCACGCTGAGCGCGGTGACCTTGGATCCGAGGACCGATGCGACGGATATCCCGTGGGCCACCGCCGGGCGGGTGTGCTCGCTTCCGTCGGTGGCTATCAGGACCCTGCCGAAGCCCTCCGGGCAGACTATGCCTGCCCTCATGGCGATGACGGGGCACGGCGACCGCCTTATGACGTTCTCGGCCACGCTGCCGATCACCATGCGGGAGAGGTCCGACCTGGCGGCCGTGCCGACGATCACCGCATCGTATCCGGCGGCCTTCCGGATTATCTCGTCGGCGGCTATGCCCTCGACCACCTCGGCCGAGACGGACAGCCCCATGGAGACGCCCTTCGACGCGATTTCCGAGACCGCGTCCCTGGCCAGGGCCTCCCTCTCGTCGGAGAAGAGCAGATTGTATTCGGATATGTCGCTGACGTAAAGCACGGTCACCTCGGCACCCAGGGCCGAGGCCAGCCTGAGGCCGCATTCGGCCGCCCTCCTGCTGGGCCCGCTCGCATCGGTGGTTATCAGGATCCTTCTGTACATCTCGCCTCCGCGCCCGGCCGGCGCGCCGGGTGCCGGGGACGGCACGGGACGCGGGACGGGGCATGACTGATGACGGTAACCCCCTCCGGACGGAAGTATCTGCCGATTCCGGGAAGGAGCATCTGCGGGAAACGGCGGAGGCGCACGGGAAGGAGCGATAGTGTTTTACCCGTACCTGCCGTTCGCCGCCGATGGCACGGTTCTGCCATGCGATGGACGGACAAGGGGGAGGGAGCATGAAGGTCAACGGCAAGGATACGGAACGCGGCATGGGCATGACGCTGCTGGACCTCGTAGTCTCGCAGGGCCACGACCCCCTCCGCATCGCCGTGGAGCTGAACGGCAGGGTCTCCCCCCGGGCGGGATACGCCGATGTCGTTCTGAAGGATGATGACGTCGTGGAGATTGTCGGGTTCGTCGGGGGCGGATGATATCGACGGGACCGTGGGCATAGCCGGGCTCGGGGGGCTGGGATCCAACATAGCCTGCATGCTCGCCAGGTCCGGCGTCGGACGCATCGTCACAGCGGACTTCGACACCGTGGACGCCTCGAACCTGAACCGCCAGATATACTGGCCTTCGCAGGTGGGGATGAAGAAGACCGAGGCCTGCCGCAGGATACTGGAAATCGTATCCCCCGGTACGGAGGTCCTGGCGTACGATATCGTCCTGGACGCAGACAACATCCCTCTGGTGTTCGAGGGGTGCGATGTGATATGCGAGGCGCTGGATTCCCCCGAGGCGAAATCCATGCTCGTGGACGCCGTTCTCACGAGGATGGACGGGGTGCCTGTGGTGGCCGGCTCCGGCATGTCCGGAATGGACTCCCCCAACAGTATAAGAACGGTGAGGAGGTTCGACAGGCTGTTCGTGTGCGGCGACGGGACCTCGGACGGCGGGGACATGCACGCCCCCCGGGTGATGGTCTGCGCCGGACACCAGGCCAACGCCGCACTCAGGCTGCTGCGCGGCATGGAGGGATGACATCTGAGAGAAGACCTGCTCAGGATCGGGGACAGGACGTTCCGGTCCAGATTCATACTGGGCTCCGGCAAGTTCACGCTGGACATGACCGAGGCCGTGATACGCAACGGCGGGGTGGAGATCGCCACCCTGGCCGTCAGAAGGGCGGACCCCGGGAGCATGGAGAACGTCATGGACCACATCCCGAAGGGCGTGACCGTCCTCCCGAACACCTCCGGGGCGAGGGATTCGGAGGAGGCCGTGCGCATAGCCGAGCTCGGCAGGGAGCTCGGATGCGGGGACATGGTCAAGGTGGAGATCATCAGGGACTCCAAGTACCTGCTCCCGGACAACGCCGAGACCGTGAAGGCCGTCGGCATGCTGAAGGACCGGGGGTTCACCGTTCTGCCCTATATGATGCCGGACCTGTCCGCGGCCAGGGACATGGCGGCGGCCGGGGCGGCGGCCATAATGCCCCTCGGCTCCCCCATCGGGAGCAACAGGGGCCTGCTGACCGCGGAATTCATAAGGATCATGGTGGAGGAGATCGATCTGCCGATCATAGTGGATGCGGGCATAGGCCTGCCCTCCCAGGCCTGCCAGGCCATGGAGATGGGTGTCGCGGCGGTGATGGCCAACACCGCTGTCGCCACTTCGGGGGACCCCGCCGCCATGGCGGGGGCGTTCAGGAAGGCCATCGAGGCCGGACGGACGGCCTACCTCTCCGGACCCGGCAGGGTGCTGGAGAGGGGCGGGGAGGCCTCGAGCCCGCTCACCGGCTTCCTGAGGGAGTGATGCCGTGGGGAAGCCGACGGACCCGGATGGTTTCTTCCCGGACATGGAGCGCATAGACTCCGACGTCATGGAGAGGGTGCTGGAGCGCGCTTCGGTATACGAACCGTCGGACTACGGGGAGGACGACGTCCTGAGGGCCCTCTCCGGGGACTCGACGGGTCCCGAGGGGTTCGGCGCCCTGCTCTCGCCCGCCGCGGAGCCGTTCCTGGAGAGGATCGCCCGCAGGGCCGCCGCGGAGACCGCCAGACGCTTCGGGAACTCCGTGTCGCTGTTCACACCGCTGTACGCCTCCAACCACTGCTCGAACGAATGCGTCTACTGCGGGTTCAACCGCACCAATCCCATACGCAGGTCGAGACTCGACAGGGTCGGGGCGGAGCGGGAGATGCGCTCCGCGGCCGAGGCCGGGATAAGGGACATCCTGCTGCTGACAGGGGAGTCTCGGGAGCATTCCGGAACGGACTACATAGCCGACCTGGTCTCCATGGCGTCGGAGCACTTCTCCAGCGTGGGGCTGGAGGTCTACCCGCTCAACACCGACGAGTACCGCAGGATGCACATGCTGGGCGCGGACCACGTCACCGTGTTCCAGGAGACCTACGACCGGGAGAGGTACTCGCAGCTGCATCCGAGCGGCAGGAAGAGGGTGTTCCCGTACAGGTTCGACTCCCAGGAGAGGGCCCTGAGGGCGGGTATGCGGGGCGTGGCCTTCGCCCCCCTGCTCGGCCTGTCCGATTTCAGGAGGGACTCCTTCGCCTGCGGCATGCACGCGAGGGAGATCCAGCGCAGATACCCCCATGCGGAGATCTCGTTCTCGCTGCCAAGGCTGAGACCCTTCCCGGGCGGGGAGTTCGGCGGGACCGGCGTGAGCGAGTCGGACCTCCTGCAGGTCTCCATGGCCTACAGGCTGTTCATGCCCTTCGCGGGTCAGACCGTCTCGACCAGGGAGCGTCCGGTCTTCAGGGACAACCTGGTCAGGATAAGCGCCACGAGGATGTCCGCGGGGGTCAGCGTCAGCGTGGGCGGCCGTTCCGGGGACGCCTCGGGCGACGGCCAGTTCGACATAAGCGACAGCCGTTCGGTGAAGGAAGTGACTGAAGCGCTGGTCAGGAACGGGAGACAGCCCGTGTTCAACGATTACGTGAGGACATGAGGATCATAGCCGTGACCGACAGCGGCATCGTCCGCGGATCCTTCCCGGAGAGGATGGAGGCCGTCGCCGCGTCGGGGGTCGACACGATCATACTGAGGGAGAAGGGCATGTCCGCGGAGGAATACCGCTCCGCGGCCGGGATTTGCATGCGCGCCTGCAACAGGCACGGCGTGTCGTTCTGCGTGAACACATTCCACGGGACGGCGAGGGAGCTGGGCGTGGATGACGTGCAGCTTCCGCTGGGCGTGCTGCGCGCGACGGGCAGGCCGGAGGGGTTCGGATCGGTGGGGGCGTCCGTCCATTCCACCGCGGAGGCGGAGGAGGCCGTCAGGCTGGGCGCCGACTATCTTATCGCGGGGCCGGTCTTCCCCACCTCCTGCAAGCCGGGCAGGGAGCCCGAGGGGATCGGATTCCTCGGCCGGGTGGTGTCGGAGACGGACATACCGGTGTACGCCATAGGCGGCATCGGCGTCCACAACATCCGGCTGGTCGCCAGGGCCGGGGCCGCCGGCGCGTGCATCAGATCGGGTTTCATGACGGAGGACGACCCCGGGTCGCTCGTGAAGCGGCTCAGGAGAGCGGCCGGGTCGGGACGCCCGGGCCGTGATTGAACCCCGCGGACGCCTGCAGGGAGGACATGCCGCCCCTTCCCGTCTCACCTGCCGTGCCTGCGCCATTGAGCCCGGATCTCCCTTCCGGATCGCGCGTATACCATTAGAATCATACAAGGGTAAGGGGTTGTACAAACTCCATGCAGCCGTGGATGTGGATACCAACGAGATACTGGCTTATGTCATAACCGAGCCGTATTACGGAGATTCGAACGCTTTCGAAATGCTCATGGGCCTTGTTCTGAAGGACGGTCACGACGAGGAGAAGGTATTGGCGGATGCGGCGTACGATAACAAGCGGTTCTGGAACGATATGAAGGAAAAGAACATAGAATTCATTGCCAATATCCGCGGGTCGCTGGATTCTAAGAAACGCAATTCCGGTATCGGAAAGTTCAAAGGATGCAGCGTTCGCGGGAAGCACATATTACGTATTGCATCCGATTTCAATACCTGCAATCTCTTCCGATGAGCCTGTTGATGGATTCGGTGAGGTAATCTTTGAGCTCGGGATCCATGATGTAAAGGTAACATCCTTTCTGTCCCCTGGTCATCAAGACCTTGTAGGTATTGCGGATGATCCTGTCGATCTGAGGTACATCTTCCTCGAAGACCTTCTTCTGATGGGGTCTCCTGAACTCCCCTGCCTTTTCAGGATGTTGTGTGTAATCGGTTAGGATCTCACCGTCACGATAGATGAAATCGGTTCCGATGATGAGCCCTGCGTATTCGAATTCCATCCCCTGGGAAGTATGTATACAGCCTACCTCATCTATCGATCTGGGATTGGTTGCAAAATCATTGGATTTGTTCCATAGTGCCTTGAATTCCCCGATCTCGATGTCGATAGTGGTCTTATCTCCACGGGATTTCCAATCGAATACGTCTCCGCTGAGCAGTCTCGAAGGCTGCTTATATGAATTGTTCTTCTCGATGATGGCATCCCTCATCTTACAGAGGTCATCGTATACGCGGATGTCATAGTCGACCTTCTCACCGGAAGGCTCGAACGGTTTGTTGTAGAGAATGGATTGCAACCATGCGATGTACTCGTCGCTCCCATTGCAGCGGAACTGCGACCTTAGAACGTATTTGGGATCGGAATGGAAATCTGCGTCTTCTAACTCGGCAGCCTCTTTGATATGCTCGATGGTTCCGTAGTCCTTGATGTCGATATTCTGGGTCTCATCGATGAAGAACACAGAGACCTTCGCGGCATGGATGATCTCTCTGATCTGATTCTCTCCGCGGAACATGAATGATTGTTTCGTTTTCTGAGTAAGGCGGTGTGCTTCATCCACAATTAAAGCATCGTATTTGTTCAGTTCATCGTTCATGAAGTCCCCGGAACCTTTGAACAGGGTTCTGAGGAAGGAATACTGAGGGATGTTCCTGGTCAATTTCTTGAGATAGGCAGCCTTGACATAGCTGCTTTTGGCCACATAGTATGAAGTCTTCCCCTTCTCTCTGATAAGGTTCGCCATCAGATTGATCGCGATGACACTCTTTCCGGTCCCGGCACCTCCCCTGACCACGAACACCTGTTTCTTGCGGTCTGAGTTTCTGAAGGATGAATAAACTTCACGGTAGAGGTTGGAGAAAACAATACGCTGCTCGTCGATCAGATCGTACTCCCTTTCACCATTCAGGAGACTTCCTAAACAATCGGAAAGCATCTTTGAAGGGCGGAGCCTTCCGTTCTCGACCTCGAATAGGATGTTTTTCTTCGATTTCTTCGAGATGAACTTGGAAATATATTCTGCAAAATCCGTGAACTGATCGGAGATGAAAGGCTGTGCGCGGGAGATTCCTTCGGCATAGATCGGGTCGAAAAGCTCTTCGGCATATTCGCGTTTGTATTCATGAAGGAAAGTGCAGGTCTCGACGTCGAGGCCGGAATTCTCCACATACTCGTTGAAATTCGATATGGTTGCACCGTAGGAGTAAGCCTGCCATGATGGGTGGACCTTCCCTTCGTTGCTGACGAGAACGATGTCTGGCATATCGGTATGGGTGACCCTGTCCCACTGTTTCAGTTCGCAGATCACTAAGTGATCGGTACCGGAATCATCCGAACCTGCGATCATGAAGTCGATGCGCCTGTTGGTCAGAGGTATTCGGTATTCGAGGGCAACCTCGACGTCCGAGGGGATGTGGCTTCTCGATAGAGAAGTGTATACTGCTCTGAGGGAACGCTTGTAGGAGTTCTGTTCGGATTCCCCAACCTTGATGGGAAGGCGTGAAGTGATCTCTTCGGCGATCCTGTTGAATGCTACGTCGTCGCTGAACTCATCAAAGGTCTTCCTGTAAACAATCATGTGATCACTGACCGGGCCTGTTGTTCCGGAGTGCGAACATTACTTCGCACTTCTCCCTCACGAGGTCGCTGTTCGTCCTGTAGCACTCGGTGCAGGCAGGTCTCTCTGCGCTTACAGTGCAGGGCTTGCCGCAGATGTAGCAGTGACCTTCTTTCTCGACGTACTTGGTGTTGCAGTACTGTTTCCAGGACTCGAAGCAGCGACCGCAGTATACGAACTCATGATATGACGGGGTGACACTTCCGCAGCGGATGCAATGACGCAACCGTGTCTCACGTTTCGGAGCATCTTGCACTTCTTCTTTTAAGAGCTCTCCGACGACTTCCGACACTGGTACGAAAATTGCATCCTTGTGTATGAGCCCCTGAAGCGGTTTTTCGAGATCCTCAAGGTTCCACTTCCCATATTGTTTCACGGCAGCATTTATAATACGGATTGATTGTAAAATGAGTTCTTTGTATTCGTTCTTTCGATCTTTCATCCGAACCAATACGCCGAGCTCATGATTATTGACCTGAGAGTATTCGTAGAGGTTCATAGAGGATAGGACGGCGGCTTCCTCGTTCAGGATAAGCTTTGCATGCAGGTTTTTCAGAAAACCGATGTTACAGTAAGGAAGTGCTTTCAGCCACTCGTACGTATCCTTGTCCATCTCATTCTTTCCATAGATTACGGTAAGTTTTACACTACGGTTCACAGCTGATTCGATGGATCTGCGGAGCTTATCGTTGATTTTTAGAAACGGACTTATGATCACAAGTTGTTTTTTGGAGCATTCACAAACCTCTGTGATCTCCTTGTTGATCATATACGTATCCAGGACCTCTACCATGAGTATACTGAATATTGGAAGTTGTTTATCACTTTTGGCCAGATTCCCTGTTCTAACTTGTTTTTGTTATACTGCATTAAAAAATCAACAGCAACATTACCAGTCATATCAATCAAAAACTTGGTTAAAGCCCGAGTCTGACAGTTTACTCACTTACTGTCAAACTCGGATTGTATTCATAATCTCCGTCAATAAAGGAATGTTCCCAGACTATAGATCAAAAGATGAACAGTCGATGACAGAAGAAAAACATAATTTCCTCCTGTCGATTACAAGAGCAGAAAGACTCTGCTTTATCTCATATGTAAGAGAAAGAGAAACTATTTGGGTGCCAAGATTTCAAAAACGATCCCGTTTCCTCACCACGTATTTCAAAGATTTGATGTAATGCTAATCGGCAGCATCAGGAATCCAATGATGTACATTCGGGTACAAGCACATCTCTTGATTCTCCAGTTCGATGTGCGATTATTGCAATCCGGCAACGGTGGACGCGACCTGTTTCCTGCCATTAGTGATTATCATCATTTTTTACAGAGATGAAGCACAGGAGGGGCGATATTGCTCTCTCGTCTTGAGGTGCCTTCTCAAAGCGGTTTTGATAAAATCTGTTCTATCGAGATATTCCCCGGAACTCTCGATCTCGTAATCTATCTTCTCTGGCAATCCTTTGGGGATCCTGATTTCGATTCCCTCTGCATGTGTAGATACAATCATGTGAGGGCCTAACCCTGTGTAAAGCAAATGTGGAGCGTTTGCTTTAGGTGTTTTATTTCTTGCAAAATACTTATAGTCTGAGCTCGACAGATGATTATGATTTCTGTCTAGCTCGGAGTTCATCGAAAATTTTCACCTCCTGTCAAACTCGAGATACAAATTTCAACTTGGACTCTACGAAATGCGCTTGTGAAACACACGTTTTCTATTTAGTGTGCTTTGCATATCTCATTCATAGCGAGCCCCAACATCTCCGTCAATACGTTTTCAAACTCACGAGTATTGTCCTCCGCTCCGGAATTATAATGCGCGAATTCATGCAGGAGAACACCCAAGAAATGCTCGCTGGTCAGTGCACTACGTTTGATGATGATCCCCTCGATTGGATCACAGACTCCATCTGTAGAATATCCATGCTCATTAAAGCGTATGGTCTCGGATATGCGTATATCGGCATCATTTTTATACCCATGCCTTTTTAAGAAGTCGAACACTGTAAATCTGGTATCGAATATCGCTTTTTCCACTGTAGTCAGTTGATTAAAGGAAACGAACTTGTATTCAAAACTTTCATTATATTCGGTGTAAACATCCTTGAACGTGGTTATTGAATGCTTCGATTTGTTATACACATTATTGGTCACAAGTACTAACCTCTTGCCACTCTGGCAAAGTATCTCCACTTGCTGATTTGTCAAATCCTGCCGTTCTTCAGGCGTTAGGAATACAACATCGCCGCTTTCATTCAAAGTCGATGTTACATATGTTGCCACCTCTACCCAATTGATTTCATCTTTATTCGTTCCACGCATTACATTTTCAAGATCCTCTATAAGCCTAAGCAAGACAGTTTCTGATTTGCATTGCTTGAGGATATTTTTGACTGTATCAGAATACGCAGTGCGTCCGACATTCGAGCGTTCTCTGTTGAGCGATTTCTTTATTTGGGCGTTTATGTCGGTTATGTTATAGCTAAACATGAAGTTCTCTTCAATTGCCACTTGTACGCCGTTTATATAAATCGTAGGTGCGCCCGTATCAGTAGCGTATACCTCACCATATTTCGTCTTCTCGACGATGGTAGCCCCACAGAATCTAAGGAACATGCGTTTTGCTTTATCGATCTCGGATTTCTTTACATTAATTAGGGTGAATTCTGTGCCCTGCATCTCACAGTCCTTCGATTTTGAAAACTCTGCGTGAAGCGTTTCAATATCAAAACCAGGTTTGGAAGACATTTTTAGTGATATATGTGCGAATTTTGAATCTATTTCAACACCAACATTCTTGCGATGAAACACAGCCAATGCATCCTTCAGCCCGACACCGAATTTACCAATCAAGTTCGGAGATTGGATTTTTTCCTCATTCTCATTCTGTGTGAAATGTATATCTCTAATGCCACGCCCATAGTCCCTTATGTGCCAAAATCCATTCACATCTTCGAAAATTTGGACATCTCTGGTATTAGTCAATACTTGCTCATCTAAGGCGTTTGAAATGATTTCACGGATGGCATGCTCTATCTCCCAGTGATCAAGAACCTGTTCGATATTCAAATCGAATAGCATATTTATCAAATCCCAGCATACACGTTATTTGAAAAGCAATATTTCACATTTCTTATATCCTAACTTTGACAGAAGCCTCCGCTAAAGGATTCTGAAACAACACAATTTGACAGTTGACCTGTTCCGCTGCGCGGAACTCTTCATAGCTTGCTGCCCCCATCCTTGTTTCTCTTTGAGAGTTCTTCCATGAAGAGCTGCCGCCATAATTCTTTATCAAATTCATCATCTGGATTCTCTGCCGGCTCCTGGGGATCCTCTTCCAATGATGACCCGGACATAATCCTATGGTAATCTTCATACTTCCTTATCCGGCCCTCTACAACAAGAAACAATACGTCCGGCTTCCTGTCCTCACTCATCAGGACTTCCGTGATCTGATGTTCAATCTGTCCCGCCCGGGGCAGTCGTACAACGATCTGCGGGGGAGTGCTGCAGTATCCCTGTCTTTCTGCGGGGGCCTTCGCCCCCAGGAGGTCAGGATGCTCCGTGCCGACGATCTGGACCTGGATGCGATGCTTGTCAGGCTGCACCATGTCAAGGGTAAGGACACGTTCGGCCTGTGCCGGACGGTCCCGCTGCATCCGTTCTCCGAGGATGTGCTGAGGGGGTACCTCGGCGCCTTCCGTGCCCGCGGATGCTCCGGATATCTCTTTCAAAACTCGCGCACGGGGGAACCGCTTTCCTCCAACACGATGCGTGTTCTTTCCTCGATGATAACTCGGGCCGCCGGCCTCGATGCGTCTTACCGCATGGGCCGCCGGACCTGGGGGCAATTGCTTGAGGATTCAATCGCCGAGGAGTCGGTATCTGTTCTCATGGGTCACAGTTCGACCTCTGTCACTAACAGATACTATGCCCGTACGAAACAATACAGGGCGATCTCCGAGGCCAGGAAGGCATGGTCTGTCGAGAACGCTGACCCTGTCGAGCCTTTCCGCGTCGACGGAAGCGCTCGTGGCTCGGAGAGCAGCCAG
>Ga0123335_1005316_pt1 | contig 15813 bp, 12 predicted proteins | sample BiotimSIPDNA_2_FD_89707 | JGI IMG/M metagenome (GOLD analysis project Ga0123335, IMG submission 89707) | Anaerobic biogas reactor microbial communites from Washington, USA - Biogas_R2 time_0 SIP DNA | ecosystem: Engineered > Bioreactor > Anaerobic > Unclassified | place: Washington, USA...
CCATTACGGACTCAAACTCAAGGACTACATCCTGAACGGAGCATCTCCGCGCGGAACCATCTTCCTGACCCTGTCCAGCAAGGCGAATGCCTTCATCAACGGTCGCGGATTTGTAACGCCCGAGGACATTAAAAACCAGGCACTCGATGTGCTCCGCCACCGGGTTGCAGTCTCATATGAAGCGGAAGCCGAAGGCATCACATCCGAGGATATCATCACCCAGATCCTGAACACATTGCCCGTTCCCTGACTGCCAGCCCGGCATAGCTGACTGACGCGATCATGAAACCGGCTCACGACGAAACGGCGGAAAAAACCCGCGCTATCCTCAATAAGGTTCGCCAGATCGAGATCCGTACCAACCGTCTCGTGAATGACACGTTGGCGGGAGAATACCACTCGGCTTTCAAAGGCCAGGGTATGAACTTCGATGAGGTCCGCGAATACCACACCGGAGACGAGGTAAGGAACATCGATTGGAACGTCACAGCGCGCATCGGCAAGCCATTTGTCAAAAAGTTTGTCGAAGAACGTGAGACCACGATTCTGCTGATGATTGACGTGAGTGCATCGGGCTTCTACGGATCCGGAGAACAGACCAAGCGGGACCTTGCCGCCGAAGTGGGAAGCATGTTCGCCTACTCCGCCATCCGGAACAAAGACAAGGTCGGGCTCGTGCTTTTCTCCGACCGAGTGGAGCATTTTCTGCCGCCGCAGAAAGGGAACAACCATGTCCTGCGGGTCATTCGCGACATCCTGTTCTTCGAACCCAAGCACAAACGCACCAATATCGCCGCGGCCCTTGACTACGCGAACCAGGTGCTCCACCGCAAAGCGATCATCCTTCTCATCTCAGACTTTTGTCTCAACGATCCGGCGGAATCAGCCATGAGCCGGCTCATGACCAAGCTCGACCTGACCCATCACAAGCACGACCTTGTGGTCTTTTCGATTGGGGATCCGATCGAACGCTCCATGCTCCCTTCCGGTCTGCTCATGGTAGAAGACATCGAAACCGGGGAACAGATTCTGCTGGATGCACGCTCTCCTTTGACTCTCGAACGCTACCGCGATCTTGCAATCCGGGAGAACGAGCAGCGGCGCAATCTCTTTCGCAAGCGCGGTATTGACCTGATTGAACTGGAAACCGGGCGACCCTATATCAAGGACATCATCCGGTTCTTCAAAAACCGCGAAAGACGTCGGCGAAAAATCTGATCCATGGCCCATTTGAATCCAACACGAAAGGGATCGCGCACACTGCAAACATGAAGCGAGTCCTCACAGGCATCCAGAAAGGATCCATGCACTCCGCACCAAGAGTCCGGAGCCCCTTCCGCATGGAAAGGACCCGCCTTGTGGCAACGGGAATGCTGTTACTCTCAATCATGGCCGGGCCGTATTCTTCGGCAAGTGCTGTAACCACGCACATCCCCTTTCCAGCCATTCTGCTGTACGCAATCGAGGCACAGTCACAACCAACAGGACAGCCCACAGGTCAACCCCTATTCCAACAACCGTCCCTGCAGGATCAGTTCAGGGAAGACCTGTTTGGAGAAGAAGGTCTCAGGGATCCGGTCTCGATCCTCCCTCTTCCACCCCGCTGGCCATGGATTCTCGCCGCTGCGATTCCACTTGCGCTGGTATTATTGTCGATCATCCACCGCATTCTCCGTAAACGTCGTAAACCCGCTATCGTGCTACGCACGCCACCGGATCAAGTCGCGATCGAAGCACTTCAGAAACTCAAACCGCTGGTGGACAAAGCTGAAGGGCGGGCATTCTCCTATCAAGCATCTGAGATCATCCGCACCTACATTGAAGGGCGCTTCGCCATGCAAGCCCGCAACTGCACCACGCGTGAGTTTCTCGATGCCATGGTGAAGCAGAAGGATCCTCTTCTGGCAGGTCAAACCACCATGCTTTCCCGTTTCCTATCCTATTGCGACCTTGCCAAATACGCCAACCAGACCATGACTCCAGCCGAATTGAAGGAAATGTACGCGAGCGCCGAAGGATTTATCGTAGCCACCCGCGCTCCGATCATGGCTGAATCGGCATCCGAAAACCCGAATACCGCAAACTGAGACCATGCTACGATTTGCCCATCCCGATTGGCTATGGCTCCTCGCCCTGATTCCGGTTCTGGCGTGGCTAGGGGGTCGTGTGTCCAGATCCGGGGCGCTTCTATTTCCCTCCACCCATCTGATTGCAGCTCTCGGCAAAAGACCACGCCGGACCGCACTCGGATTCAATCCCCGTCTGAGGCACCTCACCCTCACTATTCTCATACTGGCCCTTGCACGGCCCCAGACCGGGCATCAGTTCTCGGAAATCCAGGCAAGCGGGATCGACATCGTGCTGGTTATCGACGTATCCACCTCGATGAATGCCATGGACTTCCAGATCGACAACAAGCGCGTTCGCCGCATCGACGCCGTCAAACTGGTAGTCGACCAATTCATCGATGATCGTCCGAATGACCGGCTGGCACTCCTGATGTTCGCATCAAAACCCTATATGATGAGTCCACTGACTCTGGACCACATGTTCCTCACTGAAAGGCTCAGCCGCATCGAAACCGGCGTGATTGAGGATGGCACGGCCATTGGTACCGCACTCGCCAGTGCAGTGAGGCGCCTCCATGACCAACCTTCCAAGAGCCGGATTGTGATCCTATTGACGGACGGTGAAAACAACGCCGGAAAAATCAACCCGATGCAGGCAGCCGAAGTCGCGGCCACTCTAAAAATCAAGGTTTACACGATCGGTGCAGGATCGCGGGGACAAGCACCAGTACAAGTCACCGATGAGTTTGGCCGCACCCGCACGCTGATGATGAACGTGGACATCGACGAGGATGGATTGACCCGCATAGCCAACCTCACGGGCGGTCGTTACTTCCGCGCCACCGACACACAAGGTCTGAAAGACATTTACGCCGAGATCGATCGTCTGGAAACCACGACCCGCAAGGTGCAGGGCTTCACGCTCTCGAGAGAGTATTTCCCCTATCTTCTGGGATTGGCCTTGCTGCTGCTGGTGGGCGAGGTAGCAGCATCCCAGACCCGTTGGTTGAAACTGCCATGAACGAATCCAAACTCATCTGGCATTCCCCGCTGGCGCTCTGGCTGATTCCCTTATCGGCCGCCGCGATCGTGTTCTTCTATATGATCGGAAACAGAAAGCGTTCCCAAATCCTGGGAAACCTGCTTCATCCAAACCTGATTCCACTCTTCACCGCACAGGTCAGCCCGCTCCTTCGGGCACTCAAGGGTGGTCTTATCGTCCTTTCGGCCTTGTTCATTGTGCTTTCCCTTGCCCGTCCGCAATGGGGCTATTTCTGGGAAGAACGACCCCAGAAAAGTGTGGATGTTCTCTTCGCAATCGACACTTCCAAAAGCATGCTGACTCCGGATATCAGCCCAAACCGTCTGGTGAGGGCAAAACTCGCGATCGAAGAACTGGTCAACAATCTGGACGGGGTAAGAGTCGGGCTTGTTCCTTTTGCTGGAGACGCCCTTCTGTGGTGTCCTTTGACCTATGACCGGGAAGCATTCCTGAACACACTGAATGGACTCGACACCTCAATCATTCCGGTCCCGGGCACCAATATCGCATCCGCACTCGACACAGCCAGAAAGGCATTTGCCGGCGAAAAGGAATCAAGCCGCATCCTTGTTATCATCTCGGATGGAGAGGATCTCGAGGGACAGACCCCGTATATTCTTCCTTCTATCATCAAGTCCGGATGGACGGTTCACACGGTGGGAATCGGCACTGCCCAAGGTGAATTGATTCCGGTGGAACGCCAGGACGGTTCATCGTTCTTTGTGACCGATCCCTCCGGCAATGTTGTGAAATCCAGACTGGACGAAGCGAGTCTGAGGGACATTGCGGTTAAAACCGGAGGAGCCTACTATCCGCTTGGTACCCTTGGGGAGGGGTTGCGGGCATTGTTTGATAATCATATCATCGATCAGGTAAAAGCCCGCGACGAGTCGAGACTGATGAAGATTCATATCGACCGTTACTACTGGTTTGCTTGCATTGCCTGCCTCCTGATGATTGCCGAAATCTTCCTCACCGACCGGCGCCGGAGCCCCGCGCAAGGGAAAGAAACCCGGATACAATCCAAACCACCGATCCGGAACATAGGAGCCCTTCTCCTCCCCTTGCTCTTGATTGGCGGAGCTTCCGATCTGGAGGCGTCTATTCCCCGCCAGGCGCAATCCGCTTTTGAAAACAAAGACTACAAGTCCGCTGCACTCTTGTATCGGGAGGCGGCAAAACTGCATCCGGAACGCGCAGACCATACCTACAATGGCGGAGTGGCGAGCCTGATGAACAATGACATCGACCCTGCTCTCGAATCATTCAGGAAGGCGATCGACTCAGGAGACGTCGAAGTCCAGCGCTCCGCTTACTACAACCTCGGGAACACATTGGTTCAGAAAGGATACGCACTGTTGGATGAAAACCCGAAGGAAGCTCTTTCAGCCTGGGAAGAAGCCGCATCTCAATTTGAAAGCGCACTGTCCCTTGACCCGGCCAATGAACCCGCCGCACATAATCTCGAACTGATCCGCAGACTGATCGATAGACTGCGCGAGATACTCAAGAAACAGGAGCAACAGCAGCAACAACAGAACCAAGGCGGAGAAAACCAGGAGGAGCAGCAGCAGGATGGAGAAGATGGGTCCGAAGGACAGTCTGGTAAGGACCAACAGCCTCAAGACCAGGAATCAGATTCGCCCGATTCGAACGAAAACGGAGATCAACAAAAGGATCAGAAACAGGAGTCCGGAGAAGATCAGCAGAAGCAGGATCCACAGGAAGAGCAAAAGGAGCAATCCGACCAGCAGCAGGAACAAAAGCCCGAACAACAGGATAAACCATCCGAACCGGATTCAGGACAGGATCAAAAGCAAAACGGTGATCCCAATCAGGATCAGCCCAAACCCGAGCAAAAACCAGTCGAACCCGTTCCCGATGCAACAGATGAAGAAAGCATGCAGGAAGCGCTTTTGTTGCTTGAATCCCTCAAAGGTGAAGATGGAGATTTCGCCGACTACCATTTCCGGACCATTCCTCCTCAGGAAAACACAGGTGATCAACGCGACTGGTAGTTGCCTTTCCCAAGAAACCCTTCTTTGAATAGACTCACATGATGTTTCCCGTTCGATACCTTCTATGCTGGATCAGCCTGATGGCCTTTGGATCCCTTGCCCACGCACAGGATGTTGTCGTCGAGGCCTTCCTTGATTCGACAGAAATCAGTTTGGGCGAGTCCACCCGCATCAGCATCCGCATCAGCAGTTCAACCGAGGCCGATATCTCGATTCCTCACATCCCGGACGTCACCGTTCGTCATGCGGGAGTAAGCAGAAGCACAAGTATTATCAACGGAGCCGTCTCCACCCGGAATACACACTCGTATCTGCTCACCCCGGAAAAGCCGGGGACCCACACCATTCCGCCCTTCACTGTGTCGATCAAACGCAAGGAGTATCGGACACAGGCATTGACGCTCAATGTATTGCCGTCTTCTCAGAGGAAAGATCCCGAACTGGAAGGTATCGCATTCATTCAGATTGGCATGGAGAAGAGCACTCTTTTCGTGGGAGAAAAGTGCCGCGTGCGCATCAATCTATTCACGCTGATGACCGCCCGGATCGAGCAGATCCGCTCTATTCCGGAAATATCCAACGATGCCGTGATGCTCAATCCTCTGGGAAACTCTCCGCAACAGGCGACCACTGAGATCGGAGGTAAACGCTATCAGGTGTTCTCATGGGAGACCACCATGACGGCGCTCAAGAGGGGACCCACAAAACTGGAAGCCATCGCGGAAATTGATGTGCTGACACCCACACAACGCCGCACCCAGGGATTTCCTCAGAGTCTCTTTGATGACGACTTCTTTGGAACCAGCTACACACGGACACCGCTTCGCGTGTTCTCGAACACCATCGAGCTGGACATCCGCCCCATCCCACCGACACCCGAGGGAAAGAGCTTTTCCGGCGCGATCGGAAAGTTCGGATTCGAAGTGGATGCCAGTCCCACGGAACTAACTGCCGGTGATCCCATCACGATGACCCTCAAGGTGACTGGAACGGGGAATTTCGACCGGGTATTTCACGATGGCATGAAAGCATCAGACGGATGGAAGATCTACGCACCCCAGAGTTCTTTCACTCCCTCCGAAAGGATGCCCTTATCGGGAGAAAAAGTCTTTCGACAAGCCGTCATTCCAACCGATCCGAGAATTTCCACTATTCCCGCCCTATCGTTCACCTATTTTGATCCAGACAAGCAGGACTTCGTCACCATCGAAAACAAACTCATTTCAATTACGGTAAAGGCCGCACCGGGACAGGTCATCGCTGACACCGCGGCCACTTCCGATTCTGATACAGAAGATGCGGCCACAGGACTCGATCCCTCGACGAGATTGGTTGACTTGGCAGTTGCGCTGGATCGCGCCCACTCCTCATTCACGCCCGTAGCCTATTCGGTCTGGTTCTGGTTGCTCATGCTGATTCCGATCATCGTCATCCCGGTGGCTACCTATGTGCCACCCGCGATCATCGAGCGGATAAGAAGACCCGACAACCGGCAGAAAAAGACACTGCTACACCTCGAGAAGGAAATGGATAAAGCGCTTCAGGCTAAGAACAAGACAGCTTACCTGGAGGCAGCATCGGCCTACAGTTGCCAGATCCTGGCTGAGAAATGGAAGGTGTCCCCGCTATCCATCACCACAGCAGACATCAAGTTCAGGTGTGGAAACCGATACCCCGGAATCCTTACCCTTTTTACCAACCGCGAGGTCCTGCACTACGCTGGCATGCCCGATCGGGATCTCGACATGAACGCACTGCATCAGGGACTTCAGGCCGAATGGCAATCCCTCCAATCCATCTGACGCCATGTTCCGTTCCCTCTACATCCTTCTCTCTCTTCTGGGTATTCTCCTCTCTGCACCGGCTCTCAATGCATCCGTGAGGACAGATGAGCTGAAAAACTCCCTTGAAACGGCAAACCGTTTTTACTCCGAAAACCAGTATGACAGGGCTCTGGCGATCTACAACCGGATCATCAATGACCGGGGCCCCTCACCCAATCTTCTCAAGAATATTGGCAATACATACTTCCGGATGGGTGACTACGCACGGGCGCTCCTTCATTACGAACGCGCACTCCTGCTGCGACCGAACCACCCGGATATCATCAACAACATCCGCGTCACGCGTGAGATGCTTGGATTGGAGACTCCGGCTAGTCCTCCGACCAAAGTATTCACCAGCTTTCTCAACGCCAGCGAATGGGCGTGGTTAACATGGTTCTGCTTCACCATCGCTTCACTGATCTGGTTTCCAGTGCGTGTATTCGGACGCACCCGCCCTGTTCTCGCCAACCTGCTTAGAACCCCGGCAATGCGAGCCATTCCAGTCCTGTGTCTGATTGCTGGAATCGCCGCGGTTGGGGCATCCTACATGGAAACGCTCAGCCTTCGGCATGCAATCGTCATTCGCAAAGACGCCAGCGTGAAGGTCTCACCTTTTCCAAACGCCCAGGATCGCGCTCAGATCCGCGCCGGGGAACGCATCCGCATGGGTAATGCTCACGGCAGCTATCACTCCATCCGGCTTTCAGACGGAACCACAGGCTGGATCGCCACATCCGACTTTGAGCCGATCATGCCATCCTCCTGAACTCGCCCACCGCAGTTGTTTTCGGATATCAAACAGGCTATACGCCTTTCACTAAGATGTCTTCTTCGGAAGATCCATCCAATATCGAATCTTGACGTACCCGCCTCGGACACTCAATCTTCGGATCATGTCCACCCGCTATAGGCATTCGATCGCATCTCTTATGCTCCCTCTGTGAGGGAGACATAAATGGACTCACCACAGACTGCGCGATCCTATGCCAGAGTATCGAGGGAACGATGTTCCCGTGCTTCAACACAGTCTGCGATTCCAAGAAGCTCACTGGCGATATATCCGTAATTCCATTTAGGAAAAACTCTCATGTTTCCATTCAATATCGAAAAGAAGTACAGGCCTTATCCACGCATCCACCTGCCCGACCGCAGATGGCCAAACCAGGCAATCAGCTCGGCCCCGATCTGGTGCAGCGTCGACCTGCGCGATGGCAATCAGGCACTGGCCAACCCCATGACCATCGACCAGAAGCTCGAAATGTTTGATCTGCTGGTCGGCATCGGTTTCAAGGAAATCGAAGTCGGATTCCCTTCCTCTTCGGACACCGAATTCGCCTTCACGAGGATGCTCATTGAGGAAAAACGCATTCCCGATGACGTGGCCATCCAGGTTCTGTGTCAATCGCGCGAGCACTTGATCAAGCGCAACTTCGAAAGCCTGCGCGGGGCCGCAAAAGTCATTTTCCATCTCTACAATTCCACCTCGCCACTTCAGCGGCGCGTCACCTTTGGGATGAACAAGGATCAGATCAAGCAGATCGCGATTGAAGGGACCCGCATGATCAAGGCGCTGCGTCCGACCCTTCCCGACAGCGAGTTTGTTCTGCAGTATTCTCCCGAAAGCTTTTCCGACACGGAAGTCGAGTATGCGCTCGAGGTATGTGAAGCGGTTATGCAGGAATGGGAGCCCGGCCCAAATGAAAAGATCATTTTGAATCTCCCGGCTACAGTGGAGGTATCCACCCCCAATGTCTACGCAGACCAGATCGAGTGGTTCTGCCGGCACATCAAGCACCGCGAGCACGCACTCATCAGCCTGCACACCCACAACGACCGTGGGACAGGAGTCGCTGCCACCGAATTGGGGCTTTTGGCAGGAGCTGACCGCGTCGAAGGCACCCTCTTTGGCAACGGCGAGCGCACCGGAAACCTCGATATCGTCACCGTCGCACTCAACATGATGGCACACGGTATCGACCCTCAACTCGATCTGCAAGATATCCCCCGCCTCCGTGAGATCTGCGAGCGCAATACCGAAATGCCCGTCCCGCCCCGGCATCCATATGCAGGTGATCTGGTGTTTACCTCGTTCTCAGGATCCCATCAGGACGCCATCAAGAAGGGAATGGATTTGCGCAAGGGGCAGACGGATCCCGATGTTCATTGGGCGGTTCCCTACCTCATGATCGATCCCAACGACATCGGACGAACCTATAAGGCCATCATCCGGATCAACAGCCAGAGCGGAAAAGGCGGCGTCGCCTACATCCTGCAGCACGATCACGGTTTTGATCTGCCCAAACCCATGCATCCGGAGGTCGGTAAGCACGTCAACGATGAGGCCGACAAACGGCAACGGGAACTCACTTCCGACGAAATCCTCGAAGCATTCAATTCGGCATTCGTGGATATCGCATTCCCATTGGAACTCCTTGAATATGACGTTCACCGTGTTTCAGCCCAGCCCGCGCTGTTCCGCGTGACGGGCTCGCTGCGTTTCAAAGGAAATGAGAGCTTGTTCTCAGGAGAGGGAAATGGCCCAATCAATGGATTTGTGAACGCGCTTGAACGCCTCGGGTACAAGACGTTCAACCTGACGGATTACCGTCAACATGCTATTGGAGGCGGCTCTGCAACACGCTCTGCTGCCTACATCCAGATTCAGGACAAATACGGACGGCGCTTTTACGGTTGCGGCATTGACACCAATATCGAGCTCGCGAGCCTCAAAGCTCTGGTTTCGGCCTACAATCGATCGGTAAGCGCGCCTGCACCCGATGGCAAATAAGCAGAAAAACAGAATCGACATATCGGGTGCTCCTGACTCATTCGGACATAATCCCTTTGATTCTATTCCCCTGTCCGGCCTATCCGCCCCGGTTTCTGAATCGAATACCGGGGCGCGATCCGGTCAAAATCCATCGACACAGTCGGATTTCAAAGCACTGCTGTTGAGGGTTCGACGGGAGAAAAAAGGACGTGCCGGAAAGACAGTGACCGTTGTTTATGGGACAAATGCACTTCCACAGTATCTTGCCATGGAAGTTCTTGAAAAGCTTAAGAAGACGCTTGCCTGCGGAGGTTCGTTTGAAAACGAATCGCTCATTTTGCAGGGAGATCATCCGGACCGGGTCTGCACCATCCTCACTGAACAAGGCTTCCGATCAGTCCGATGCGGAGGTTGATACGTTGGCTCGAAAACCGTCTATTCCAATTCCGCAGGCATATCCATAAATAAGACCCATTCAAATTCCGGTTAGATCAGAATGCGGTGGGCTGGTCTCGGGATCGACGGCGACGTGCACCCTGGAAAACCCGATATCCTTTGCGAGGCTCACCAGCTCGGTCTGCAGTTGAAGCGACAGGTTACCCTTCATTTTGAGCAGGAGCACCGCGCCTTCGTCGAGAGCATCCCGCTTCTGTGAGGCTACAAAAACCTTCAGGCTCTCATAGTCGTAGATTCCGCCCCGGAAGAAAAACATCTGATTTCCGCCGCGTTCGGAAACAGTCAGAACTTCAGCGACAGGTATGGAAGACAACACCCGTTCATCTGCCGACGGAAGATCAACGATGATGCCAGGAGTGAAGATGACCTTGGAGCCAAGAATGAGAATCAACAACCCGATAAACAATAGATCGAGAAATGGCAGCAGGTCCATCCCTGCTCCCGGTGTGCGATACCGTATTCTCAGGTTCAAGGGACTGGACAAAGGACTTTCGAGCGCCAACTGCTCAGCCTGATCCAATTCACGGTCAGGATTTTCTCTCCCTCTTTTGTCAGATTCGATCGTATCCGCCTTCATGACTCGGGATTGCCTTGGAATGATACCGGTGGGTCAAGGTCGGAAGGTCCGTTCTTCGATTCCAGAGGAGCGGGTTCCTTATCCAATCGGGATAGCATCTGGATCATGTCGTGACCAACCCATTCAATATCGTGAACGAGCGCCCTGAAGCGACCATGAAGGAAATGGTGCCCCAACTGCCCCATGATCGCGATTGCGATCCCGAATATCGAGGTGATCAGAGCCTGACCCAGAAAACCGGCATAATCCGCACTGTTGGCATATGGTCCATCGACGTTCAGCTTCAAAAAGGTGTTCATGATGGCGAGAAGCGTCCCCAGTAATCCGATCAGCGGAGCAACCCTGGCAATCACAGCGAGGGTTCCAATACGTCTTTGCAGGTATGGAATCTCAACCATTGCAGCGGTCTGAACCGCCTCGACCAGCCGAGCCCTTGGTTGATCATGACTCAATAAGGCAGCCTTTATCACATTGGGGATTGGCCCCGGGCTCTCCTCACAAACCGTAAGTGCTTCCACCAGCCTCCTCTTGCGGATGAGATTGGTGATCCCATCTACAAACGAACTGGAACTGATGTGCCCCTTGTGGAGGTAGAACAGACGTTCTGTGAAGAGCACGAAACCCACGATGCTCAGGCCGAGAAGCAGCCACATCATGGGGCCTCCCTGTTCAATGACGGTCAAATCGATTTTCATGTGCCGGAAGGAGAGTAGATCAAATCTTTGCCCGGAAGCTCCATTGCTTCCATCATATCAAAAAGGGTCCTGACCTGAGACTCATCGCCCTGAGATCTGAGATCATCCGCGAGGGTGAGAATCGCTCTGGCCAGCCAATAGCGTCCGGTGGGTCCGATCGCAACCGGGTCGGTTCTGGCCAAACGGAAGGATTCATGAATCACTCTCCACAGGAGGTCCTGAGCTCTCGCATTGCGGCCGGCGCGAGTCAGAGCACTGGCAGCTTTTGTTCCCGCCTCAATGCGCACGTCAAGGCTGAGGCTGCTCAGGTCCAGCAACCGCTCAAATACCCTCACCGCCTCGTCAGTGTAGTTATCCCGGCTTGTCCCAAGGGCAAAATACGCCTCGCCCAAGGCCATTTCGACCATCGGCAAACGTGGGTCCTGCGCCCACTCCTGGATCATGGTTTCATACAGATAGACCGCAGAGGCGAACTCGTTGACCTTGCGCAAGAGATCACCTTGTCGAAGTTTGGATATGAAACACAGTGGATGCTCCGGAAAATCCCGAACGATTCTTTCGAGCAAGCGCACGGCCTCGCGATCTCCCGTCTCGGATCCTCTCGACTCCTCGTGAAGGGCGGCTTCATACAACGCCACAGGCGCATAATTGCTCGACGGATAGCGGTCAGCCAATTCCACGAGTGCCCGTTGGGCCTCGAAAATGCGGCCGGTGGCCCGGAAATTCCTCGCCTCCATCATATAGGTGGAAGCCGCGACCTCAGGAGAAAGCCCATTCATGGCCCGGACCATCTCGAATACCTGCTGCCCTTCCTGATGCTGACCGAGTCCAAAACGCGCCCGGGCTTCAAGCACCCGCAACTCCGCAAGCATCGGAGCATGCCGTGCTTCGACATCGGGATCCTCCGGAACAGGAAGACGGCCAGTCACTCGCTCAACATATTGCAGAACACGCTCATTATCTCCACTTTGAAGATTCAGAAACGCCAGAATCCATCCCGAACGCAACAGTCCAACCGTCTTCCAATCCTCCGCACCGCCGGAACCCAGCGCATCCTCAAACATCTTGTACACGCCCTCCATCCTATTCATTGCAGCAAGAGGATCATGATTTCGAACCCGAAACATGGCCAAATTCCATTCAGCACGCCAGATCGGATCCGACAATGGCCGGGCATCCGTTCGTGCTTGATCCAGCAACTCCACGGCCGCGCTGGCCGTCCCCATTTGCAAATGGCATTCAACGGCCCTGCCGTAAAGATAGTCCCGTGCATCCGGATTGGGCTCTGACTCAAGCAACTGTAGGAAACGTGGCAAGGCGTTGCCATAGTCCTGATTTGCGAGATAGCAATCCCCTACCATCCGGCTGATTCTGGCTTTCTCCTGCTCATCCACCAGTTCGTCCATCAACCGTATCAGCCGCTCTGCGGCCAGTCGATACTGAGGGGGGTTGCGCTTGAGCGAAACCGAAGACAATATCCGCCATGCGCTCTCACGGATCACCCGATCGCTCTGGTTTTCGAGCATCCGGTTGGCGATGTCCCTGGCTTCATTCAGCCGACCTGTACGGATCGCTTGGGAAGCAAATACATAAAGAATGGCATCCTTGATCGGATCCTCCTTTCGGATTGACTGAAGGTTACGCAAAAAGGCAATGGCCCGTTCCTCGTTATCGGAAGACCAAAGTGTCATCCAATGACCAAACGCCATCATCCTCATCCGCTCATTGCGCCCATTCATCAATAGATCCTCAAGGGCCAATGCCGTTTTTCCCGACTGGGGACCGGCAATCAGGGCCAGCATCATGAGAAGCCGGTCCCGCTGCTCCCTGAATTCGATTCCGATTACAGAAAGGTGTCGCTCAATCGAGTCAATCGCTTCCTGACTTCGCCCAAGTGCCACCAAGGCGACAGCATGCTGTTGGACCAACTGGGATGCAACGATCGGGTTCAATGCGGAAGAAATCTGCCCCCTTAAATTCAGAACGAGGGATTCACTGGCCTCCCCGTTGAGAATTTCCTGCCTCCAGACCATCACCTGCATCTGGCTTTCGTGCAGCTCATTCACCGCAGAACCAATTGCTTCATCAAATATCAGCCGGGACTCAGCCACCCGGCCTTCCCGAAGGGCCATTGCGCCTCGTACATAGTGGAGCCAGCTCCGGTCATACTGACTCAGAAGCGATCCATCCAAAAGGGCAAGGCGCTCCATTACCGCATCCCGATCGCCTCTCACATAGTCGAGCATAACCTTGCGCAATTGGCACTCGGGGAGCCCGGGGTTGGACAAGGATTCATAGACCTGATCCGCCTTCTCGAGAAATCCTCTTTGCAACAACACCGTGAGGAGCTGTAACCGGACTTTGTCCTTCCACTCCGGGGCAACCGGTAAGCCATCCGACTCCTGAAGAAGGTTTTCCAGTGTGATCTGGGCCACGCCACCCAGTCCCATTTCAATTGCGGTTACGGCTCTGGTCAGGGTCATCTCCCGGAAATACTGATCCATGGATGCGTCATCCGCATCCACAAGAATGCCGGGCACAGTAGGCAGATTACTGTTCAGGGGATGATCCGCGGCATCACTTCCTTGGAGAATGGATACAAATCCCCACAACATAACCGCCGCCCGGATACAGCAAGGACCGAGCCCCCATCCGGGCAGCTTCCCAAAACAACGCCTATTATCAGATTTGATCATTGATCGATGCCGTTTTCCCCTAAAGAGCATGTCCTGTGCAAGAAAAAGATTCGACTATCTGCCTCAACCTTCCCTAATAATGAACCCACACTTCTGTATTCACCGCTTCTCATGGATTTATGGCCCGAAGTTATCCTGTCGGATAATTGACCATAATCCGGAAAGAAGCGCAACCTTCCTGATCTATTCAATCCATGACAACACCCACCCTTGATGTAGCGGACTGGCAATTGTTTGTATACGTGGTTCTCGGACTGTTTTTTCTGTTCGCCGGATGGCAAGGATGGCAGAACGGATTCAACCGCAATGCCTTGATGCTTGTTGGAATCGGTGTGGGAATCGTCGCCGCGCAGCGTTTCGGACACATCGTTTACAGCATCTACGACACGATGGTGCCGTATCCACTTCCGATCAAGACTCTCCTGATGGACATAGCTTTCGGGATCATGGTCTATCTCGTATTCGTGGCCGGTTCAGTTTTTGTGTTCAAAAGCACCCGAAAACTCAAGACTCCAAGAGAACGTTTCAGCCAGGGAGTCGGGGGAGTCTTCCTCGGAATCATCCACGGGCTCGTGTATTTGGCGATCGGGGTATTCGCGTTGCGGGTTTATGCCATTCGCTCTGTCGAAATACCTCCCGCTCCAGGATCCGAAGAGTACAAGGTTGCACAGGAGGTTCAGCTCCCGAGTCACCGCAAGAGCTCTTCAAATATGTCGGTCAACATGGTCAGAGCCATGCTTGAGGATCCGCTCAAACCCTTGGTCGACATGCTGCTTCCGATCGACGAAAAATACTTTGAGATGATGACTGGTCTCAAGATTCTGTCAGCAAGACCCGATGTCCGCTCCAGTTTTCTACAAAGTGAAGGAGTTGGAGCGATCCTCTCGAAGCCGACTATCGCCGAAGCGTTTTCGAAGACTCCTGAACTTAGCCAGTTGATGTCCGAAGCCAAATTCCACGCACTCATCAAGCATCCTGCAGTGATTGAGTTGATGGATGACGAAGAAACTGTCGAATTCCTCAAGGGCGTCGATTGGCCCGCACTGGTGACCGATGTCATCAAGGAAACCGACCTTGCCGCCTATCCACACTTGTGAGTATCAAGCCCATTGATCTGCGGGATATCCTCGACTATGTGCCCCGGTTCCGTAATCACATCTTTGTGATTGGAATCGATGGGAGCGTGGTCGTTGATACCAATTTCCAGAGTGTTCTGGTGGACATTGCCGTCTTGAGCAGCCTGAACATCAAGATCGTGATTGTCTTCGGCATCGGGCAACAGATGCACGACCTCGCGGATGCCAGAGGTTTTGTCCCGACCAACAATCGGGGTGAAGGCCCAACGGACGGGCCCACTTTGGCACTCGCACTGGAATGTGCTGCCCTCACCGCCAATCAGGTCATGCAGGGATTATCCCAGCAGCAACTGCCATACGCCATCACCAACACAGTCGAATCGCGTCCGGTGGGAATCGTCAAAGGGGTTGACTATTTACACACTGGAATCTGCGAGAAAGTGGATCTCCCGAGGATTCACAAACTCTTGGATGACGGGGTGATCCCGGTGTTTCCGCCGATTGCTTATACCCAGCACGGCGAAGCGTTGCGACTCAACTCCGACCAGCTTGCGGCCTCTCTCTCGGCAGAGCTTCAAGCATCCAAAC
>Ga0123335_1005319_pt1 | contig 15811 bp, 15 predicted proteins | sample BiotimSIPDNA_2_FD_89707 | JGI IMG/M metagenome (GOLD analysis project Ga0123335, IMG submission 89707) | Anaerobic biogas reactor microbial communites from Washington, USA - Biogas_R2 time_0 SIP DNA | ecosystem: Engineered > Bioreactor > Anaerobic > Unclassified | place: Washington, USA...
CATTGGTTAACTATATCAGTCAGGTTGTGAACCCTGCTTTGGATACTGTAGGAAACCGATATAAGACTTCAGGAGAATTATATGAATTATTCATTAAAAGGCAGAAAGAAAAAATTGTATTGCCTGAAGGGAAAAAAGTGTTGCCCGAGAATATATTAAATGTTCCAACACTACACCGCCAGTTTCTTATTTTCAGTCTTCGAAATTTTAAAGCTGCCTTTTCGCGCACCCGTGAAATTATTAATATCCTTCTGATATCGCCGTTTGTGGCTGTTCTGCTGGCGATTTTTATGAGAGTACCTTCAGGTCAGGAGTATAATTTTTCCGTCAATCCATACATTCCTGCATTTTTTTTTGTAAGCTATCTGTTCGCGTTGCTAACCGGACTTATTATTTCTGCTAATGAAATCTTCAGGGAAAGAAATATCATACATAAGGAGAAATACCTTAATATCAGTTTTTTTTCATATATCAATTCAAAATTGATTTATTTGTTTCTGATCACATTTATTCAGGCATGTTCGTTTATATTGATATCACATCTTGTGCTTGAAATTAAAGGAATGGCCATCCTTCATCTGATGATCTTTATCAGTTGTCAGATTTTCGGTATCCTGCTCGGACTGATATTTTCAGGAAGCTTCAAATTGATTGAAAATATTTATCTGCGTGCAATTCCCCTGGCATTACTGTTCCATGCTATTTTTGGTGGTGGGTTTATAAGGTTCACAGACTTTCCCGGAAATTCAAAGTATTCACCGTTGATCAGCGATGTGTCGGTTGTGAGGTGGGCTTATGAAGCTACAATGGTATATCAGTTCAGGGAAAACGACTTTATGAAACCCCAATATAAATTTAACAGGGATATTATCTCAGGCAGTACCTATGTTTCAGACATAATACCCATATTAAAGAATAGGATGGCATATTTTGAGACACCCGGCGTAAATTCATATTCTGCGGAAAATAACTGCAGGTTAATTAGAACTGAATTGTATCATGTTGCAAGACATTTCGATGTTTTCCCCTATGAGAATCTGAATAATATTTACCCGGAACAATTGAGCAGCGAACTGGTGCAGGATATTAATGATTATATAGAGTATATCCAACTGTATTTTTATTCACTTTATGAATCAGCTCACAACTCAAAAAATAGTTATCTGAACCATATTTCTGATTCCCTGGGAAATAATTATTTGCGTGAATTGAAACAGCACTACCATAACCAATATATTGAAAATGAGGTAACCGGAAGTAATATGTATCCCGAATTCGAAACCACGGATACATATGTAATGCAACTCACCAATCAGATTTATCAGTATCCCAGATCGGATTTCGGCAGGACATGGTTTTACACTCCCGAAAAAACTATCAGGGGCAGCGAAATTGATACGGTTGAATTTGATATTTCAATGATCTGGTTGCTGAATTTATTGCTCTATGTGCTTCTGGTTTTTGATGCTTTCAATATGGCAGGAATCAGAAATAAATATAATTTTTAATTCTGGTCTGATATTAACCCTTATCAGAACCAGGTTATATATATTTTTTAAGCATCGATGAAAGATCATCGATAGAAAAGGGTTTGATCAGGACATCAGTACATCCTGCTTCCAATGATAAGTCTGTTTCATCAGGTGTTTTTGAGGCTGTCTGGGCGATAATGGGAGTAGTTTTGTCGGTAACACGAATTCTTTTTGTAACCTCATTCCCTGAAATATCAGGGAGTTGAATGTCCATCAAAATCACATCGTATTTCATTTTTGCCGTGGATAACAACGCATCTTTTCCGCTTTTTACCCTTTTTATCTCACCGCTTGTTAATTTAAAAAGTTGCGACAGATAAACATAATTCATATCATCATCCTCCACAACAAGGATTTTCTTCCCACTCAGATCAATAATTTCTGTCATAATTTCGAAAAATAGCTATATAGTTATAAAAGTAGCTGAACACAATCTATGTTTTGTGTGTAAAATACATATATTTATAAACAAATATTGAAAACAAAAAGCCATGAGCTTGAATTTAAAAGATTTATTCTTCGGAAAACTATTTCAAAAGCCTGAAGGTAATTATTCACGGCGAGCGCTTTTTCTAATCCGGCAGGTGAAGATCTTTCGTATGGCCTTCAGCCATTTTTCAGCTGATCGTGTCCAACTCAGAGCTTCAGCGCTTACATATTACTCTATTCTTTCGATTGTTCCCATTATTGCCATGGTATTTGGCATTGCCAAAGGATTTGGTTTTGAAGCATACCTAAGGGATGAATTACTGAACAATTTCTCCGGGCAGGAAAAAGTCCTTGAATGGATACTTACATTTGTCGACAGGTATATTTCGCATATCAAAGGAGGTGTGATAGCCGGGGTTGGTATTGTGATATTATTCTGGTCAGTTGTAAAACTTCTCGGAAACATTGAGAGTTCATTTAATGATATCTGGCGCATCAAAGTTTCAAGGGTCATCTCACGGAGGATGAGTGATTATATATCCCTTATCGTAATTACTCCTGTGTTGCTGCTGGTATCGAGCAGTGCTACAGTATTCTTTTCGGAGCAGATAAAAAGCGGCAGCAGTATCCTTCCTCTCTTCGAATATATAGGTCCGGTTCTGAGTTTTCTTGTTGGATTAATTCCATATTTGTTGATATGGCTTGTGTTTACATTACTCTATCTGATCATGCCCAATACAAAGGTTGAGATAAAATCGGCGTTTATCGGGGGAGTTATTGCTGGTACCATGTTCCAGTTATTGCAATGGGGCTATTTTTATTTTCAAAGCCTTCTTACAAGCTACGGGGCTATTTACGGCAGCTTTGCAGCCCTTCCACTGTTCCTCATCTGGATGCAAACGAGTTGGCTGATTGTTCTTTTCGGTGCTGAGGTTGCTTTTGCCAATCAAAATATTGCCCATTTTGAAGCAGAATCTGAAACTTTTGGAATCAGCAATCACATGAAAAAAATCGTTAACATTCTTATTCTCAGGGAACTCGTTATAAATTTCAGGGAAGGAAATCCGCCGATGACAGTACAGGAATTAAATGAAAAACTCGGAATGTCTGTCAGGCTCATTAACGACACACTTTTCAAGCTTGTCGAATCCGGACTTGTCTCTGAAACTGTTACTAAAAATGTTAAAGTGAATGCCTATCAGCCTGCACAGGATATACAAAGGATGACCATTGCCTATGTTTTCGATCAGCTTGACACGAAAGGAGGAGACCATATTACCATTAACAATGTTAAAGTGCTTGATACCATGAAAAAGTATGTTGACGAAGTCCTCGAAGAGATGAGGAAGTCAAAGAGCAATAAACTCATATACGAGCTTAAATGATGCCTGCCGGGAATTCGTCAGAAATAAATCCTGTTTTTTTTCCGCAAGATCTTGAACATTGTCTGGAAATTATCAGAAGATCTTTTTTGACCGTTGCGAACGACTTACATCTGACGCCTCAAAACTGTCCGGCTAACCCGGCATTCATGACGAAAGAAAAGCTTAAAAATCTGCCTGCTGATTTCAGGGAACTATATTTTATTTGCGAAAATGACCTTCCGGTTGGTTTTGTTGCTATTGAAAAATCACAAAGAGAACCTGGCGTGTTTTATATTGAAAAATTATCAGTACTTCCGGAATACAGGCACCAGGGATACGGAAGGAAACTAATGGAATATGCTGAGGAAAGAATTGAAAAACTGGAAGGGAAAAAGATTTCTCTTGGTATTGTTGATGAGAACCTGTTGCTCAAACAATGGTACTTAAACCTTGGATACCATCAGTCAGTACAAAAAAAATTTAATCATCTGCCTTTTACCGTTCGTTTTATGATTAAAGAATTGGGAGTATGAAAATAATTTAATAATTTTGCTTCCTGAAAAAATCAAAAATGATCCTTACTCACATACAGCATCATCACATCGCGGCGCGGTAATGGATGCAGTATGCTAATAACTTGATATAGGTTTGCAGACACTGCAAACCTTTTTTTTTAAACGCAAATTGACGATGGAAACTTTAAAAATAGCAGTACAGAAAACAGGCAGGCTCAGTGAGGATACATTGAAACTCCTGAGCGATTGCGATATCAATCTGCTGCAGGGCAAACGGAAGTTAATTTCAGTTTCTGACAATTTTCCTGTTGAAATTCTATACCTCCGAGATGACGATATTCCACAGTATGTATCGGATGGCGTTGCTGATGCCGGCATAGTTGGTGAAAATGAAGTAATGGAACGGGGGAAACCGGTCACGATTGTTAAAAGACTCGGATTTGCAAAATGCCGTATGTCACTGGCAATTCCTCAGGATGATGAATATACAGGGCTTGACTGGTTCAGTCATAAGCGAATTGCGACATCATATCCCAACATCCTGAAAGAATTTTTTGGGAAAAAAGAAATCATTGCGAAGCTTGAAACAGTCAGCGGCTCTGTAGAAATCGCTCCGGGGATCGGATTGTCTGATGCCATTTTTGACATCGTCAGCAGTGGCAGCACATTGGTTAGCAACAGGCTGAAAGAAGTGGAGGTTGTTTGTAATTCAGAAGCTGTTCTGATAACCACGAATATTCTGAAGGATGCCCAGGCTGCTGTCCTGCAGGACCTGATTTTCAGGATTGATACGGTAAACAGATCGAAGGGTAATAAATATATTTTAATGAATGCACCAAATGACAGACTAGAGGAAATTATTTCTTTACTGCCTGGAATGAAAAGCCCGACCATTATGCCCTTGTATGAAAAAGGCTGGAGTTCTGTACATTCTGTTGTGGGAGAGAATGATTTCTGGAGAATTGTTGGAAAGCTTAAGGAGAAAGGTGCTGAAGGAATCCTTGTAATACCCATTGAAAAGTTAATTCCTTAACGGGTTTACTATGCATGTATTTACGATATTTGAAAAGGAAACAATCATAAACCAATGAATACTATTCGTTATCCGGCGAAAAAGGACTGGCCTGATATACTGGCCCGTCCGGCAATGGAATTATCCAGTCTTGATAAGGTTGTTCAGGAGGTATTTAAAAGGGTAAGGGAAGAAGGCGATCAGGCGATAGCTGAGTATACTGAAAAGTTTGATGGTGTAAAGGCCAGCAACTTTCAGGTACCTGAATCTGAAATTGAAAAGGCTGCGGATACCCTCAATGAAAAACTCAGGAAAGCCATAAATACAGCTGCTTTCAATATAGAGAAATTCCATAAAGCACAAATTCCAAAGGATATTCAGGTTGAAACTATGCCCGGGGTTTTATGCATGCAAAAGGCTGTACCAATAGAAAAAGTTGGATTATACGTACCGGGAGGGACAGCACCACTGTTCAGCACCGTGCTTATGCTGGCAATTCCTGCAAGGGTTGCAGGTTGTAGTGAAATTATACTTTGCTCTCCGCCTTTGAAAGATGGAACATTAAATCCGGCTATTTTATATTCTGCCAAAATATCGGGTGTGGATAAAATATTTGCCATTGGCGGTATACAGGCTATTGGTGCTATGGCATACGGAACTCAAACGGTCCCTGCAGTTTATAAAATATTTGGTCCCGGCAACCAGTATGTTACTGCTGCAAAGCAAATTGCGGCACGTAGCGAAGTAGCCATTGATATGCCGGCAGGGCCTTCGGAAGTTGCCGTACTGGCTGATGAGACATCCGATCCGGTGCTGATAGCTTCAGATCTTCTCTCACAGTCCGAGCATGGCCCCGACAGTCAGGTTATCCTGATAACTGTCAGCGAAAGTATTATTTCAAAAGTACAGGAAGCACTGCAGTACCAATTGGAGAAACTGCCCAGAAAGCATTTTGCCTTACAGTCGCTCGGACACAGTAAGATAATCCTTGTTTCAGATTACGACACCATGATAGAGATGGTAAATGCATATGCCCCTGAACACCTGATCATTTCAACCAACAATGCTGATGAACTTGCAGTCAGAGTCAGAAATGCAGGTTCGGTATTTATAGGTGAAAATACGCCCGAGTCTGCCGGCGATTATGCTTCGGGCACAAACCATACCCTTCCTACAAACGGCCATGCAAGGGCATACAGCGGGGTAAACCTTGATGCTTATTATAAGAAAATTACATTCCAGAAGATCAGTGCTGAAGGTTTAAAGAATATCGGGCCTGCCATTGAAACGATGGCACTTGCTGAGGATCTTACAGCACACCAGAGGGCCATTGCTTTCAGGATTAATAAATTGAAAAATCAATAATTATGTTCTCAATTGACCAGTTAGTTAGAAAAAATATAGCTTCACTGATCCCATATTCATCGGCCCGGGAGGAGTATGCCGGCGACGACGGGATATTTCTCGATGCCAATGAAAACCCATATAACAGCAGTGTCAACAGGTATCCAGATCCCCTGCAGGTAACTGTGAAGAACAGGATTTCTCGTCTGAAAAACATAAACCCTGAGCGCATTTTTCTCGGTAATGGGAGCGATGAGCCTATCGACCTGCTTATAAGAGCTTTCTGTGAACCAGGGGGAATAGATAATATTCTTAGTATCAAGCCAACCTATGGCATGTATAAGGTTTGTGCAGATATCAATAATGTCGAATTTCGTGAGGTTTTATTAAGAGAAGGTTATCAGATCGATCTGAAAGGCATTGAACAAAAAACTGACGCGCAAAGTAAGCTTCTTTTTCTGTGTTCTCCGAATAATCCTACTTCAAACAGTATGCACAAGGACGATATCATCTACCTCCTGGAAACTTTTCATGGTTTGGTTGTACTGGACGAGGCATACATTGATTTTTCAGTTCAGCCTTCTCTTCTGCATGAAGTAGAGAATTATCCAAACCTTGTTGTTCTTCAGACATTCAGCAAAGCATGGGGAATGGCTGGTATCAGGCTGGGAATCGCTTTTGCATCAAGGGAAATTGTGCGTGTGTTGAATAAAATCAAATACCCATACAACATTAATATTCTTACCCAGAAATTCATCCTAGAAAGGCTTGAGAAAGAAAATGAAAAGAAGTTATGGGTGGAAAAAATCCTTGAGGAAAGGGAAAAGCTCAGGCTAAAACTCAAAGCCCTTGATATCGTGGATAATATCCTGCCAAGTGATGCTAATTTTCTCATGGTAAAGTTTGATGAAAGCAGGAAAGTATTTAACTATCTGACAGGAAAAAAGATCATCATTCGCGACAGGTCGCACGTACAGTTATGTGAAGGTTATCTTCGCATCACTATTGGCACGGAAGATGAAAATGAATTACTGGTTGAGGCTTTAAGGGAATTTGTATCAGGTCAGAAGGTTCTTCAATAAAACGGAAAAAGTAAACAATAACTATATGAAGAGAGTACTCTTTATAGACAGGGACGGGACCCTTATAAAAGAGCCCTATGATGAACAGATTGATTCGCTCGATAAGCTCGAATTTAATCCGGAGGTTTTCAATTCACTGGGACTCATATCAAGAAACCTTGATTTTGAACTGGTAATTGTTACCAATCAGGAGGGACTTGGAACATCTTCTTTTCCTGAAGAGGATTTTTGGCCTGCCCATAATAAGATGGTGATTGCCTTCAGAAATGAGGGTGTCGAGTTTACAGATGTTTTTATCGACCGCACCATGCCCGATGAAAATGCAGATACCAGGAAACCGGGCACAGGGATGTTAAAAGAGTTCATTGAAGGGGATTATGATTTGGCAAATTCATTTGTTATCGGCGACAGGCTGACAGATATTGAACTGGCAAAAAACCTTGGCTGTCAGGGTATTTTATATTCAAACAGGATCACTAGTGAGGAAATTGAGGAAGCTGGTCTTGAAAAATACTGTACCCTCTTAACAAGTAGCTGGTTCAAAATCTATGAGTTTCTTGTTGCAGGTTCAAGAAAAGCTGAGGTAGTAAGAAATACTTTGGAGACAAGAATCTTTGTGGAACTTGAACTTGATAATCAGAAAACTGGCAGCATTTCTACGGGGCTCGGCTTCTTTGATCACATGCTTGACCAGATAGGCCGGCATGCCGGGATATCTCTGAATATTAAAGCAGAAGGCGACCTCCGGGTTGATGAGCATCATACCATGGAGGATACCGCGCTGGCATTGGGTGAAGCATTTTATAAAGCACTGGGCGACAAAAGAGGCATCGAAAGATATGGCTATGCGCTACCAATGGACGATTCCATGGCGCAGGTCCTGATTGATTTCGGGGGAAGGCCATGGCTTGTATGGGAAGCAGAATTTAAACGTGAGCGAATAGGTGATGTGCCTACTGAATTGTTCTTCCACTTCTTCAAATCTTTCACTGATGCAGCAAAATGTAATCTGAATATTAAAGCCGAAGGTACCAATGAGCATCATAAAATCGAGGCTATTTTCAAAGCATTTGCCAGGGCGGTTCGGATGGCTGTCAGAAGGGATGTCTTCCGGTATGAGTTGCCGACAACGAAGGGGGTGATTTAGGGGAAGAAGGCAGGAGTGAGAAGAAAGGAGAAAGGAGCAAAGTGCAGGGAGTAAGGAAAATGATAGCCGCCAAAAGCTAAGCGCTTAAAGCCAGGTACTTGGCACCAAAAGCGGCCAATGTTGAACGATGTAATCAGAAAGCAGCTGTATGAAAGTAGTGATAATTAAATATAATGCAGGCAATATTCTTTCGGTGGACTATGCTCTGCGTCGGCTGGGGATCGACCCGGAGATCACCGGTGATCATGATACCATCCGTAGCGCCGACAGGGTGGTTTTCCCCGGAGTAGGAGAGGCAAGCACTACCATGAATTATCTCAGAAAACACAGGCTCAATGACCTGATCCCTTCACTGAAACAACCTGTCCTTGGCATATGCTTAGGAATGCAGCTTATGTGCAGGCATAGTTCTGAAAATAATGTAGATTGTATAGGGATCTTCGATGAAGAAGTACTCCGTCTCGATCCTTCAACCGGGTTGAAAGTCCCGCATATGGGCTGGAACGATATCACGGGGCTTAATTCCATTCTCCTTGACAGGGACCTTGAAGGAAAGTTCGTGTATTTCAATCACAGCTATTATGTTACGCTGGGCAGTCATACAGTTGCCACATGCGACTATACAGTCCCTTTCAGTGCTGCCATGCACAAAGATAATTTTTATGCTACCCAGTTCCATCCTGAAAAAAGCGGAACCGTAGGAGCAAGGATCCTTCAAAACTTTATTGAAAAATGCTGACAATAATCCCTGCAATCGACCTGATAGAAGGAAAATGTGTTCGCCTCAGCAAAGGCGATTACACACGGAAGAAAATATACAATGAAGACCCGGTGGAGGTAGCCAGAGCCTTTGAAGATCATGGATTAAAGCGCCTGCATCTTGTTGATCTTGATGGTGCCAGGTCAGCACATGTGGTGAACTGGAAGGTTCTGGAACAGATTGCAGCCAGAACAAAGCTTATTATCGATTTCGGAGGTGGTGTGAAATCCGACGAAGATCTGTATATCGTTTTTAACAGCGGAGCTGCCATGGTTACCATCGGCAGTGTGGCTGTAAAAGATCCCGAACTTTTTTTCAGATGGTTCATGCGTTATGGTGCAGGTAAGATTATTATGGGGGCCGATGTTAAGGAAGGTAAAATTGCTGTTTCCGGCTGGAAGGAAGATACAGGACTTGAGATCAGTAAATTTCTCGACGATTATCTGAAAAGAGGTGTAAAGCAGGTACTATGTACTGATATCAGCAAAGATGGTATGCTGGAAGGTACATCTATCGACCTTTACAAAGCGTTAATGGAGCAATTTCCGAAAATGGAACTTATTGCAAGCGGGGGAATTATACATATTGATGAACTTTACCGGCTTGATGAAATGGGGGTTGCCGGGGCTATTATTGGTAAAGCTATCTACGAGGGCAGAATCAGTCTTAAGGACCTGCAAGCTTACAATTGCTGACGAAGTCGTGCTTTTATTGAATCAAAGTACAGTAAATTCCAGTACTTTAGAAGACCCTTCCAGGTTTATAGACCGTCAGTGGATAATATTTATACATGTACCGGATACCTGCCTAACGGCATGATAACAAGTGGTGTTTCTTCAGGTACCAGGTGTAATAATTCTCCGATTTTATCATCATCGAATGCACTTACAATACAGGTGCCTATTTCAAGTGCTTCAGCCTGTAAATACACGTTCTGACTTGCATGACCTGCCTCAATACACACATATCTTTCAGCTCCACGTTCACCGTAATGCTTCGTTATTTTTTCATATTGGGCAGTTATGATGATAGTTGCAGAAGCATCTTTGATAAACGTTTGATTGTGTGCTGCCTGGCAAAGATTTTCCCGTAAATCACCTGTTTGCATCAATTTCAGGGAATGATCGTCAGGCAAATACTGGTAACAGCCCTTTTCAATACATTCAACATTTCCGGCAATGGTATAGACTTTTAGCGGATAGCTGGCTCCGGCAGAAGGAGTAGTCAGCAGGTTGAAGTGCGTATTCCCGGGTTTGGTAATGGTTCCTGATTTTCCATACGCAGCCCATAAAAGCTGTGAAAGTTCAGTTTTCAGAATAGTCTCGTGAATAAACTGCCGTCTTGAACGCCTTTTAAAAAGAACTTCTTCTAACGAAGCTTTACCCTCGTATTGCGGTGATGAAAGCTTTACAATTGATTCCAGATCTGTTGTTTGCATATTTCGGGTGTCAGGGTGATTGAAAAAATTTTTAATAAAAACCGGTCTGTATTCAACATTCCGTTGCAAGAATTTTTAATATTTCATCAATGGAACCTATCTTTATAACAATTTTTAAAAGAAAGTTCCTCTATGCTTGCTAAAAGAATTATTCCCTGCCTGGATGTAAAAGACGGCAGAACTGTAAAAGGGATCAACTTTGTAAATTTCCGCGAAGCCGGCGACGCTGTTGAGCTGGGTGCAGAATATGCCCGACAGGGTGCTGACGAACTTGTTTTTCTTGATATCACAGCTTCGCATGAAGGAAGAAAAACTTTTGTGGAACTTGTGAAAAGAGTTGCCCATAACCTGAATATTCCATTTACTGTGGGAGGTGGCATCAGTGAATTATCGGATATAGAATTGCTTCTGAAAGCAGGAGCTGATAAGGTTTCGATTAATTCCGCCGCACTCAGAAATCCTTCACTGATCGATCAGATGGCGTTGAATTTCGGGAGTCAGTTCGTGGTAGTTGCTATTGACGCAAATGAAGAAAATGGCCGGTGGACTACCTATATCAATGGCGGACGCATACCTACGGAAAAGGAATTGTTTTCCTGGGCGAAAGAAGCTGAGGACCGTGGTGCAGGAGAGATTCTTTTTACTTCGATGAGCCACGACGGTACCAAAAATGGTTTTGCATGTGATGCACTGGCAAGACTTTCCGATGAGCTTTCTATTCCTGTAATTGCTTCAGGTGGTGCCGGTAATATGGAGCATTTTGCAGAAGTATTCACAAGGGGAAAGGCAGATGCAGGTTTGGCTGCCAGTATTTTCCATTTCAGAGAAATCACAGTCCCGGAATTAAAAAAATACCTTCATGATAGGGGTATTCCCGTTAGAATTTAGATGTGAAACTGAAAAATTGAAGCATATGAAATTCTTGAAACAACTTCAGGACCTTATAGAAGACCGCCGTGAAAACCTGCCTGAAAATTCATATACATCCAAACTTTTTAAAAAAGGGATCAATAAAATTGCACAGAAATTCGGGGAGGAGGCAGTAGAACTGATCATAGAAGCAAAAGATAAAAACAACAGCAAATTATTCATCAACGAGGCTGCCGACCTGATGTATCATTACCTGGTACTGCTTACTGCAAAGGATATGAGGATTGAAGATGTTGTAAAAGTGCTTCAAGAGAGGCACCGGGACGATTAAAGCTTGTTAAGGGCCCTGATAAATTCATCATTTGGCAGTATTCCTTTCTCATCTGCTGCATATTCAGGTTTTATCCTTTCTACCGTGTACATTTTCATCTCGCCAATATTTTTGGCATCCACCGTGCCCCGAAGGTTACAAATAAAAAAATCCTTTATATAGGTATAAGTGGTTTCTGATACATTAACCCTGTTGATCTCTCCGAGGTTTTCCATGCGGGCAGCTGCATTCACTGTCTCACTCCAGATATCATAAGCGAATTTTTTTCTTCCAACTACTCCTGCCACCACAGGTCCCGTATGGATTCCAATTCTTACTTCCCATGCAGGTATACCAGGTTTGCTGTTGGTTTTCAGCCTATGCATATAATCCTGAATTTCAAGACCGGCAAGCACGGCATCGACAGGGTTCGATTTATTTCTTAGCGGCAGTCCCCCGGCGCACATATAAGCATCGCCAATGGTTTTGATCTTTTCCAGATAGTGTTTGCCAGTAATCTCATCAAATTTGGCAAAGTAATCGTCGAGGATTGCGACGAGATCAGTAGGTTCAAGGGCCCTGGTATTTTTTGAGAAATCTTTGAAATCTGTAAATAATACAGTAACATGTTTATAAAAGCGTGTACCGGCTTTGCCCTTCGATTTTAACTGCCGGGCTACCTCAAAAGGCAGAATATTCAGCAGAAGACGTTCCGATTTTTCCTGTTCTTCTTCAATAAGTCTTTTTTGTTCCTCGATCTCCTCCTTCTGACTTTCCAGGAGGGCGTTTGCATGCTCAAGTCTCTCCGTAATAGCGAGCATACGACGGTTTTGTTTGTAAAGCTCTTCCTCCTTCAACATGATCGGGGTAATGTCCGACTCAACGGCAACGAGCTTTAATATATCGCCATTCTCATCAAGTTGCGGTGTAAAAAATGTCTGGAACCATTTTCTGCCATTGGGCAGCTTATGCCGTGTTTCAACACTAAGGGGCTTTTTTGTTAGCATACACCTGCGCGCTTCACGGGTAAAATCCTTCAACGCTTTAATGGTATAAATATTATCCCCAAACTTTTGTTTGAATTCATCAAACGTCATTTCATGGAGTTTTTCAAAACCCTCGTTAACCCATTCCAGATTGCCGTTTGCATCGATGATGATAAATGCATTCGGTGCATTTTCTGTTATAATTGCTTTTTGCTCCAGCAGATGTCTCTCCTTTTCATACTGTGTCATCTTCATCCTGATCCGTGTAAGCGTCTGTCCTATACTGAGGGCTTTGCTGATACGCGACCGCAACTCATGAATGTCGATGGGTTTTGTGATAAAGTCGAAGGCGCCGTATTTAAATGCTTCGGCAAAATTTTCATCTGTTTTATATGCCGTGATGAAAATAACAGGGATCTCACGTAAATCCGGATCTTCCTGCAGAAGTTTAAGGCTGTCGATGCCCGAAAGTTCAGGCATCCTCATGTCCATAAGAATCAGATCTGGCTGGATACGACGGGCCTTCTCAAACCCTTCCAGACCGTTTTCCGCAAAAAATATATCGTATTTTGATTTTTCCGCAATTAATATTCCCTCTATCAATTTGCTGTTATGGATATTGTCGTCGACAATGAGAACCTTATAACTCATTTCAGATAGATATCATTCTTGATTAAATATAACAAAAAAAAAATCAATCTCTCCGACAAGTTACCAAATGCGTTAAAGAAGTTTGCAGATCAATAAAAAAATGAGGCTGTGAAAATTCCGGGATGCGTCTGCCGGAAAACAGCCTCAATACTAAAGAAAGTGAGAAAACTAATTCAGAGCCGCGATGGTTTTTTTGATGATTCCGATCGATTCATGTAACTGTTCTTCGTTTATTACCAGGGGCGGTGCAAAACGGATGATGTGTTCATGAGTGGGTTTGGCAATCAGACCGTTTTCTTTCATGGCAAGACAAACATCCCAGGCTTTAATTTTTCCTGAAGGCTTTATTACAACAGCATTCAGGAGTCCTTTTCCCCTTACAAGTTCAACCATTTCATATTTATTTACAAGTTGTTGCATTTCAGCCCTGAAAATTTTACCTAATTTTTCAGCGTTTGCAGCTAGGTTCTCATCTTTCAGAACCTGAAGAGCAGCAATTCCAACCTTTGCGGCAACAGGGTTACCTCCATAAGTAGAACCGTGTTCTCCTGGTTTGATACACAACATAATCTCATCGTCGCATAATACTGCAGAAACAGGATAAAGACCACCTGAAAGGGCTTTGCCAAGGATAAGGATGTCGGGGCGTACGTTTTCATGATCGCAGGCCAGCATTTTTCCGGTACGGCATAGGCCCGACTGAACTTCATCGGCTATGAACAGCACATTTTTCTCATGACACATGTCGTAGGCTGCTTTAAGATAGCCATCATCAGGAACATAAACACCGGCTTCGCCCTGAATAGGCTCTACAAGAAAACCTGCAACATTAGGATCGCTGAGTTCTTTTTTCAGAGCATTCAGGTCATTATAGGGAACAACAACAAATCCGGGTGTATATGGGCCAAAACCTTTATAAGAATCCGGGTCTGTAGACATGGATATGATGGTGATGGTGCGGCCATGGAAATTACCCTCGCAAACAATGATTTTGGCTTTATTTTCAGGAATGCCTTTTTTCACGTAACCCCATTTGCGGCAGAGTTTTAAGGCTGTTTCATCACCTTCTGCCCCGGTGTTCATTGGAAGGACCTTATCATATCCGAAATAGCGGGTAATGTATTCCTCATACTCACCCAGGCAGTCATTATAAAAAGCCCTTGATGTGAGCGAAAGGGTATGTACCTGGTCTACCAGCGCTTTTATGATTTTTGGATGGCAATGGCCCTGATTCACTGCCGAATATGCCGACAGATAATCAAAGTAACGTTTTCCCTCAACATCCCACATAAATACACCTTCACCTCTGGAGAGCACTACGGGAAGCGGATGATAATTGTGGGCCCCATATTTTTCTTCTTTTTTAATAAAATCCTGGCTGGTCATTTTTCTTGGTTTTACATTTGTTAATATTGTATTTTAATACGCAAATATTGTATGTTTATGCAAATAAAAATATGATAAATTTCAGTTTTTAGTGATTTTCGAAAGTACAAAAGAAAGAATTGAGAAAATTATACATCAGACATTTATTTCAGCGGAAGTTTTTCCTAAATTCGGAGCATATCCTGTCAAAAAGATATCTGCTGCATCATGAGCAATAATAAATATAAAGTACTTGTGGTTGACGACGAGGAAGATATTCTTGAATTTCTGAGTTATAACCTCGAAAAAGAAGGTTATCAGGTATCGTTGGCCAGGGATGGTTATGAAGCGATTGAACAGGCAAAGAAGAATATGCCCCACCTCATTTTACTTGACATCATGATGCCCGGCATGGACGGAATTGAGGTATGCGAAAAAATCAGGTCATTACGTGGCGTTGAAAACAGCATCATTGCTTTTCTCACCGCACGTGGCGAGGATTATTCCCAGATTGCTGGCTTTGAGGCAGGTGCCGATGATTATATCACAAAACCCATAAAACCCAAAGTTCTTATTAGCCGGATCAGCGCATTGCTGAAACGGGTAAACTGGTATGAATATTCAGGGGGAAGTGAAGATCCTGTTGTAAGAAAAGGCGATCTGGTTATAGACAGGGAAAAATATGTTGTTTACAGGAAGGAAGAAGAAATCATTCTGCCTAAAAAGGAATTTGAGATTTTGCTGTTGCTGTCATCAAAGCCTGGCAAGGTTTATACTCGCGACGACATTTTCAAATTGGTCTGGGATGAAAAGGTTATTGTCGGCGACCGTACCATCGATGTACATATCAGGAAGTTAAGGGAGAAAATCGGAGACGAGTATATTAAAACTGTTAAAGGGGTAGGGTATAAGTTTGCCGATTAGATTATTGTATATAGACCTGCAAGGTTTAAATACCTTGCAGGTCTCCTTATCTGTTATCGTATGATATTTATCCTTTCCACAA
>Ga0123335_1005322_pt1 | contig 15802 bp, 12 predicted proteins | sample BiotimSIPDNA_2_FD_89707 | JGI IMG/M metagenome (GOLD analysis project Ga0123335, IMG submission 89707) | Anaerobic biogas reactor microbial communites from Washington, USA - Biogas_R2 time_0 SIP DNA | ecosystem: Engineered > Bioreactor > Anaerobic > Unclassified | place: Washington, USA...
AAACGCTTTGCGGGAGTGATGCTCCTGGTCGTTCTTCTCTCGGGATGTGCGCCGGCTGCCGATGTGGAGTCCATGGCGGCTCAAATATACCAGGCAGCCGTGGAAAAACGTCCCTTCCCCGTACTTACTGTTGAAAACCCCGGGATGACGGAGGCGGATTCCTACGCCGTCCAGAAACTCTACTCGGAAAAGCTCCTGGCCGGAAAGCGCCCTGTCGGATTCAAGGCGGGACTGACTACCGAGGCCACAATGAAGCGTTTCGGTTCGGACGTTCCCTTTGCGGCGGTCCTTTTCCCTGACGGGTACATGGATGGCGCATCCGCCGCACCCGTAGTGAAAAGAAGCGGTTTCGGCACCCTTATGATAGAGTCGGAGATAGGTTTTATCCTCGGGAAACCTGTGTCAGCTCCCCTGAAGGACATCGGTGAACTCAAGGGGAAGATCGCCTTCCTGGCGCCTGCGATCGAGCTTCCCGATCTCTCGTTTACAGACATGAAGGTCCTCAAGGGGGTCGATATCAATGCGGCGGCGATCTCATCCCGGGCGTTCATTATGGGAAAGCCCGTTCCGAGAGCGGAGGCTCCCGACATCAACGAACTTGTGCCGGTGCTCAACCTGAACGGGGCGGAAGTGAACCGGGGCAGAGGATCCGATGCGCTCGGAGACCAGTGGAAGGCCGCTCTCTGGCTGGTGAACAGGATGGTTGAAGAGGGGTGGACTATGGAGAAGGGGGACGTTTTGCTCACGGGCGCCCTTGGAAACATGATCCCCGGAAAGCCCGGTAGTTACGAGTACGACGCGGGAGCGCTCGGCAGGGTCAGTTTCACGGTGGAGTAAAAGGGGAGAGCCGCCCCGGGAGGGATATCGTTCTAAAACAGGAGTTCTCCTGCATTCGACTGGAACATAAAAAGCCGGTTCTTCCCGAAAAGGAAAAACCGGCTTTTATGATGCCTGAATCCGGCAGGACTTTTTTATTTCAGTTTCTCTCCAAGTTCTTCCAGGCTGCAATCGACCCAGTTCAGCCTGTGGGCGGCAAATGCGGCGGTGTACTTGAGGCCGCTGCCTGTCATGACCAGCACTGCGGTCTGCCTCTCGGTCACTGTCCCTTCAGCTCTCGCTTTCCTGAGGCACGCCAGCGGCACACATGAGGCCGGCTGGCCGAACAGTCCCCGGTGCGCCATGTCCGCTTGGGCTTTTACGATCTCCTCCTCGGAAACGGAGACCGCGACGCTGCTGTATTTCCGCAATTCGGAAAGGGTCCGGTTGCCGCTGGGAGGAAAGGGGTTTTCTATGGCATGGGCAATGGTGTGGGGCGACGGAAAACGGGAAACTTTCCCGGCTCCCGCCGCAAATGCGGTTGCGATAGGGGAGCAGCCTGCGGCCTGGGCACAGAGAAAACGGGGCATCCTGTCCGTCATCCCCACCTTCATCAGGTCTTCGAAACCGTTGATTATTCCCCGGATGTTCCCCCCGGCGCTTGTGGGTACGACCACCCAGTCGGGGACGGAGAACCCGAGATCTTCAGCGATCTCGAAGGAGATCGTCCGGGAGCCCGCTGCCCGGAACGGCACGTCGGAGTTCATGAAGTAGATGCCACGTTCCTCTCCGAGCCGGAGGCTTTCGCTGTACAGCATGTCATAGGCGCCCTGGACGCGGAGCAGTTTTACCCCGTAGATCGCCACGGGAGCCATCTTTTCCTCCGCCATATCGCCCTTCACCAGTATGAATGTTTCCATTCCGGCCGCCGCGCCGAAAGCAGCGACAGAGGCTGCCATGTTGCCTGTCGATACTGTCCCTATGCGGCTGTAGCCAAGCGCCCTCGCGTGGGCGACGCACGCTGCGGTTCCCCGGTCTTTAAAGGACCATGAGGGGTTCGCGCTTTCGTTTTTCACCCGGACGTCGGCAAGTCCGAGTTCTGCGGCAAAGGATTTCACCTCAACGAGGGGAGTGCCTCCTTCACCGAGGGGAACCCACTCGGCGTCCTCGAAGGGATAAAAGGCGGAATATCGCTTTGCCTGGCACCGTTGGCTGTCATCGATCCCGGAACCGTCCCAGACAAGATCCAGCGGCTCACCGCATGAACAGCGGAAAACGGGTTTCCTTGCGTCGTACTCCGCCCCGCAGCTTTTGCACCGGAAAAGAGCTTTTTTCATTTAAGAGATCTCCAAGAAAGAAATACACCTCTACAGTATGGCGGAAAGAAAAGCGTAAGCTTTAAAAAGAAACTATCAAATCTTAAAAGTATTGTAGTTAATTATTTTTTCTATTAATCATAAAAATTAATATACTAAAAATATATTTAATGTAATTGTTAATGTTAAGCTTTTTCAGCAAATAATTCGTAAAGCTTGATAACGGCAGAGGAATCTTCTCTAGGATCGAATTTTTCTCCCGCGAGTTTGTAGAGTTCTTTTGCCACTGTCGCGAGGAAAAGAGGGGATCTTTTTTTTTCTCCTGCTCTTAGGCAGATGTTCATGTCCTTTAATTGTATATCAAGTGTGCTTTTTGTAGAAAAGTCCCTTTTAATAACTGAAGGCATTCGGCTCAAGAATACATTTGATGAACCGGAACTTTTTGAAATAACCTCGAAGATAAGTTCAGGAGTAATTCCATGTTTCTGTCCGAGGACAACTGCCTCAGCCATTGCCACCATTTGGACACCAAAAAGCAATTGGTTGACTGCCTTCATACTTTGTCCCATGCCCACTTTTTCACCGACGAAAAAAATTCGTTGTGAAAAACTCTTCAAAAATGGAATACAGAACTCGTAGATTTTTTTGTCACCTGCAGCCATTAACGTCAATGTTCCTTCAGCAGCTCCTCGAGTTCCGCCGCTGACCGGACAATCAAGCATCTGGACACCGTTTGCGACACATTCCTCTTGAAGGTCCTCTGCCTCATCAGGTGCGACAGTTGAGAGAAGAACGACAGTTTTGCACTTTTTTCCTGCAAGAAGACCTCCTTTGTCAAATAAGGCGCTCTTGCATTGAGAATAGGTATTGACCATTACAAAACAAATTTCGACAGAGTTTCCAATTTCAGTGGGTGAAGATGCTTTCTTAGTATTCTCCCCTGAAAAACGGTCCATAGCTTCTTTGAAAATGTCATAAATCACTAAGGAGAATCCGTTTTTTAACATGTTCGTTACAACGGAGGATCCCATCGCTCCCAATCCTATGAATCCTACAGATTTATGTGTGTTTTTAGTATTATTCATTTCTGTTTTACTAGAACCTCGGCGGCAGATACTATATCGTTAACCGACATGTTGTATTTTTCATAAAGATCCTCTGGATCACCTGATTCTCCGAACACATCCCGTAATCCAATGCGTTTCATTCTTACTGGGTAGTTTTCTCCTAAAATTTCTGCAGTTGCTCCTCCCAGTCCTCCAAGAATAGTATGGTCTTCCACGGTTAGAACACAGCCGCATCTTTGAGCTGCTTCGAGGATCGTTTTTTCGTCCAGAGGTTTTAGTGTATGGAAATCAAGCAGATAAGCGTTGATGCCTTTTTGTTTTAGAATTTTGGAAGCTTCAAGGCTTTTACTGACCATGACCCCCGTGGCAAAAATAGCGATATCATTTCCAAAATCGCAAATTTTATTTGCCTTGCCAATTTCGTAGGTATAGTCTTCAGGAGTATTTACAAGCGGGATTGGGGACTTGTGGACTTTTATGTAAAGAGGACCGTGAAATTTTACTGAAGCTTTTGCAATAGCTCGTGCACAAATTTCATCTGACGGCTGAAGAATTGTGAGGTTTGGGAATGATCGCATTATTGAGACATCCTCAGTAGCCATATGTGTCGCTCCATCGCTTCCAACCTGGAGCCCTGCATGGCTGGAAATAATTGTAACGTCGAGATTCGGGTAACATATAAAACTACGAACCTGTTCACAAGCACGCATAGATGCAAAAACAGAATAGGATACAACATAAACCTTATTCCCACAAGATGCTGCTCCTGCTGCTGCTGCCATCATACACTGCTCAGCAATTCCTAAATTGTATTCTCTACCCGGGAAGAGAGTTCCAAAAGATTCAAGACCTACCGCTTTTGTATCAACGTTAAGTAAAAGAAAATCATTTTCTTCCGCGAGACTAATAAGCTCTTGACCAAGCGCAAATCTGGTTGCCAGAGGCATTTAAGCACCACATCCTTTGCGTATTTCTTCCAGGGCTTTCACCATTTGTTCTTCATTTGGGGCTTTCCCGTGCCAGTCCGCAATATTTTCCATGAAAGAAACTCCCTTGCCTTTTGTAGTATGTGCAATTATAACCACTGGCTTTGACATTTTTCTTGCTTTTTGGAAACCTGATAGAATGCTTGCCATATCGTTGCCCTCAATTTCTAGGGCTTGCCAGCCGAAAGCCTCCCATTTTTTTACAAGAGGTTCGATTCGGTTTACGCAATTTACCCAACCTGTAATTTGCAGACCATTGTAATCGATTATTACGACAAGGTTATTCAAGTTATGATGGGAAGCAGCCATGGCTGCTTCCCAAACAATTCCTTCCTGAAGCTCACCATCTCCAAGGAGAGCATAGACAGTATAATTTTTTTTAGAGGCCTTCCCCGCAATCGCCATGCCCAGCGCACAAGCAAAACCGTTTCCAAGAGAGCCCGTACTTATGTCTATTCCGGGAGTCTTTCTCATGTCAGGGTGCCCCTGAAGGTGCGAACCTGATTTCCTTAGAGTCACCAGATCGTCTACAGGGAAAAAACCTTTTTCAGCTAATGCGGCATAAAGAGCAGGGCAGGCATGCCCCTTTGAAAGGACGAATCTGTCTCTTTCCGCCCAGGTTGGGTTTGATGGGTCAATGTTCATGATATGAAAATAAAGTGCTGTAATTATTTCTACGGCAGAAAGCGACCCCCCTGGGTGTCCCATACTTGCCTTATGGATCATTGTTATGATGTGCTCCCGGATTATTTGCGCTTTTTTATTTAAACCTTCAACATCAACGTTTTGGAGCGAATACACAAGACCGCCTCCTGAAATTGAATTGATGATATCCAATCGTGTTCTCTTTTTCTTTTCCACCTTTTCTTCAATTTACCAAAGAAAGGAATAAACCTTTCACATCATCGTTTGTTAGAGGGATCGGGTTCGATTTCATAGCAGCGTCTTCCAGCGCATTTTTAACCAGGCTGTCAATATTTGCTAAAAATATTTCTTTTTTTATCCCGAGATCTGTGATTTTTCTGGGAAAATCAAGAAAATCAATCAATTGATTCCAGATTTCGAGGAGCCCGTCCATAGCTTTCTTTTCGTCAGTTTCTTTGACACCTAGATATCTGGCGATCTCTGCATATTCTACGAGTTTTTCTCTCGCGTTTAGTCGAATAACCCCGTCCAGCATTATTGCTACGGAGACACCATGAGAAATTTTACAAAGAGAGGAGAGTTGTTTCCCAGCCCCATGAGAAGCCCCCGAAGCCCTGTTTGCGAGCGCAAGTCCTCCCATGGTTGCAGCAATCTGAAGCTGCTCTCTAAAAAGAAGGTTCTTGGGATCCTCCATTACCTTTGGCAGGTACGTTACTACCTTTTTCATACCTTCAAGCGCGTAATTGTCTCCAAACGGGTTTTTCGGTTTTGAACAGACGTATGCTTCTATACAATGGACAAAGGCGTCGATTGCCGTACTTGATGTAACTGATGGAGGCATCGTTAACGTAAATAAAGGATCAAGAATAACATAATCAGGAATTAGTTGATAGTCGGCGATTCCCTTTTTTACAAGAGGTGTTTGAGGGTTTTGAGACGGAACATATAAAACACCCATTGGGGTGACTTCCGATCCGGTTCCGCTGGTCGTTGGTATCGCAACAAAACGGGCTTTCCGTCTGATAGGTGGAAGCTGAAAACGAGCCATCAACTGATTGTCAGTAAGATCAGGATGCTCATAATACACTTCCATGACTTTTGCTGCGTCAAGTACAGAACCTCCGCCCACGGCAACAATGAGGTCAGGCTGATGTTCAATGAGCTTTTTCGCTGTTTTTTTGACGAAGTCGAGAGTCGGTTCAACACCTTCTCCAAAGTAAATCCAATCTTTTGCTTTTTTTTTGCTCCAGATTTCCTTAAGTTTTTTGAACACATTCGGATTAAAATTATAGAAAGATTCATCTGCGAGGACAAACACCCGTTTTACGTCAAGTGATTCAAGAAAATCAATTGAGCTTTCTCCAAAAATTATTTTTTTGGGAAAATTTGCCTGCAACATTTTCTTCTCCTTTCTAAAGACAAAAAAATAAAATAAAAATTTATAAATCTTGCTTTTTTTTGAAAAGCTGGAATAAAAGTACAAAAATCATCATTCCAATACCTATTGAATCCGTGAAAATACCTGGTTTTACAAGCAGTATTCCACCAATTGAAAGAAGCAATCGTTCAATAATTGTTAAATTTTTCAGAAAGTATCCCATTCCACCCAGTGAAAGAGAAAAAATCCCTAGAGTTGATGTTACTGCGCTTATAAAAATTTCCTTCCCGGACCCGACAAGAAGAAGAGCGGGAGAAAAAAGAAACATGAACGGGACTAGGTACGCTCCAATGCTAAGGCGCATAGCAACCCATGCTGTTTTGAGCCAGTTTGCACCGGCAATTGCTGCCCCAATATAAACAGTTCCACAAACTGGGGGAGTAATGCCTGCAAAAATTGAATAATAAAAAATGAAAAAATGTGCTGCAATAGGAGCTACTCCGACCTTCACTAGAGCTGGAGCCATGACAGCTGATGCAACAAGATAAGCAGCTACTGTAGGAAGTCCCATACCAAGAAGCATTGTCCCTACCATGGCACAGATTCCAGAAAGTATAATACTGTTTTGACCTAGTGAAACAATGATATTCGTAAATTTAATTCCAACTCCAGTAAGACCGATCATTGAAAGAATAATCTGGGCGCAAGCGATTAGTGAAAGAATTCCTAACATTTCTTTGCTTGCGTCGGCAAGTCCCTGTAGAAGAACAAGAAAACGCTCTTTCAGATTGCGAAGGTCGGAAACTATATAAAGAACAACGGACGCTCCAAGTGCTCTAAGAGCACACGTTGTAGGAGTGTATCCTGCGAAGAAGTAGTAAATTAAAACAAATATAGGAACAAAAATAGGTGCAAAATTTTTATAATAAAGTATTTCTTTGATATGGGGTATTTCTTCTCTTGGAATACCCCTATAATTCATGCGTTTTGCTTCAAAATGAATGGAAGCCATTACACCAAAGTAAAAAAGAACTGAGGGAATAATGGCTGCTAGGGCGAGTTTACTGTAAGATACACCCAATGTCTCAGCCATTATAAAGGCGGCAGCCCCCATAATAGGAGGCATAATCTGGCCTCCAGAAGAGGCAGAAGATTCCACCCCTCCAGCGAATTCGGCTTTATACCCAAGGCGTTTCATCAGGGGGATAGTGAATGATCCTGTAGTCGCAACATTTGCTGCAGCACTCCCGGAAATCATACCGAAAAGACCACTTGCAACGGCAGCAAGTTTCGCTGCGCCTCCAAAAGAGGAACCGGTGGCCCAGCAGGAAATATCCATGAAAGCCTTGCCTCCTCCAGTTGCAAAAAGGACAGCACCAAAAATCATGAATATAGCAATTATTGTAGAAGAAATACCCGTTACTAGTCCCCATAAACCACGATCTGAAAAGAAGAGAATTTCAGTAATGTATTCTATGCCGATTCCATTGTGTCTCCATATGCCTGGGAAATAGTTTCCATAAAAAGCATATATCAAAAAAAATATAGCCAAAATTGGTATCGCCCATCCGATTAATCGCCTTGTCATTTCCAGAATTATTACTGTAAAAATAAGGCCGATTACGATATCGATTTTTGTAATTTCAAACATAGGATGTGTGATTCGGTCAAAACTTTCAACGAGGTAAGATACTGCAAAAATGGCAAACAGAGCCATTGAAATGTCGAGGATGATACTAGCAATGTTCTTTTCCTGAGGATTTTTGTTTCTCTTTTTCTCAATAGAAAGGAGCATAAAGAGCACGACTCCTCCTCCTACGTGGAGGGATCTTTGTATCATATTCTGAAAGACACCAAAAAGGGCTGTGTATAAATGAAAACATGCAAAGACTATAGCAAAAAACTGTATGAAAAAATAAAATTTTGAAAGGTTTCTTTTGTCAGCCACTCTTTCTTTCCTCCTTTGCTGGAACTTTATGTCCTGATGGACGCTGCACATAAATGCAAAAACCAGGGATACTGTTCAACAGTATCCCTGGTTTTATTAGCTATCATTTCTTTTTATATTCAGGAGGATACTGGTCAGGACGGAGTTGAACTCCTATTTCTTCAAGGTAACGAATTACACCAGGGTGTAACCAGCACGAAGCGTTTGATGTCAGAGCAAGTATGTCATGCCCTCTTGTTCCAGCATAGGTAGCGGCTATTTGGTCCCTGTTCTCGTAAAGTGTTTTGAAGATTTTATAGGCAGCTTCTTCTGGCAGACTGGCAGAAACGCTCATGCCAAAATGTTCTCCAGGGACAATTACATCTTCTTCCTGATCGTAAACGGAGCCCTTAACGGTAAAGAAGTTGTAGATCGGCAGAATTTCTTTGAATTTCTTCCTTTCCTCTTCATTGAAACCAATAATGCGCACTTTTCTGGAAGTTGCAACGTCTTGAATTGCAGAATCTGCAACGGTTGTAGATGTTGATTTCGCAAAGCCGACGATCCTTCTGTCTTTCATTGCCTCCACTGCGTCTCCTGTGCTTGCGGGTACGAATTCAGGTTTTATCCCAAATGCTTCTAAAGCCTTATAATAAAGTATTTCACAAACGCTTCCTTTGAGCCCCGCACTAAATTTTTTTCCGTTCAGATCAGATAATTTTTTAACCCCGCTTTCCTCTGTAACTGCAGCAATATAGGCAAGGGGATTTGCAACGATGAGCATACGGGGTTCTTTCAGAAGCTTGCCCTCATATATGCCTGTTCCGGTTTGAGCCATATGAATATTACCGTCAGAAGCCTGACCGAACTTGAAGTCTCCTCTTTCCATACCTTTAAAATTATCACCTGTTCCGCCTGTTTCAACTACTGTTACGTGAATATCTTCAAGGGTCTTGTTAATAATCTCTGCCATTGCAACGTTCATTGGGTAGAAACCAGACGAGGCACTAGTGGAACCCCACATAAGATTCAGCTGTTCTGCATTTGCTCCTGAAGCAAAAACTAGGATAAAAAGAGAAACAACAATCAACTTCATACAATTTTTACGATTCATATACCATCCCTCTTTTCTTGATTTTTTTGCCTTCTTGTCTACGGTAAGCCCATTGAAAAAAAGAGCAGTTTTCACCTCCTTAATCCACTTATTTGTCCATCTCCGGATCATAGAATTCCCCGAATAGCTCCTCAGGTGATGGCATATCCGCAGGAATGGGATGAGAAACCCATGTGGTATTCATATAATGCTTTAAACAAATATTTTCGGAAACAATATTCCCTCCCCAGGTCCCGCAACCAAGACTGGATGTCATAGGCATGCCATTTGTTGCAGACCCTGCATTGGCTTTTGACTGTGGCTGGCGGACCATTATTCGGCTAACCGGTGCGGCCATGGCAAGACGGTGAATGTGATCATCATTGAAAGAGTAGATGCCGCAGGAATGTCCCTTTCCGCCTACCTCATAAATACCGCGCATCATATCGAGTGCGTTTTCGAATTCTCCTTCGTATTTATGCACAGCGAGGAGCGTTGTGAGTTTCTCGCTTGAGAAGAAATGCTCCTTTCCGATCCCGTTCCCAAGAACATAAATAAATTTACAATCTGCAGGTATTTCAAAACCTGCAGCCTTCGCAAGCTGCTGCGGGGCAATTGCAACTGTATCAGGAAGTCTGTGCCCTTCCTCATCCCACATTACTTTTTTTAGCTTCTCCCGTTCTTCTGCGTTAGCAAAATAGCCGCCCTCAATTTCCAGTTGTCTTAATACCTGATCAAAAATCTTATCACAAACAATGATATTTCCATCAGCAGAACATCCCGAGCCGTAGTCCGATATTTTGCTAAGCATCGTATTGTGACACGCTTCCACAACATCTGCTGTTTCGTCATAGATCATGGTTGAGTTCCCAGCACCTGATCCGTATGCAGGAGTTCCCGAACTATAAGCAGACTTCACCATGGGCCTTCCTCCTGTTGCAATTACGAGATCTGCCCTCGCCATCAATTCTTGGGTCATGGGTATTGATGGAAGAGTAATGCACTGAAGGATATCAGCAGGAGCTCCTTCTTTCTCCAATGCCTCACGCATGATTCGCACACTCTCGAGAGTGGTTTTTTTCGAGCGCGGATGGGGAGAAAAGATTACAACATCCCGGGCTTTTATTGCATAAACTGCCTGTCCGCCGGGAGTCAAGTCAGGATTCGTGGTCGGGACAAGAGAAGCGATAAGACCCACTGGTTTTGCATATTTATAGATTCCTTTTTCAGGGTTCTCCTCAATCAGGCCGACGCTTTTCTGCCTGAGAGCGTCTCTGAGAATACCACGTATTTTAAACCTTTTTCCTTGTCTTGATACAGGATCTCCCAGTCCACTTTCTTCGATTCCCATATCCACAAGCTTTAAAAAAGTTTTCTTGTTGGATATGGCCCAGGCAACAGCCTGACAGAGTCTATCGACGCGTGACTGGTCGTAAGTCTCGATGATTTTCTGGGCGGCACGAGCTCTCCGAATGAGTTCCTCGAGCTCATGCATTTGTTCCTGTGTTATTTCCTTTGCCATTTATTTACATCCTCCTCTAAGTTGTCTGTTACTAAAAGTCACGGTGAATGTCGCAGTTCTTTCCTGCTTTAAGCAGGAAGCTTGGAAGATCATGTCCAATCCACTCCCTGAGAAGCTTTGCGCCCTCAATAATCTGGTCGATATTTATTCCTGTTTCAATTTCCATTTCATTGCACATGTTTAATAAATCTTCTGTAGCAATATTGCCTGTTGCCCCGGGCGCGAAGGGGCAGCCCCCAAGGCCGCCAAGACTCGAATCGTATCTTTCAACTCCGGCCTGCATTCCTGCAAGCACATTTGCGAACCCCATTCCTCTGGTATTATGAAAATGCAGATTCCACTTTATTTCGGGATACTTCCCGAGCATTCTGCTGCAGGTTTCAAACACCTGTTTAGGATTAGCCATTCCAGTAGTATCGGAAAGAGAAATTTCCGATATGCCCACTTTCCTGAACTGCTCAACAACAGTCTCTATCTTTTCAACAGAAATCTGCCCCTCAAACGGACATCCAAAAGCAGTTGCAACTGCCCCAGAGAGTACGAGTCCTTTCTCAGAAGCAATTACAGCGACTTTCTCCAGCTGGTCAAATATGAATTCAGGAGTTTTATTGGCGTTTTTCATTTGATGAATGCGGCTGGCTGATATGGTAAATTTCGCTTTTTCAATACCGCATTCCGCGGCTCTTTCGATTCCCTTTTCGTTCAGGATAAGAGCCCGGTATTCTACTCCGTCTTTTTTAAGTATATTTTTGAAGACGTCTTCTGTATCCGCCATCTGAGGAACGGCTTTCGGATTAACAAATGAGCCGACTTCGATAATTTTTATACCGGCATTCTGAATTATTTCAATGAGCGCATTTTTTTGTTCGGTTGAGAGATGAGTTTTTTCGTTTTGAAGTCCATCTCTTAAGCCAACCTCGCAAATAGCGACTTTTTTCGTCAATTGCACCCCAGAGTCCTCCCCTTCAAATTACTGTAAAATTCCATTTATCTCAGGATAATCTCAGTGACTAAATTAAACCAATGCTCTTTTTCAATCAGTGTGATAGAATTTTTCTATAAATAATTTTAATGATTCAACACCCAGCATCTTTTAAAGTTGAATGGGTTTCAGGAAATGAGGTCTATTAATGGTCACCCTGCAACAGTTGAAATATTTCTGTACTCTGGCAAGAGAATTACATTTTACGAGGGCTGCTGAAGCACTACATATTACCCAGCCTACGTTAAGTTATGCAATCGTTGAGCTTCAGAAAGAAGTCGGCGCTGATCTTTTTCAAAAAGAAGGGAACAAGACGGTTCTGACAAACTACGGGATCGCATTCCTACCATATGCTGAAAAAGCCCTCGCTGTTGTAGAAGAAGGAAAAACAGCAGTTGAAAATATGTTGGGAAGTGATGGGGGAAGTATAAGTATAGGGTACATCTACAGTGTTAGTTTTGATTTCCTTCCTGCGGTGGTCAGTGGTTTTCAGGTTGAAGAGAAGAATCGGGATGTTTCTTTCCATTTTTATCAAGGCATAAAAGATCAGATAATTCGGAAATTAACTGAAGGTGTAATTGATCTTGCCTTTGTGAGTGCTTCAGGTACAAGGGCAATAAAATCAATCAAGCTTTTCAGCCAGGAATTGTTTCTAGTCGTACCGAATGATCATCCTTTGGCAGGGAAAAAAACCGTTGCGTTGATTGAGGTTAAGGATGAACCATTCATATTGGACAAGCCAACTAGCGGCCTGCGTGTTGTTGTCGATCGTTTTTTCAAGGAAGCGGGCATTGATCCGAAGATTGCCTACGAAGTTGAGGAATGTAACGCCATGGCTGCATTTGTGAGTTCAAAGCAGGGGATTGCAATAATGCCTAAAATTCCTTTGATGAATACATACGATATTTCAACTGTCAAGGTTACTGAACCTTCTTTGTGCAGGAATATTTGCGTTCTTTGGAAGGAAGGCCGGATACTTAGCCCGGTTGCAGAGCGTTTTAAAAAATTTGTTCTGGCATATGGAAACAAAAATTATCCCTCTGCATGATCGATGAAAGGAATCCCTAAAAATAAAGGCCGTTCCCTTTTCGGGAACGGCTCATAGTACGAAATGGAACTTCCTTCTTCTCCTGTCATTTGTTCATTGCAAGCACGTCGTTTACCATTTTGATGAAGAATTCGTTCAGATCCTTTGTCACATCCTCTCCCTTTTTGACTCTCTCCCTGATGTCGTATGCGAATGCCCTCCACAGGTCATTGATGCCGGCCTCGTAGAATTCGCTGTATCTGAAGCTGTCCTTCTGCACGGAGTACACAGTCCCGTCGGCAAGGGTTTTCGGTGTGGCATTCGCCCCCATGAAAAAAGGAATGGAGTAGCTGTAGGCCGGAAGCGTGACGAAAACAGTGGTCAGCGTTTCGGGAAATTCGGGATCGATAACGATGGTGGCGCTGGACTGCGCTCTCGGGAAATTCCACATGGCCGGATGTTTTGCCGCCTTGGGGGAATTTACAAGCTCCACTGTGATCTTTCCATAATTCGCTACAAGGGCGTCCTCAGGGGTACCGTAGTCGTTTTCCCTGTGGACGGTGAAGTAGATCCCTTTCCACGATTTGCCGTCCTTTTCCAAGGCAGGATCCATCTGTTCCTCGATGATCTTGTAGCAGTCGTCGGCTATCTGGAGGATTTTCCCCCCGGCATCCACGAAGAGGTAGTTAGTGCCCCATTTCCCGCTTGCGAGGTATCCCTTTTCAGCAAAAGAATGTAGGGTTTCTTTCGCTTCATCAACGTTCTTGCAGTGCTCGGCAATGTAGCGGGGAACATAGTGGTTCATGAATCCGTCGTATTTTGGCGGGGTGACGAAGGGAAGGGTTCCCTTGTAGGATCCGACGTAGCACTCCCTGTTCTGCCACTGGGACGGGACATCGGCACCTCCGGCAAGGCCCTTTTCGTTGACGAAGAAGGAAATGCCCGTGTCTGCGGTTCCCATCTCGCCGAAAAACTTGTAGGGCTGCCTGTCCGTTCCCTGGACGCCGGTGATCCGTTTGATATAGCCTGACTGGAGGTCAGGGGCCGTCTCGCGGGTCTTGTGAAAAATGATCCGGCCGTTTTTCGTCGCCGGAGGCGTGACGGCAAAAGTCGTGCACCCCACGCCCTTGTACAGGAGGGCAAGGTCCCTGTACCTGCCGAAGGTGAAGGCGATGTACAGCTCCCGGTCGATGCCTGCGGTATCTGCAATGGCGTTCAATTCATCGATCCAGTAGGAGCATCCGATCTTTTTCGAAAGATCGATGGAAAGTTTCGCGAAGCTCCTCAATTGCTCTTCCTTGCCACCGGCCCTGGAAAGAAACGCATTGAAAGCCTTTATGATCGATTCTTTGTTCGTCTCTCCCCAGATCTTGCCCACTTCCGCCGCGCTTCCCTCCAGAACGAGAATGTCCGAGGCAGAAGAGGGAGTCGCGCCTGCCAAACCTATCAGAAACACAGCAACTAATCCCCACGCAAGCAAACGCTTCATTTCAATTCCTCCTTTTCACACTGAAATGGACCTGCAGCTTTTTTTGAAAGCCAGGGATGGTGCTGCTTCCTATTCCACATACCTGGGAAGGTACTCCTTCTCAAGCTCCCTGAACATTTCAAAACCCACAAGATTCTTGAAATCTGCGAACGGGGCGACGAGTTCAGTCCTTCCCTCTGCGATCCTGTCGCCCTTTATGGCATCAAGGTAGTCCTTCATTCCCTTTACAGCAGCGAAGAGGGGACCTACAGGAATGCTGACTCTTCCCACACCGATCTCCCTGAGCCTGTCAATTGAGACCAGGGGTGTTTTTCCTCCTGAAACGGCGTCCATGAGGTTGATGCTTACAGGAGCCTTGATCTCTTTCACCGCCAGCTCGATCTGTTCCACTGAACGGGGGGCTTCGACGAAAATCAGGTCCGCCCCGGCTTCTGCGTAGGCATTTGCCCGTCGGATGGCTTCTTCGATTCCCGCGACAGCGATGGCATCAGTACGGGCGTTGAGGACGAAATCAGGATCGATCTCGTCCTTTACGGCTTTGCATGCCTTTATTTTCAGCACCATTTCCTCCATGGGAATAATCTGCTTTCCCTCAAGATGGCCGCACCGCTTCGGGAATGCCTGGTCCTCGATGTTCATTCCCGCAGCCCCTGCCTTGATAAACTCCCTCGTGACGTACATGGCGTTGATGCTGTTGCCGTACCCGGTATCGGCGTCGGCCATCACGGGAACTTTTACCGCATCCACGATATTTTTCGTGAAGTGGACCACGTCGCTGAAGCCTATGAACGCCATGTCCGGAAGCCCGAGGTAGGTTGCTGAAAGACCGAATCCGCTCACCTGGAGAGCCTTGAAGCCGGCCTGCTCTATGAGTTTTGCGGAAATGGCGTCATGAGCCCCGGGGCACACAAGTGCTTTTCTTTCGAGGATCATGTTCCTGAGCATGGTTGTTTTTTTCATTTTTACATCCCCTCTCCCGAATGTTTTCATTTTTCCCCTGACCCGGCATTCATGCTGCCCGGCAAAATCTTTCTGTCAATCACAAATGCGATCCCTACAACGGCAAGGCCGATGACTGAAGGAAGGTTCCCAGGGAAAAGGAGAAGCATTCCGCCGATAACGAATGAAATGCATCGCATGGGATTCAGCAGGCATTCCTTGTGGCTGAACATTCCGTAGGCTATGGATATGGCGCCGATGAATCCTGTTATTCCGTGGCTGAGGATGCTTGTCCACGGGGCCCTGCCCACGAGAGCAGGATTCAGGGCGAAGAAATATGGGAGGATGAATGCAACGATACCGAGCCGTACCGAGAAAAAGCCTGTCTTGACCCAGTTTGCCTTTGCAATTCCTGCTGCTGCGACAGCCGCTGTGCATGTGGGAGGCGTCACTCCTCCGAGTATGGCCCAGTAGATGAAGAAAAGATGTGCTGCCACGGGATCAATGCCAAGTTTGAGAAGAGGAGGCACCAGTATGGATACGGAGAGAACATATGTAGGGACCACCGGCAGGGACGTGCCGAGGAGGAAAGGGACAATCGTGGCGATAAGCAGG
>Ga0123335_1005325_pt1 | contig 15784 bp, 2 predicted proteins | sample BiotimSIPDNA_2_FD_89707 | JGI IMG/M metagenome (GOLD analysis project Ga0123335, IMG submission 89707) | Anaerobic biogas reactor microbial communites from Washington, USA - Biogas_R2 time_0 SIP DNA | ecosystem: Engineered > Bioreactor > Anaerobic > Unclassified | place: Washington, USA...
CCCTGTTTCGGACTGGCCGAGGCCACGCTGATCGTATCCGGCGGATACGTTCGGCGGAAGCCGGTCGTTCGATCGTTCGACGCCGAAGCGCTTGCCCGAAACGAAGTCGTCGAAGTCGAGCCGGACTCGGACGGCGCTCGCCGCATGGTCGGCTGCGGCAACAACCTACCGGATCAGCAAATCGCCATTGTCGATCCCGACAGCCTGACGGCTTGTCCGTCAGGCAGGACGGGTGAAATCTGGGTACAAGGCCCGAGCGTTGCTCAGGGTTATTGGCATAAGCCGGAAGCGACGGAAGCACTCTTCCACGCCCGTCTGGCCGACACCGGCGAGGGGCCTTTTCTCCGCACCGGCGATCTGGGCTTCCTGCAAGACGGAGAGCTGTTCGTCGCCGGCCGTCTGAAAGACCTGCTAATCATTCGCGGCGTGAATTATTATCCGCAAGACATCGAATTAACGGTGCAGCGGAGCCATCCCCGTTTGCGTCCCGATAGCGGCGCGGCCTTCGTCGTCGAGAAGAGCGGCCGGGAACAACTGGTAATTACCCAGGAGATCGAACGGCACAAACACGCGAATTTCCAAGAGGTGTTCGATGCCATTCGCCGCGCCGTGGCCGTCGAACACGAATTAGTCCCCTACGCGATTCAGTTGTTGAAGGCGGGGAGCATCCACAAAACTTCAAGCGGGAAAATCCAACGGCACGCCTGCCGCGACGGGCATCTGGCCGCGACCCTGAATGTGGTCGCCGAGTGGTGGGACGACGGCGAAGGCGCCGCGCTCGAAGGGCGGCAGGAAGGCGGAGGAACTCGAAAAAAGAAGGAAACTGCCGCAAGGCGGGGCAACGGCCGCCCCTTGCAACGCGAGGGGAAAGCCGCCGAAATCCCCCTGCCGGCCCCGGCTACCGAGCAGCGCCAAGCGGTTCCCGCCGGCCATCGCTTGACCGATCTGGTGCTCGAGGAAATCCGCCGCGTGGCCAAGGAGCGGGCGAACGGATTGACTCTCGATACGCCGATCGTCGAGACCGGCATGGACTCGCTCGAACGAATGGAGATACTCGCCTCGCTGGAGGACAAGTTCGGCGGGCGGTTTCCCGAGGAAATCCTCCCCGACTTGGAAACCACCCGGCAGCTTGTCGAAGCGGTCGAGAAATATTTGGGGCATGAACCGCGCCCGAAAACCGCTTTGCCGCCCGGAACGGAAATTGCTCAGTCGGTCTATCGCTTCGACAAATTTCCTGAATACGTCGCCTTGCGGAACAACCTCGACATGCTTGACGCCTCGGGCATTGGCAACCCGTATTTCAAAGTCCACGACGGGCCATGCCGGGACGTGACGATCATCGACGGCAAGGAATACATCAATTTCTCGGCGTATAATTATCTCGGCATGTCCGGCGATCCCGAGGTAAACGAGGCCGCCAAGGCCGCCATCGACCGCTATGGAACCAGTACGTCGGCAAGCCGGGTGGTCTCGGGGCAAAAAATCATTCACGTCGAATTGGAACGGGAAATGACCCGCTTCCTCGGAACGGAAGACACCGTCGCTTTCGTCGGCGGGCACGCCACGAACGAGTCGGTCATCGGCCATCTGCTCGGCCCCGGCGACCTGATCCTCCACGATGCCCTGGCGCACAACAGCATCGTGCAAGGCAGCATTCTCTCGGGGGCGCGGCGGCGGCCGTTTCCACACAACGATTGGAAGGCGGCCGATGAATTGCTCGAACAATACCGCCACGAATATCGCCGCGTGCTGCTGGCCATCGAGGGCGTCTACAGCATGGACGGCGACATCGCCGACGTCCCCCATTTCATCGAAGTAAAAAAACGGCACAAAGCCTTGTTGATGATCGACGAGGCGCATTCGATGGGCATACTGGGAGCGAACGGCCGCGGAGTCGGCGAACATTTCCAGATCGCCCCGGCCGACGTCGATGTCTGGATGGGCACCTTCAGCAAGGGGTTCGGCAGCAGCGGCGGTTATATTTCGGGAACGAAAGCCTTGGCCGAGTATCTCCGCTACACCGCGCCGGGATTCGTCTTCGCGGCGGCCATGCCCCCGGCGGCGGCGGCCGCGGCGCTGGCCTCGCTCAAAATTCTTCAAAGCGATCCAGGGCGAGTCGCTCGACTCCGCAAAAACTCGCGACTGTTTCTCGATCTGGCCAAACGGTACGGTTTAAACACCGGCTTGAGCGAGGGAACGCCGATCGTACCGGTCATCCTGGGCAACTCGGTCAAGAGCCTGATGTTGTCGAAAGCGCTGTTTTCGCGGGGTATCAACGTGCAGCCGATCGTCCATCCGGCAGTCGAGGAAAACGCAGCGCGATTGCGATTCTTCCTCGCCTCGACCCACAGCGAGGAGCAAATCCGCTACACCGTCGAGGCAACGATTGAGGAGCTGAAGCGAATCGATTCGGAGCAATCGGCACCGTAAACGAATGCAAAAAAACAGCCCCCGGTTTCGATGCCGAGGGCTGTTGTCAAAAAGCGGTTTATCAAAGACGAGTCTAACGATTGACATCGAAACCGATGGTCAACCCGTTAAGAAACACGTCCTCCCGGTTGTTGGCCAAGTCGAATCCCATGGCGGGAACGGTGTAGTCGATGATGCTTGTCGCCCGAGCAACGCCATCGACCCACATACCCGACCAACCGGCGTGGAAGGATATGGACCGGGTGATTTGGAACCGGCCTTCCACTCGCAATTCGACCATCGGCGCCCATTCATTGGCGTAGGCCGAGTGAGATGCGTTGGTCGGTCCCATGGCTTTCGGTTCAAACGGCGGATAGTATATGCCGTCGTCGGTGGAGATGGGGCCTGGATCCAATTTGGGTCCCATGTTTACCTGTTGATGGAGGTTTTGTCGGTTCAAGCCGGCCATGAAGCGGCCCTCGGTGGAAATCGTCCAACGGCCCCGCTTTTTGAACCATCGCAGGCCGATCTGAGGGCCGACGATGTGGTTTTCGGCGTCGGTGTTCCAGTTGCTGCCGCCGAGGAACGAGGGGATGGTAGTCTCACCAGGGTCTTCGCCCGTATTGACCCAGAAGTGTTCATTGAACTCGAAGTATCGGGCACCCAGGAACAACTCCACGGTTCCTCCTGCGCGCCGCGTGATGAAACGGTGCAGGTAGCTTGCCTCGACTCCCCACGTATCGATCTTCTTTTCGAGCAACACGTTGTAAAATGTCACCGGCAGGTCTCTAAAGACCGGCGGCGAATACGGCGGTTCCGTCGAACCGTCGTTGTTTACGTTGCCGTAGAGCAAACGCTCGCCGAACGGACCGAACGCCGGGTCGTTGAAGACCATCTCGGCCGAAGATGCCGTTAAGCCCTGAGACTCATCACGGAGTTGAAATACGCTGACGAACCATCCGTCGCGATCTTCAATCCGTCCGAACTCGATGCGATTGCCGACCCTGAATTGATTGTTGAATAACGACGTATCCAATGTATTTGTCTGGATGCGGACGTCGCTTGCCGTATCAAACGGTCCTGTGGGGTGAATGCCGACAAAAACGGTTCGCGAACCGGGATAGCCGATTTCGTGCGTGATTCCCGGGGTAATCGACCAGTAAAGTCCATGGAACTGGAAGAAATACCCTTCGTTAGGTTTCTGTGGGCCTCCGTATGTGCTCATGTCGGCATTGCCGAAAATCTGGAAGCCTCCCGGTCCCTGCCCTAGTGCCGGCGCTGCCAGCAAGAGAAGCAACATTGCAATGGTTACGTATGAACTGGTGCGTTTTAAGAGCATAGCTTTTGTCCACCTTGATCTGCGCCCAATCATGGACGTACCCAAGCCTTCTGACGAGGCGGGTCTACGTTCCGGTCGTGACGATAGTATCGGATGTGACGGTCGCGCCAGTTGAGTAAGAAAGGAAAAGGATACGGAAAAAAATGTATTCTATCCCCTCGTATGGTAGTATGCGGTACGTTTCAGTACCCCCAGATAGCCTAGTTGTGGCATTCATTAGAGCTATTCTATCGCACAACTGCCAACTAGATCAGCAATTTCACCACGATTTGGTATGGTAGCCAAACATCAGCAATTAAACCACCATTTAGCAGGGTGCCTGCTGGTAAAGAAGCATTTTACTTGACTTTCTGTGCGGCTGTAATCATTATGAAACGAATGGGATGCGTTAAATGCGCAAAAGAGGCAATATGAGTTGTGCCTTTGGTCATCGTTGAGGGGCTTGGGCCACCAAGTCTTCAATTTTTTTATTGACAAAGTTGTCGCAATCGGTTTAGATGAAAGGTATCGCGTGAATAATACCATGAGCCTCGACTGGGCATCGGGGAGTCGCCGGCTCGAACCTTCACGCGATAATTACGGGAGCATGGGAAGTCAGGCCGTCATTCACGATCCGGTCGCCGTTGCTTGTTCAACGACCCCGAATTTCCGAGAATGGTTCGCAATCGCCGACGGAGCGATCGCGGTCTCGACTTACCAAGCGAACAAAGTGGCAATGATCGGTTGGAGCGACCGGCAGGTCACTTTGGTAATGCGACAGTTCGATAAACCGCTTGGCCTGACGGCATCCGCTAACCGCGTCGTTTTGGCAACGCGGCACGATCTTTGGGTGTTGGCAAACTCGCCGCCGCTGGCATTTGACTACCTTGAAGACCAGCCGGGGCGGTACGATGCCATATTCCTGCCCAGGGCGACATATCATACCGGCGACCTTCATACACACGACGTTGCGATAATCGACGACGAGATTTGGGCGGTGGCAACGCGGTTTTCCTGCTTGGTCAAGCTGTCTTACGATTATAGTTTTGATCCCGTTTGGCGGCCCCGATTCGTTTCGGACATCGTGCCGGAGGATCGCTGCCACCTGAACGGACTGGCCGTTAGGGAAGGGCGTCCCCGTTATGCGACCGCGCTGGGCATGACCGACGCGCCCGGCGCTTGGCGGGAGCGGAAGGCCGACGGCGGCGTGTTGATCGACATCGAGTCCGACGAGATCGTTTTGGACGGGCTGGCCATGCCCCACTCGCCGCGATGGCACGGCGAAAAACTGTGGATGCTTAACTCGGGAGCGGGTGAATTGCTGCAAGTCGACGAACGGACCGGCCGGGCGGAGGTTGTTTGCCGCCTGCCCGGCTATTTGCGCGGCCTCGCTTTCAGCGGTCCATACGCCTTGATTGGAATGTCGAAAATCCGCGAACGGCACATCTTCGGCGGCCTTCCGGTGCAGGAACAATACGACGCGCTAATGTGCGGCGTCGCGGTGGTGGACGTTCGAGACGGTTCCCAACAGGGATTCTTCGAGTTTACCGCAGGATGCGAGGAAATATATGACGTGCAATATCTGCCGGGAATCAGACGACCGACGATCCTGAATCTGGAAAAACCGGAGGCTCGACTAGCGGTGACAAATCCCGACTCCAGCTTTTGGCTTCGACCGAGCAGCGAAATGCACGAACCGATTATGTCGTCGTGAACCAACCATAGCAACAACCCAGGTCAAGCAATTACTTTAGTCGGAAACATTTGGAAGTGCTTAAAACTCGACCATCCGAGAAGAATGTTTCGCTATTTACCGTACACCGTTTAAAACCTTGCAATTTTAACATCCGAACATCGGAATCCCTGAATGAGGGGTAATAAAGCCATGTCACTTCTGCGAACTCCAAAAATGAAAAAACAAGGTTCAACCTGGGGCCGTCTCTGCGACTCCCTGTTCAATTTCGAGCGTTGCCGCGGCAACGAGCGAAAAAATCGCCGCCTGCTGATCGACCAGTTGGAGGAGAGGGCGCTGCTGTCGGTATCGACGCCGTTTCTCGAGGCTCAACTGGTGAACATGGCCATCAGCGAATCGCAAGGCACGGTCACCGCCAGCTCGCTTGCCATGGACAAGGACGGCGATTTCGTGGTGGTCTGGTCGCGCATCGACGAGGTCGTGGATGAAAACGGCGATCCGGTCATCAATCCCGCCACCAATCGCCCGATGACCGACGAGAACATCTATGCGCGGTATTTAACCAATGAGGTGCAGCAAATACAGTTGCCTTTTGAAGCGTTGGGGCCGACCTTGACGGGGCAATTCGGCAAGTTTTCGATCAACTTCGGCGGCAACGAGGTGCAGAGGTTGAGTATCGCCGCCACCACGCCCAACGTAAATTCGCCGGTCGACATAATTAGCGGCACATTCCATCTCCGCTACATCGACGGCGCGGACGTCGAACACATAACCGATCCGATCGACTTCAGCGAGGCGGATTTCAATTCGAAAGACCCGGCGACCGATCCGGCGATGTTGATCCAGAGCGCGCTGCGCGCGCTTGGCGGCGATTTGGCCGACGTCGTCGTCTTGGGCGTCGATTCGCAAAACTTCACCATTTCCTTCGGCGATGCGTCGAACGGGCAAAACGTCAATCAATTGTCGGTGGTCAATCCGACGTGGGACACGAGCTTCCTGCCGTCGGCGATCGTCAGCACGGTTTCCGAGCCGTTTACAGTTGAGAACATCACCATCTCGCCGACCAATCCCTATTTGACGGCCACGGCCATTCGAGACGCTTTCCAGCAATACTACGACAACTACTTCGTCGCCACCGACCAAGGAATCGGCGTAGTTCGCGCCGCGATTCCGACCGTAAGCGTCGTTCCGGTAAAAACGCTGGCCGACCCGACCGGCATGGTGACTTTCAACATCGAATTCGTCGGCGCCACGTCGTACATGAACGTGCCGGAAATCGTCATCAAGGCGGGCCAGGTGCTCGACCGAAGCGGCAATCCCGTGAACGCGGCCGACATTGTCGGCGTGACCTTGAAGGAGACCGGCAACGAGTTCCGCGTCAATCCGGAAGAGCCTGACAGCCCCTTCACCCAATTACCCGATAAATTCAGGCAAACCAATCCCTCGGTGGCGATGAACGCCGAGGGCAACTTTGTTATCGCTTGGGAAAGCGAGGTACCCGAATCGCAAAACAGCGGCAGCGTGACGGACGTTTTCGCCCGGATGTATACCGTGGTCGGTTTGGTCGATCCCTTTGGCGACTTGGCCGATGGGATCATGACGGTCGACATGGACCAAGACGGCACGCCCGACACGTCCATTCAAGGCGTCCGCCTGGCCGAGGCTTTCCGGCCCTATTCCACGTTGCTGGACGACGACGATCCGTTGAAAGTCGAAGGCGACGTCTACACATTTCGCGCGAACGAACTCACCGCCAATGCCCAGGGGAACCCTTCGGTGGGCATGGACGCGGTGGGCAACTTCACCATCAGTTGGTCCGACAGCGGTCAGCCGATCAGCTTCTTCAACGGCATCAACATGCGGCAATACACCTACGAGGGAGTGCCGAAATCAGCCGTCGAGTCGGCCGTGAACGCCGAGGACACCGAAATCCACGACAATTCCTACGTGGCGATGAGCGACAGCGGCTACGCGCTTATCTTATGGGAATCGTACGTCGGAATGATCACGTATCTGTATTCGGCCTTGTACGATCCGAACGGCTATGTGGCCCAAGGCCAGCAAGTAGTGACGACCGGTGCCAGCGAAGCATCGGCCTATTTCGATTCGGCCGACAACTACGCCATCTGTTGGACGCAGGGGAGCGACAACGACGTTCCCGCGATGGGGCTCACTTCCCCCGGAATATATTTTGTCGAATTCAGCATCGGCGGGGCGATGCTCCGCGGCTTGACTCGCGCGAGCAGCGCCAGCACCGACCCCGGCAGCCTGACCACCTGGCACAACGTGCAATCGGGCTCCCAGATCATCATGGACGCCGACGGCGACATGACGGTGGTCTTCTCGGGTTACGGGCGCGACGTAAACCGCAATTTCGCCACACCGGCCGCCGCCAATGCGTTCCTGCGGGAAATTCTGGCGCAGGACGAGAATGCCGACCTGATCGCCGCCTGGCCCGCCTTGGCCGACATCTCCCTGCCTTTCGGCATGAACAACAGCGGCGACATCGACGGAGTGATCGAGGAAGTCTTGATCTCGGCGCAAAAAACCCACGGATTCAGCGACGAGATGCTCGGCCGCCTGCGGATAATTCTCGAAACAATGGCCAATCTGGCCCGGGGCGAAGGCAACGGCGTTCAGTATTCGCAGTTCGACGCCGATCCGTCGCTGGGCGTGCCGAACGTGTTGGTTAGCGACCGCGTGGTCAACAGCCAGCGCGACGGCTACAACAGTCGCTCAACGCTGGCCTTGCCCGCCAACGCAATGGACGGCACGTTCTTCATCCTCGTGCAAAACATGCTGAACGGCGCGTTCGATTTCGTGGAGGTCGAGCCGGCTTGGATTCCCATGGGCGAAGATCAGATCATCGATCCGGTCGGAACGGCGCAAGCCATTCAGGATGCGTTGAATAATTCGGAGTATGGCTATTTGCGCAACAATTGCATAGTGCGATATATCAACGCCGCCGAGCTTCAATTGAGGGTGGGTACCTACTGGGAGTTGGATTACAACCCGGCTTCGCAATATGTATACGAGATTACATTTGTCGGCAATCTACACGATTCGCCGATTGCCGTAGGCGTCGCGGGAAGCACTTTAATCACGAAAGTCGGCGACGACGAGGTGCCGGCCACCCCGCCGGCGGTAGCCGACCCCTTCGTCATCGGCGATCGCCGCACTGAGCAGACGCAAGCCTCGATCGGCATGACTCCGGAGGGCGATTTCGCCATCGCCTACACCGAATACGCCTTGGATGCAGCCGGAAACATATTGACCTCGAACATCTATTTCCGCTATTACGACGAGAGCACCGACACGGCCGGTCCCATCGTCACCAGTGCGAAAACGCCCGACGGAATAAACATCGGTGCTAGCCCGATCGTCGATCAAGAAAACGGGCTGGCGTACATCGTCGTCACCATGTCGGAAAGGATGTACGACAATCTTACCCACACCGGCGACGCGGTGACCAACCCGGACAACTATCGGCTCACGATCGGCGACAGGGTTGTGGCCGGTGCCATCAAGGAGGTCTACTACGGATTGAGCGAGTCGGCGAATCTGGCCGCCAAGGCCGCCGCCGATCCGACTAATTACGGCGATTTCGCCGTACTCAACCCGCTGCCGACGATCAGTTACGAGATTGTCCTGGTGGTAGACGCCAACGGCGGCCTGCCGGGCGTCGAACCCCTGGGCACCGGCAGCTACGTACTCGAACTGCTCGCACCCTCCTCGGCCACCTTGAACGATCCGACCGGCACGAGCGGCTTGCGCGACGCCGCGGGCAACCGGCTGAACCGCTCCGGCTTCAATCCCTCCGGTTCGCACACCCCCATTGAGTTCACTCTCGTCGTCGAGTCCGATATCACCAGCAAGGAAGGGCTTGAGGTCCGCGTCAACGAAACCACCGACGGCGTGCAAACCACCAAGGTCACCTCCAACGAAGAGTATACCGGCAGCTCCCGCATCGTGGCCATGGACAACGACGGAGACTTCGTCGTCGTTTGGGTCAGCTACGATCAGGACGGCGACGGCGCGGGCGTATACATGCGCATGTTCGACAGCGAAGGGAAGCCCATGACCGGCGAGACCTTGGTCAACACCTACACGATCGGCGACCAACTGGAATGCGCCGTGGCAATGGACGCCGACGGCGATTTCGTCGTCGTCTGGGCCAGCGAGGGCCAGGATATGGACGGAAGCTGGGGAATCTACGGCCAACGCTTCGACTCGATGGGGCGATTCGTCGGCGGTGAGTTCCAGATCAATTCCAACACCGTCAACGATCAGGTAGCCCCGACCGTCGCCATGGACAACCGAGGCAACTTCGTCGTGGCCTGGGCGTCGCAGGGACAATCCTTCAGCTATTTCAACGACATCCGCGCGCAAGTCTACGGGTCCGATGGCCAGCGGCTGGGAAGCGAAATCCGCGTCAACTCCGCCAACATACCCGGCACCAGCGTTAATCCCAGCAGCAACGAAGTGCATCCGACAGTGTCTGTCAGCGAAGTCGGCACGTTCGTCGTCTCTTGGACCGCCGCCTTCAGCCAAAAGAACGGCGTGACCACCGACACCGTCGTTATGGCCCGGCTGTTTGACTTCAACGGCAACCCAATCACCATACCGGAGTATGAAGGCCACGAAGAAGGAAACGCCGAGTTCCAGGCGAACGTTGGCGACGACGAATTCATTGCCGACTACGAACATATTGATGACTCCAAGTTGCCGGCGGGTGCATTCAAAGCGCGCAACTCGCAAGTGGCAATGAGTCCGTTCGGCGAGTTCATCGTCGCCTGGGAGGCGTTCCAGGACAACGATTGGATCGACCAGCCCCAGGACGTCGTCAACAGCTACGGCATCTACTATCGGCAATACAATACCGACGGCACGCCGAAAATCGAGGTCGACACCAATGCCAACCAGGTGGTGACCGCGTTGCATCCGCCACCGCAGGCGTACTCGATGGCCCAGTCGGCGCTCTATTACGGCAACCAGCTTAGTCCTTCGATCGGCGTCGACGCCGACGGCGATTTCTTCATCACATGGAGCGGCAACGGTTCGAGCACGTATGCCCCGACGGCCCCGCAAAATGTGGCGGCCGCCTACAATCGCGACCAAGACGGCGTGTTCATGCGGCAATTCCGGGCAACTCTAAGCGGAGACGAACGGAATCCGGCCGTCACACCCCAATACCGCATGAACACCACCTACGTCGGCGATCAATTTAGCCCGACTATCGCGGTAACGCCGTCGGGCGATTACGTCGTCGTCTGGTCCGGAGTGGGCAGCGGCGACTCGCAAGGCGTGTTCTTCAAGTTCCACAAGTCGAGCACCGACACAGCCGGTCCGACGGTCACCGATTTCCTGCTCCCCGACGGCACGCCAATCGCGTCTTCGGGCCAGGTTACGCAGCAACTGGCGGCCGTCGTCGTCACGTTCGACGAAGCCATGTACGACAACGTCACGCATACCGGCGACGCGGTCACCAATCCGGCAAATTATGCTTTGCTGATCGACGGCGTCGAAATCGTCGGCGGCATCAATCAAGTGTTTTACGGCAAGGATATCGCCTATTACATGAGCGGCGAGTACGGATTGAACGCCCAATTGACAAACAAGTATCAAGCGATCTTGATTGTCGACGCGAACGGCATGGCCGAGGGCGTTCTGCCCATGACAAACGGCCAGTATCAAGTCGTAGTTAAGGGCAATCTGCGCGACGAGGCGGGCAATCCGCTGTACAGCACGGGCTTGTTCCCCAGCGGCGGCGCAATGTCCGACGTAATTTACGTAAACGTACCGACCGGGCAGGAAACCCTCGTCAGCGACGGCGTCTTCCAAAACCCCGCCGACGGGCATGGACAGTACACCTACGCCACCACGGCCGATTCCGTCGCCGCCGACGCCGACGGCGACTTCGTCGTCGCCTGGACCGACGCCAGCCCCGGCCGAGAAGGCGTGTGGATCAAGATGTACAAGCAAACCTCGGTCTTGGAAGCCGACGGCTCGCGGACCACGTCCGTGGCCGAGCTGCAGGTTATCAATCCGACCACGGGTTTGCCCTGGGTCAACAACGAAGTGTTGATCTCGAACGCCACGAACGCCAGCGATATTTCCGTCGCACGGGACGCCGACGGCGACTTCGTCGTTACCTGGTCGGCGTGGAATTCCACGACAAGTTGGGACGTTTACGCGCAGCGGTTCGACGCGGCCGGCCAGCCCTTGGGAGCTTCGTTCCGAGTAAACTCTTACACGGAAAACGTGCAGCGCTACTCGGCCGTGGCGATGGACTCCGACGGAGATTTCATTATCACTTGGCAAAGCCTCGGCCAGGACGGCAGCGGGTGGGGCGTCTACGCCAAGCGATTCTCCAACACGGGCGAGGTCGTAAACGGCTCGGACGAAACGCAGCAAATCACCTTCACCGGCGGATTTACCGGAACTTTCAGAATCCGCTGGGACGACGACAACAATCAAGCGACTCCCGACAAGGTGACTGCTCCGATCAGTTACACGGGCAACGCCTTCTCCATCGCCGCGGACGTCGAAAACGCCCTGAAGGCGATCGGCGCGAACGTCGCGGTCACGGCCTCCACCGTGAACGCTCTGACTGTCCGCTTCGTCGGCGACAGCGGCGGCGCGGACGTGCAGCCGCTCTGGGTATCCCCGGCCGACGTCGTCAAAACCGGCGGCGACGCCAGCGCGGAGATCACGTCCAGAATCGTCGGACAAGGACGTTCCGGCGACTTCCTGGTCAACGACACGACCGAAGGCAACCAGATGTATCCCGACATCGCCATGAGCGTTAACGGCGATTTCGTCATCACATGGACCTCGACCGGTCAGGACGGAGATAACGCCGCCCAGTCGAACATCTATGCCAAGCAGTTTATCGGCAACTATGCCTATTGGACCGATGCCGGCACAACCACCTTGGGCAGCAATTTCAACAGTCACCGCACCGAGTCTAAAGTCACCACTGTTGAAGACCCGGAGAATTACGAAGTGTTGCCCGGCGACGGTTTCGAGGGCGTGGTCCAGATTGTGACCGCTTTGGAGACCACCGGTTCGGGCGTGCTGTTGGCCGGCACCAGTTACATCCTCACCGCGGCCCACGTCGTCTGGGTCAATGAGGCGGGCGTACCGCTGCCGGCGGGCGCCGTGGGCGTCTTCTTCGACGTCCCCGCCTCCGAAGACCCCGTCCTCGTGATGGCCAGCGAAATCATCGTGCACCCCGATTTCAACGGCGATCCGATCTACGGCAACGATCTCGCCTTGATCAAGCTCGACGCCATTCCCGCCGGAGTGACCGGATTCCAGATTTACGAAGGCGACCTGACCGACGAGGTCTACTCGCTCTACGGATACGGCAGAATCGGAACCGGCGATACCGGCGCCGTCAACGACAACGAAGACGGTCTGAAGTACTCGGTCCAGAACCGCTTCGAGGCCACCGGCAGTTTGATGGGATACCCCGACTCGCTGGTGATTTCCGACTTCGACAGCGGCACGGCCGCTAACGACGCTCTGGGAATTCTCTACGGGATCAACGATCTCGGCTTGGGCGTCAACGAAGGCATGGCCGCCAACGGCGATTCCGGCGGTCCGATGTTGGTCGACGGAAAGATCGCCGCCATCGTCTCCTTCGGACTCGCCATTCCGGGTCCGTGGGATTCCACCCCCGGAAACGACGCCTCCTACGGCGAATTCAGTTTGGACACCATCGTTTCCTACTACACCGATTGGATCAACAGCATCACGATCGGCAACGGTTCGGAGTTCCTCGTCAACGCCGACGACATCCTTGCCGTCGACGAAGACGGAAATCCGACGCTTCAGCTTTTCAACCAGACCGGCAACCAATACCATTCCTCCGTGGCGATGGATGCCGATGGCGATTTCGTCATCGTTTGGAGCAGCTACGGCCAGGACGGAGTGGGCAGCGGATACGGTGCCGGCGTGGACGGGCTGAACGGCGTCTACGCACGCCGATACAACAGCAACGGCCAGCAGGCCAGCAACGTCTTCCAGATCAACCAAACCGCCGAGAACGACCAGCAGAACGCCCGGGTGTCGATGGACGCCGACGGCGATTTCATCGTCGTCTGGGAAAGTTTCCAAGACGGCGCTCCCGCTTCCAGTTTCGGCATTTTCGCGCGTTACTACGCCGCCACCCAAGACGTGAATTACCAGACCGGCGTGTTTGCCGGCGCCCCGTTCGCCATTGTCGGCACCAATCCGCTGCTCGGCATGAACGGTGAAATGGGCGGCGAATTCGCCGTCAACACCACGAAAAGCGGCGACCAACGGTTCCCGGGCGTCGCCATGAACGACACCGGCGATGCCGTGATCGTGTGGAGCGGAAACGGCGATGTCGCCGGCCAAGAAGACCCGCAAGGCATCTTCTACCAGCGGTTTGCCAAAACCGACGACGACGCCGGCCCCGCCGTGGCCGACATTTTGAACGTCGATTCTTCCTCCGGCACGACGACCTTCGAGCGGATTCTCGAAGGGACCGACATCGGCAGCGAAGTCTCGAAGTTCGTCGTCAACTTCGGCGAAAACTTGTCCACCGCCAGCGGCGCCAGCGGCGCCGCCAGCATCTTGAATCCCTCGAACTGGCAGTTGACCAAGGACGGCGTGGTACTTTCCGGCGCCATCGCCAACGTCCAGTTCGGATTGAACATGGCCTATACCCTGGGCTTGACCGACAGCCCCAGCAATAAGTACGAAGCGGTCGTCACCTTCGACGGCGACGCGGCAACCTTCGGCAACCAAACACTGGGGCAAGGCACTTACCTGCTCACCGTCAAGGACACCGTCAAAGACCTGTTCGGCAATAAGTTCGACGGCAACCAAGACGGCACGCCGGGCATCAACTTCATCCGCAAGTTCACCATTCTCGGCGGAACCCCGGGCGGAGATCCTTCCGACCCCGGAACGATTACGCCGCCTGGCGACCCTGTGGGCGAAACCGATCCGGTCGTCAACACCTATAGGTTGGGCGATCAAATCAGCCCGGACGTCGCTGCCGACGCCAACGGCAACTACATCGTAGTCTGGACGTCCTACGACCTTGAAGAGATCATCGACCCCGAAGCCGGCGAGGAAGACGATCCGATCTTTGTGTTCAACGCAAACATCAAAGCCCAGTTGTTCAGCAACACCGGACAACCGGTCGGCATGGAATTCACCGTCAATCGGTTCACCGACGGCGATCAGGTTGATCCCGCCGTGGCAATGGACGACTTCGGCAACTTCGTCGTCGTCTGGGCCGGGCAAGGCGAAGCCGAGTCGTCCGGCATTTTCGGCCGAGTCTACGACCGGTTCGGCCGGGCCATCGGAAACGAGTTCCACGTCAACCAAACCGTCGTCAACCACCAATACGATCCGGCCGTGGCCATGGACGCCGACGGCGACTTCGTCGTCACCTGGACCAGCTACGGACAAGACGGCGATCTGGACGGCGTCTACGCCCGAAAGTTCAGCCTGCAAGGAACCGCCCAAACCGGCGAAATCCTGGTAAACACCACCGTGGCCTATCGCCAGGACAGGTCCGACGTGGCCATGGCCGACAACGGCAATTTCGCCGTCGTCTGGCGGAGCGACCAGCAGGACGGCAATTCCTGGGGTATTTTCGGCCAGCGGTTCACTGCGACGGGCGCCAAGCTCGGCGGCGAATTCCGCGCCAATACCTATACGCTCGATAAGCAGATCGATCCGGCCGTGGCAATGGATGCCGACGGCGACTTCGTGGTCGCTTGGTCGAGCATGAGCCAAGATGGAAGCGGCTACGGCGTCTATGCCCGCCGTTACAATGCCGCGGGAGTTGCTCAAAACGCCAACGAGTTCCGTGTGAACCAAACCACGCTCAACTGGCAGATCACCCCCGACGTCGCCATGGCCGCCGACGGCAGTTTCGCCGTCACATGGACCTCCTTCGGCCAGGACAATGTCGCCGTTGACGATCCGACCTACGATTACGGCATCTTCTCCCGTATTTACAACGCCGACGGCACCGATTACAGACCGTCGGCAGCGACCGCCGCATTGGGAGAGTTCCGCATGAATGCCGTTACTCGCGGCCACCAGTTCGAACCGGCAAACGCCATGTCCAATGCCGGACATATCGTCGCGGCTTGGACCGGGCCGGACCAAATCACCGACCAAGACCCGCAAGCTCCGCCGCCGGAAACCACTGACATTTATTCGCGGATTCTTTCCACGAAGGCATCGTCAGCCGGCCCGGTGTCGCCTTTGATTTCCAGTATCTCCGTCGCCGAAACCGGTCCGCAACAGCGCGACGGCACGTTAATGGCGAACGAAAAACTGGAAATTACCTGGAACGTCTCGAAGGTCGACGC
>Ga0123335_1005329_pt1 | contig 15780 bp, 7 predicted proteins | sample BiotimSIPDNA_2_FD_89707 | JGI IMG/M metagenome (GOLD analysis project Ga0123335, IMG submission 89707) | Anaerobic biogas reactor microbial communites from Washington, USA - Biogas_R2 time_0 SIP DNA | ecosystem: Engineered > Bioreactor > Anaerobic > Unclassified | place: Washington, USA...
ATGGCATCGTAGCAGCAGACACATACGCTCCAGTACCAGAAAAATCCGATGTCTCGGACTCGCCGCGAATACACAAACGACTCTCCCAATTCGCCAGCGGAGACAAGGAATAAGGAACCGGCTTCATCTCGGACAACAACCCAAACGTGTACGATTGACGCCCGACACCACATGACAACATCAGCTCCATCGAACGCATACCCTCGTCCAAATCTTTAGGCAAGTCATACAAAACGTTGGTCTCAACGCCTTCGGACAATGCCGCGACTTGACGCTTCCCGCCAAACTCGCATGTCACATCGGTAACATCAGGGCGACTCGAACGCAACGCAAAGGAAATCGACGATTGCGTCAACGTAGGCGAAACGGAAACAATATCCTGGACCGTGAAGTCAATCCACTTCCCTTCAAATTCCTGCCAAATCCGATCGCCGGAACGGACGTTGCCTGGCGCGGTAAACTCGTGGCGCTGCTTGCCTTCGACAATCACGCGCTCGCCGGGAGCAACCACGTCAAGCGAGCTGCGCAAGGGGACATCCTCGGCACCGACCTCGCCTAGCTCAAGCCGATAGCTCATGGCGGACGGCATCGGCATCACGTACGTCAATCCGCGTGAACGGCGCAACTTCGCCTCGCCTAGTTCGCCCAGCTCCTCGTCCAAGCCAATAGCTCGAACAATCGGCAGAGACCAACCGATCTCGGAATCCTTGAAGGGAATGAACTCGTAGGCCTTGGCATCGATCTTGCGGGCGACGCCGCTGCCAATCCCCGCCGCCTCGGGGAAGCGCTGGAAGAACAGGTCACGCCCGTCAATGTAAACGTATTCGGGTGTCACGGCATAGTCGAACCGGCATCCATTCCGCTCTGCGGAAATCACCTCGATCTTTCCGTCTTCCGTCCAGCCCGCATAGCCATGCGGCGGCAGATCCAGGTCGCGTCCGCCGAATTTCACATTCATTCTCAGGTCTTTGCTTCCATTGACCACCAGTCGCGTTCCGTCCGAATATCGAATCGCCAGCTGGGACCGTTTGTACGCATCGTTCGCCAGGGCTCGGCTCGTCGGATGAAGTTTTCCGTCTGCGTCAGCGTACTCGATGCTTGCCACCGAGGCCTGCGTGTATCGCTTGTGCAGCTCCAGGATCATGAAGTATCCGCGCATCGTGCAACGCATTCCACCGGAGGAAACCAGAAAACCGGGATGGCCGAACGCAAGCGTCGCACAGAGGAACCTGTCAAGGTCGTTGTGAACGCCGCTTCGCTCTCCGTTTCTCCCGTAGAACATTTCCATGTTGCCCATTCCGAAGTTGCATTCCTGCTCGTGCATTTTCAGCAGGTCGAAATCCACCAGCCATGGATTTTCCTGGAAATTGTAGTTTTGGTCTTGCGCGTAGTTGCCGTCTGTCAGGCCGCTATAGAAGCAATGGTGCGGTCCTTCCGAATAGACGGGGCCGTTCCACGCGGCCTTTTGGTGGAGCATGATTTCGCCGAATGCGTAGAATGTTGCCGCAAATGTACCTGCTCCGGGGACTCGGTAGTCGTAGTCACATCGCCCCCAGGGCGTCACGGAGGTATGGACGTCGCAATAGGCCGTTGAAAACTTGAATTTACTTTGGTTGATCGGACTGAGTTCGGCGCAGTATTCGACAGCATACTGCGGTTTTGGCGCATAGCATCTCATCCATGCTCCCTGGAGTTGGTTGCTTCTTGTGCGAGAGATCAGGTCGGTTCTCCAGTATTCGTTAACCGGCGCGAAGTCTGTGAAGTTGTTGTAGGGACCATAGACGAACCCAAGTTCGTCCTGCATGAACCTGGAATAGTCGTACAATCCCTGGTCGCCGCCTTTTTTCGGCGCCGGCTTTGTCCTGAACGTAAAGCTTTCGCCTCCATCCCGCCAGCAGGTCTCGTGGTCAGTCACCACCACGTCCCGTATTCCGTGCCTCCAGATGTTTCTCCAGTATGCCATGTCCCTTTCCCTGTTTCCAGCTCCGTGGGCCCGCCATTGGCCTTTGCCGGTAACATGTTTCCAGGGGGACTTGGGATTCGGGATGTTCGGCAAATGTTCCGAAAACTCGGGACTAACTGTCACGAAGAAACGGTCATGGCAATCGTTCCGCTTACCGTCTGTCTTCTTGTAGTACACAGTACCCCCGTTCATGTAGCCGATGCCCGAAGAATCGACCTGGCTCCGGCCCCAAGGCGCACTTGCATTGGACAAGTACCAGCAGGTGTGACCGGAAACAAACAACGGCGATTCGGCGTCGCCGGACAAAATGACGCCGGGACGACCATTGGAATAGTTGTAGTATGGAATGAGGATCGAACGCTGGTTGGGCAAGCCCTTGACACCGCCATACCCAACCGCACCAAGTTCGCCGCCGGTGCTTCGCGTGTCAATCACAAGCGTCTTGCCCTTGATGGACAACGTGTAGGTCACTTCGAACGACTTGTCGCCGAGATGGCATTGCCAGCTGGTCGTCACGACCCCGCCCTTCAAGCGAGTACCCAAGTGAACATGGCGATCAGGCGCCAGGCCTTTGACCTGGTTGTTCCAGTCTTCGGTAGGAAACAACGCACCGCCGCCGAACAGGGGCTGGAAAGTCGTCCCGCCATTCCAGCACGCGGTCAGATCGTCCCATCCGCCGTTCTTTGGTTCATAACGATAGGTCAGGACTCCATCCTTGCCACGGTACGTAAACACACATGCCTCACCTTCGAGAGCCAGGGAATTCGTACTTCCGATGCCTGCGCTGTCAGGCAAAATCGTCTCTGGACGAGTGGGAAACGGCAACTTGCCAGATCCGGTATTGGCTCCGCTTCCCTGCCCTGGAAACATTGGAATGCCACGGCGCGGACGCGGCTTGAACGTCAATGGCTTGAACTCCTCCTTGTGGACCGTCAAACTGTCGAAGTACAACGTACGATCCTGTTCGTTTCGACCATCAGCGACCATGAATCCATTGAACGCGACCCCATCTACGTTCAACGCCTTTGCCTGCGACTCGTCCAACCGAACCAAGGGCAAGAACCATTCTTTCCAGTTCACGCGGACCAACCTGACGCCGATCTCGTCGCCGCCAGGCACCTGGAACAGCACGGTCACCTGGACTTGCGGCGTGGTCTTGTCAACGGACCACCCCCAGTTGTTGCCGTAAATCCAGCATCCGACCATATCGAATGTCGTCGCCACATCGCCAGGCACGGGAATCGGCTTGGGCGGACGGATCACAACCAAGGGAACTCCAGTGCCGTCGCGACGATACGTCAATTTTCCAACATACGAGCCATACATCTGCTGTTCTCGCGTCCGTTCAAAGCTGGCAATCGTATTCGTCGCCTCCACCGTCCAGTCGCCAGGCTCCTCGAAATCCACCAGGCAAGTCCAGGGATCGGCAGTGCGTCCAGCCCATTCCATCTCGTACGGGCGCTCCCCAACGATTTCATCGCCAACCAAACTCAACGCCATCAGCGCGGACAACGCAACTAAATAACGCATCTTTTTACTCCTGTTTTTTATATGTATTAAAACACGTGTGTTGATTCATCCTAGCAACATCAAATCCAATAGCGCCAGGGCGACGGCGGACTCGACTACGGGAACAGCACGAGGGACAATGCACGGATCGTGGCGCCCCTTGACAGAAAGCTCGACCTCCTCTTGCCGATCTAGGCTGATAGAGCGCTGGAGCTTGGCGATCGATGGGGTCGGCTTGAACCCGACCTTCACCACAATCGGCATGCCCGTGGTTATCCCTCCAAGCACGCCTCCATGCCTGTTGGTTGTCGTGCGTACTGAGCCGTCTTCAGCCAATTCAAATCCGTCGTTGTGCTCCGATCCTCGCAAGTCTGCAGCCCCGATGCCATACCCGAATTCGATTCCCCGTACCCCGGGGATCCCGAAGACCAAGGATGAAATGACGTTCTCAACGCCGCCAAACATCGGTTCGCCAAGACCGCCGGGAACACCAAGGGCGACACACTCGATTCGACCGCCAACGGAATCGCCCTCCGCACGGGCAGACTCGATCGCAGAGACCATCTCCAAGCCAATCGAATCGTCCAAGACGGGGAACGACTTCTTTCCAGGTCCGAGAAGCTCATCCAAGCTCAAGCCACGCTCAGAAAAACAACGGTCGTAAATCCCGGAAATGCTTAAAATGTGGGCGCCGACAGTGACGCCGCGACGACTCAATACCTGCTTTGCAATCCCGCCGGCCACACATAGAGGAGCCGTCAATCGACCTGAAAAATGACCGCCGCCACGCACATCCTGATGACCGCCATACCGCAATTGAGCAGAATAATCCGCATGACCTGGACGAGGAACATCAAGATGAACGGCGTAATCCGAACTGCGTGTGTCCCCGTTGCGAATCAAGGCGGATATCGGAGACCCGGTCGTGACACCATCCTTGACACCAGACAAAAACTCTGGTTCGTCCCCCTCGACGCGACTGGTCGAAACAGATGAACGACCTGGCGAACGACGTAGCAGGAAACGTCCCAGCTCCTCAAAGTCCAGACGCTCCCCAGCAGGAATCCCCTCCAAGACAACGCCAATCCCTGCACCATGCGATTCGCCAAATATGCTAAACGATAATTTCGTGCCCCAATGCGATGACATCTCGGCCACCCCTGCTGTTTGCTGTTTTCCTACTTGCCCAAAGGATTCCTGATTGCCGCCAAACGATTATACATCCCATAACCGACTTGACGGCTGGCGGATACCGTCTCAATATACGGCGTATCGGCAACATCCACAAAGCCAACCTGATAATTCTCGCCGTCCAAGGTACGCCCAGTTGACATTTGGTCGCGGTACTTGAACCAATGGCAGCCGACGAAACGTGGATGCCGAAACGCCGAATCAACATATTCCTTCAACTTCTCGCCACGGACGAGCTGGCTTTCAACCAAGCGGCACCCACCATGGAACATGCCGCGATCCAAGGCGCCAAAATGAAATTCGCCGCAAATGATCGGAGCGTCAAAATCGGCATACTCCCAACCGTCAACGACCATGGCGTACACATTGTAGCTGACAATGTCGCAATACTTGGCCGCGATGCGTTCCACCAGGTCGTTGCGTCCACGACCACCCATGAATCGGCTTCCCGCATAAAGATTGTCGGGAGCGAACTCCTTCATGATTCGCCGAGCCGTCTTGAAGTACATGTCAACAACCATGGAGGTGACCAGACGCAGGTCCTTGGACAACTCCGATTGGGTATCCTTCAACTGCTCTTCCGTCAATTCGACACGATTGGCCAGCAAGGCGTCCCAGGACTCAAATCCCGTCTTCCAGCTCCCATTCAGCGCCTCGATCGTATCGTGCTTCGCACGCAAGAGGCGAATCATCTCCTGCTTCGTCGACAATTGAGGCGCCGAGGATACGACTGCTGCACCCAAACTCCTGTCGTCAAGCCCAAAGCGCAATTCGTTATCGACAAAGAAGCCGACGCACCAGGGATCTCCCGCAGCCTGGCCCTTATGCTTCTCAAATGCCTTGCGCAACTTGGCTTCATAGGCGCTCCCGAACACATCGGGGAAGCGGATAAAATCATCCTTGCCGCCGACAATATCGGAACCTCCAGCTTGAACCGTGGCAAAATACGGGGTTTTTCGCATCAGGTAGATTTCCGGCCTTGACCAGTTGCCGATCGTATTGACCCCCCAGCTGCGCAACCTGAGTTGCGTCCGTTCAGCATGTTCCTCACGCCATTCGGGCCCGTACTTGCGGATGACGTTAGCCAGCCCGAAATCAACCAGGTCGAAAGGACGATCCCTGTAGGCCTCGTTTCCCGGCGCCCGTGTCCAGGAATTGTGGCATCCCTTGAAGCGGGGCTCCTTCGGCGGCAACCATGAAAACCAGGATTCACGTCCTGTGACCGGCGTGTCGGCAACCTCGGTGACGCTGTCCATGCCGTAGCTGAAAAACAGCTTGCCGTCAGGATCGACGAGCCACCACCAGCCATTGATCTTTTCGGTGCGGAAGAATCCCGTCGCCTTCAGCGTCGGCCCTGATTCCCAGCCGCCCCATTTGTTCCAGTCTTCAGCTCCCGGATTCGCCTTGAGATCCGTCATTTCATCCTTGAGCCTGCCCTCCAGATCCTGCTGGTCCTTGACCTTTCCCGGCCAGTCTCGATGGATGAACTGCCCGAACTGATCGATGAATGGGAAGAAGGCATCCCCCGCCAACTTGGGATTGTACCGTTCCGGCTTTCGTTCGCCGCTGGCGACGATATTGCCAACCTCAACCGTGTGCTTCTTTCCGTTTCCGACAGCGAAGACCAGGGCTCGCACCACATTGGAAGGATCGTTCAGCCTGCGCCACGTTGAGCCGCTGCCGCCGATTTCCTCCGGCTTACCGCGCATCCCCGTCAATTCATGAAGCACCTTGTGGCACAGACGAATCTCGACCTCCAAGCGACGATGCTCGCCCGCAGGAATCTCCTGGATAGTCTGAACGCAATTCCCATGCCCGTTGCCTTCGGGATTGTCAACACGAAGCCCAATCCTGGATGTCTCTGTGCCCGTGTTCCAAACATCCGCTCCGACAACTGCGCAATTGCCAAGATCCCAACGACCTGACGACGGTTTCAAGTGGACGCTAGGCCAATCCCCCTTAGGTCCCAATTCAATTTCCAGACGCCCAGCCTCGGATAGCCACTTCCATGCCCCGTCATACGATTGAATCAAAGCAGGATCGGGAGACTTGCTGAAATCATACAACGTCAAGCTCCTGCAAAGCAAACTCAACGGAAACAAAAACAACAAAACAAATAATCCGCTCCGACAGAATAAAGTACCTTCAACAAAACACCTGGATCTTTTCATGTTGCCTCGCTGTATAACCATAATCCGCATCCTTGTTGCTGACTTATTTCGACGCCTGAACTCAGACATTGCCCTCCTGGAACCATGAACCCAACAGCTGGGTGACCCAAAGCCCTGTTCGCACATGAGAATTTCGCCGATATCCGCGAAAAATCAACTCTTTAAATCATTTTGTTGAATCGTCAATCTGAAATAGCGAGAAGATTCACAAGTTGATCAAGGGTAATGCCTGAAATGTACTCGGTAATTGCAACGTTTTTGAGCGCATCGACGAGGTCGCCCCGCCTCGGTCGGGTACCATTGATGGTATCGACGAGTTGATCGACTGATGACGAGCCGAAGAAATCACCTGTGAATTTTAGATTTTGGATGGCGTTGTCCTGAACATTGAGATTGGCTTGGATGATGCCGCCCTGGAAGACGAGCTTGTTGGAAAAATCGTATTGGAGACTAGTTCCGAAGTTCCATTCCCAAGTACGGTATTTTTCATTGGCAAGGGCTTCGGCCTTGGCAAGCAAATCATCGGAAGGCGTTGCGAATGGTTGCCCGAACATGTCTTGAATGGTCTCCTGGAGCCGTTTCAGGAACTCGTCGGTGTCAGTAGGGGCCTCAGGATGATCAAGCATGTCGATGATGTTTCCGACCCTTGCCCTGACGGATTTGATTCCCTTTGACCGGATCTTGTCCGGATCGGGTTTCAGCGCTTTTGCGAGGACCGAGAGATCGACGTCAAAGAGCAGCGTTCCATGAAAGAGCGTATGACCTCGCGTGACGCTTCGAGCGCACCCTGAGATCTTGCAGTTGTTGGCAAGGATGTCGTTCCTGCCTGAAAATTGCGCGTCCAATCCAATGGCCTTGAGCGCGTGAATGATTGGGGCGGTAAAGCGAATTGCCGATTTATCATCCCAAGTACGTTCCAGCGAAATGCAGCTGAAGTTGATATTGCCCAGATCATGGTAAACCGCACCGCCGCCGGTAATCCGGCGAACCACGCGAATGTTTCGGGCGCGGACAAAGGACTCGTCAATCTCGGCAGAGGTATTTTGATGCCTTCCAACGATGATGGAGGCGTCGTTGCGCCAAAGCATGAAGATATCTTGGGTGGCCTCCGTCGCAAGAAGCTCTTCCAAGGCAAGGTTAAGGGTTGGATCGACTGAATGGGAGATGAGTAATTGTGGCATGTTAGTTCTTTGCGTTGGTATTAGATAAAAAGCGAGGGGCGACTTCCCAAATATTCTATGGTGAAGCCGCCCCCCAAAAAAGAAGCCATATCGACTTATTCGTTATTGTCGCTGTCAAGCCAATTGAACCAGCGCTTGCAGTTTGCGGAATTGGTACTGTTTGCAAATTCGGCTCTATTGACAGAGGAAACGTGACCGTCAAGCCAATTGACGTTGGCCCGTTGGTTGTGATGAGTACCGACTCCACGCCAGTAGTTGAGGTTGGAGGCGTCAGCCCCAGCCCGGTCGAAGGGGCAGAATGAGCGGCGATCCAAGGTATCGTAATCGCCATAGGTGAGGTTGGCATCCCAGACGACGGACTGTTCGCTCGGACTATGGGTCAGCGTGGCGATGTTGCGTCCCAGGCTTTGACCTGCCGGCGCCGGATCACGCGCAGCCCATTGCGAGCGTGCATTGTACCAGTTGGCCGAATAGTTGTTGTTGCAGTTTCCAGGACGCGTCCGCCATGCATAGGTATTGGGTTGGCTGGGACACTGCCAGGACTTGTCCATTGCCTTTTCGATGGTTTCGCGGTTGCCAAGAGTAAACTCCTTGCCGTATTCAATCGATGCAAGAAGGTGGAACCAACGCATTCCTTGATCAACGGTAGCAGCTGAACCCGGTCCGACATGGAAGAAGTTGGCAGGAAGATACCCGTCGTAGTCGTCTTCGTACATTATAAAGCGAATGCCCATCTGCTTCAAATTGGACGTGCAGGAAATCGCACGAGCCTTCTCACGTGCCTTCGACAAGGCGGGCAACAACATCGCTGCCAAAATGGCAATGATGGCAATCACAACCAATAACTCAATCAAGGTGAATAATTTGCGATGCATAGGACAACCCCTCCGTTTGACTTTTTGGCCTCACAAAGACACATGAAAATTATATAACCTATTATAGCTAATAACCAACACAAATTCAATGAAATCTTATGAAAAAACTTTTTGGGGTAACAATTTGACGCAACTGACTTCACATATAGTGCATATGCATGGACATGTACCCAATCAAAACAGAAGAATGCCCCGTTTCAATAATGGGATCCCTCCATTTAGCCTAAAAAAAGCAGTTGATGCCATGACAACAGTTCAGGTACGAGCACCCCGGGTACTCGTACCTAAACCCGTCTTGCTCTGTAGCAGGGCAAATCTGGGCGACCGACCCGTCCGGCCCACCTGGCTAGGAATGAGCCATGTTTAGCCGCTTTAGCGGCGACATCTTCCGAGTACGGGCATCCCGGGTGCTCGTACCTGTTTTCCCCAATCCCGGGGAAGCTGGTCAAGCATCGAGCCGTCCTTGGCATAGCAGTTCAACGAGGCATACGCCATTGACTTTTCCGGCACAGAGGTCTTCACCATCAAACTCAACGTATAAGGAACACCGGGAAGCAAGCCGCTTACCTCGCTCGTAACCCAAGTCCATTCCGAGCCTACCTCAATATCGGGAACCGACAAGCGCAAAGACGCAGATTCGCCATAGCGAACACTAGGATCGACCCGGGCAGAACCGCGAGAATGACCAAGGTATGTCCAACTTGTCGCCTCCCGTGAACGGCGACCATATTGCCAAAAATTACCGTTCGACACCAAATTCTCGCCTTGGCAGGCAACGCCAATCGCCAAACAAGCACCGAAGACCGCCTTGATGCAATTCATCTCACATGCTCCTGCTTTTTTTATTTGCCTACCTTGACTTTAGTGTCCAAAACTATACATTCTATTAATAGAATAAACAACAAAACCAACTACAATTGTTCCATTTTCGGAGATGAAATGAGACGTGTATTCCTTGTTTTCGCCGCATTCATCGCAATCTCCTCGACTTATGCACAAACCCTGTATGAACTCGACCTGGGAACCGTAAGCGACGAACAGAAAAAAGCCTGGAAACTTGAAGGGAAAGTGACGTTCACGCCAGAGGGACTGGTCACCGATACATCAGAGGACCAAACAGCCCACGCAATGGCCCATTCGCCAACCGCGTACGATACCTTCCTCGACGGCTATGACGGAAACATCTTCAGGATCACCTGGACATTCGTACCCAATGTCATCGGCGGATGGGGAAATGACTTCCATGTGCCAGGAGGCCTGGTCGTCGAAATCTGCAACAAGAAGCCAATCCTCAACGCCAAGATTCCAGCGAAAACCAACTTGGTCCCCGGCGAAACCTGCACAATGTCATGCGACTTCTCAAAGCACCTGATCACCTCATGGAAAATCAATGGCAAGGAACAACTGGACAAACCAACGCCGACATGGAGAAAAGGAACACAAAACATCACAGTCCGATTCGCGGACTTCAAGGAAACAAAGTCAAAGACAACCTGGAAAAAAGTCGTCCTGGAACAAATCAAGTACGACAACATCGACCAGCTTAAATTCGCAGGCTGGAGCGATTTCCCGACCCACGCATCCGGCGAAAAAATGGATTTCCTCCTTGCCCAAGCCAGCCCGATGGACAAGATTTTCCGCGAGGCACAGCTCTTTGCCGGGACTTTTGACCGGCGGATCAGCATCGCCGCGGCGGGACGCGAGCGCGAATCTTTCCAGCTGGTCGTATTCCCCCTGGACAAGCAGCTGAAAAACGTGACGGTGTCCATGACTGACCTGATTCCCGAAGATCTATCCATGCCTGCCTTCAAGGCCGAAAACTTCACCGTCAATCCCGTCGGGTACGTTCGAAGCAATCCCAACAAAGGCCCCAAGCCCAATTGGGAATGGCCTGATGTCCTGATGCCAAACAAGCCCTTCGACGTGGAGCCTGGCTTCGTCCAGCCAATCTGGTTCACCGCAAACGTTCCGCACGGAACAGCACCAGGAGAATACAGGGGATTCATACACGTCAAGGCAGATGGACTCAAACCGCAAATGGCGACAATCTCGCTGACAGTAAGACCGTTCTCGCTGCCGCTCAGGGGAAAACTCAAGACAGCTTTCTGCATCAATCCAGGCATGTGGGAAATCTGGTACAAGCCAGATGAAGTCAAGAAACGCCTGGGGATGACGGACAAGACAGGGCACGGCCCGCTCTACACCTCATACGAATGCCAGGACGTGCTCCCAAGGGAAAAATGGCTTGAAATGTACGACTTCCTGCTGGCGCACCGATTGAGTCCCTCAGTGATCTACTCCGGACTCAAACGAGGAAAGTCAAGAACAGTACCGCCAATGGAAGATATGCAGTATTGCTACGACAGGGGCATGAACGCCAACTGCATCGTATGCATCGGTGGAATATCAAAAGACCCGAAACAAGCAGAAGAATACCTCCAAGACCTGCACAAATGGCTCGAGTCCTGGGAAAAATTCGTCAAGGAAAAGAACTGGAGCGACTTTACATGGTACCTCCATTCCTACGATGAAACAGAAATGAGACCGCAAGACAAGGACTACTACGACTACGCCATCGAAAAAACCCACGACTATGTCGGAAAGCACTTCCCATGGCTCAAACGAGAAACAGCAAACCCGTACATCGAACGACACAAGACCAGGTTTGACATCTGGACGCCAATAACCTCGCAGATCAAGGACATGGCTCCCTACAAGAAGGCCCAGGAGGACGGGCAGGAAGTCTGGGCATACGTCTGCTGCGGACCAGGAAGACCGTACGCAAACCTGTTCATCGACTTCCCTGGAGTTGACCCTAGAATCCTGCCATGGCAATACTACCAGCGAGGAATCACAGGATTCCTCTACTACCTCATCAACTTCTACGACCAAAACGAAAACTGGAACATGGAAGGACCAAAATGGCCTGAAAGACCCTGGAATCCTGTCATCCTAGGTACCAATTCAGACGGCATCCTCATCTACCCGGGACCGGACATGACCCCGCTCGCCTCCACTAGGCTCGAAAACCTAAGGGACGGCATCGAAGACTACGAGGCGCTCGAAATCCTCAAGGAACGGGCAGACGCCTTCAAGCCGAAAAATGACGAAGACAAGCAATTGCTTGATCAAGCAAGAGCACTCCTGGCCGTCCCGGATTCAGTCACAAAATCCTGGACCGAATATACCAAAGACCCAAAGGTCATCCTCAACGCAAGACAAAACGTGGATGAACTCATCGAGAAGCTCGTGAATAAATAAATGCATAAAATCGACACCATGAAAAAATTCGCCATTCTATGCCTGCTCGCAACGTTCTGCCTCTGCGCACAACAACTCTTCCATATCGACTTCACAAAGCTTACGCCGGAGCAAAAGGCCTCCCTAAAACTAATCGGCGACTCCGAACTCCTCCCTGAAGGCGCAAGGACAACCTCGAACACCAAGGAAAAACACTCGATCATCACCATAACGCAACCCATCAATGAAATCCCGGACGGGTTCGATGGAAATATGCTCAGGGCTACCTGGACGTTCGTGCCGACTAAATTCGGCGGTTGGGGAAACGACTTCAGAATCGCCTCCGCCATGGTAATGGAAATGACCGGAACAATTCCGACGCTCAATGCCAAGTATTCCAGCAAAAAGCCGCTGACACCTGGCAAAGCCTACACGATGACATGCGACTTTACAAAGTATATCATCACATCATGGACCATCGACGGCGTCGAGCAACTTGAAAAGCCACAGAAAGTATGGATGAATGGCGGCGGGAAACCAAACCCGGCACTGGCGGACTTCAACGATACCAACTCGGAAACAATCTGGAAATCAGTCACCCTGGAACTCGTCAAGCACAAGAACCCAAAACTGCTGATCCAAGCCGGACACGAGGACTATCCGCCGCTAAAAATGGACGCAAAGCTGGATTTCCTGATCGGACAAGCCAATCCGATGGTCAAGGTCTTCCGTGAAGCACAGGACTACCAAGGAACCTTCAGCAGGCAGATCAAGATCGCAGCCGCAGGACGCGAACGAGAATCCTTCCAGCTCGTTGTCTTCCCGTTGGACAAGAAACTCAAAAACGTCAAGGTCACCGTCTCAGACCTGCAACATGCTGACGGCGAATCCCCCGACTTCCCAGCCAAGGCAATCGCAATCCATCCCGTCGGATACATCAGGACCGCAAACCACGGCAGAAGACAAGGCTGGCAATGGCCCGATGTCCTGATGCCTAACAAGCCATTCGACGTGGAACCGGGATTCGTCCAGCCAGTCTGGTTCACCGTCGATGTCCCCCATGGCACAATCCCAGGAGACTACTCGGGTGTCATCACCGTTGAAGCTGACGGACTCCAGCCACAAAGCGCAGCCTTGACCCTCACAGTCAGATCCTTCTCGCTACCGGTCAGGGGAAAGCTCAAAACGGCATTCTGCATCTGCCCGGGAATGTGGGAAATCTGGTACAAGCCGGACGAAGTCAAGAAATTGCTGAACATGACAGACCAGACCGGCCACGGCGTGCTATACACGTCATACGAATGCGAAAACGTGCTCCCGAAGGAAAAGTGGCTTGAAATGTACGACTTCCTGCTGGCGCATAGGCTCAGCCCAACCGTCATCTACTCGGGACTCAAAAACGGAAGGGCACGAACAGTCCCGGCAATGGAGGACATGCAGTACTGCTACGACAGAGGCATGAACGCAACATGCCTGCTCAACGTCAACGGGGTGTCCCAAGACCCGGAAAAGGCAAAGAAGGACCTGGAAGCGATCCACAACTGGCTCAAGGGCTGGGAGGGATTCGTCAAGGAAAAGAACTGGAAGGACTTCACATGGTACATCCATTCCTATGACGAAACAGAAATGCAAACGGCGCGAAGAGACTACTTCGACTACGCAATCCCAGTCACGCACTCCTACATCCAAAAGCATTTCCCGTGGGTAAAGCTCGAAACCGCAAACCCATACTACGAACGACACAAGGACCTCTTCCATATCTGGACGCCGCTGACAAACCAAATCAACGAAAAGAACATCGAAACATACAGAAAAGTCCAAGCAGGCGGCCAGGAGGTCTGGGCATACGTCTGCTGCGGACCAGGAAAACCATACGCCAATTTCTTCATCGACTTCCCAGGCGTCGCGCCGCGCATCCTCCCATGGCAGTTCTTCCAGTACAAGATCACAGGCTTCCTATACTACCTCGTCAACCACTACCAGCCAACGGAAAACTGGAACATGAACGCACCAAAATGGCCGGAACGACCGTGGAACCCGCTTTCATACAACACAAACTCCGATGGAATATTGATTTACCCAGGACCAGATGCGACGCCACTGGTCTCAACAAGACTCGAAAACCTAAGGGACGGCATCGAAGACTTCGAAGCACTGGAAATCCTTAAGGAACTAATCACCAGGAAAATCCCAAAATCAGAGGAAAACGACAAGCTCATCAAGGAAGCCAACGAACTCCTCAATGTCCCACAGGAACTCTCCAAAAACTGGAGGGAATACACCAAGGATCCAGAAGTCATCGTCAATGCAAGAGCAAAGACCGACGAGCTGATACAAAAACTCCAAGACATCGCTAAATAACAAAAAAAAAGAATTCAATCGGATTTATTTTGAAAATACACCGATTCATTCATATAGGTTTGGTGAGGAACACAGCAAGGGGAGAACATTCAAAGCAAATAAGCAAGTAACATTAAAATTAAGGAGCACGACCATGAACAAGCACATCTTCACACTCTTGACGGTTGCCGCACTCCTCCTAGGAACAACCCTGACAGCGCAACCACGTCGCGGCGGTCCCGGTCGCAGGGATGAGGACAGACGAGGTCCACAGCAGGTCCAGCCCGCAAGACCAGGCAGACCAGGACCACCAGCGCCGCCACCCAGAAAACCCGACAAGCCTGAACCACCACATCCCCGCCCAGGAAAACCAGGACCGCCAAACGTCCATCGCCCCGGCCCGCCGCCACCGCCACCACCTCATAAGTATCACAGAAGAGCGCCCCATCGACACCCGAAAACAAAGTACCGCTACCATTGGTACGACTACACGCTCAGCCGTGTCCACTACACGATTGACTGCTACAACATCTATGAATGCCGAAACTGCCACCTGGTGCACTACTCCCCAATAGCCCCTGCAGCTGAAGTCTGCGCTGCCCTCCCAGGATTCTACCACACCTATCAAATCCTTGGCAAGTACGGGCCGCTGGCATTCCAATGCACGAAATGCGGTGTCACGGTCAATTGCGCCACCGTCCCGGCAGCAGGAACCTGCGGCGCAGGATACCATACATGGGTGCAGTTGCTACAGTATTGATGAAGGATGAATAAGGCGCCGGACAAGAAACTACGGCATAAATTGAAACAAAAACCCTAAGACAAGGGGGTTGACCATGAAAAAAACATATCTTAAAACAAGCTTGATAGCCGCCGTCGCCAGCCTTGCCGTAATCTCAAATGACGCACCGGCACAAAGACGCCCCCAGCCAAACGAACAAATAAACCAAGAAGAAATCGTCATCCCGACGATGACGCCAAGACGCTCGGAAAAGGCAAAACCAACAGAAACACAACAAACACTCCCGAAGCAATCACCGCAACGCTCAACACAACTCCGGCCACAGACACGAACACGACCAAGCTCCACGGCAAGTCCATATCAAAGCCCAATACGCCAAACATCAGAGCAAAAACCGCAAGTACAACAGCCACAACAACAACCACGGCCGCAACCACAAAGGCCACAACCACAAAGGCCACAACCGCAAAGGCCGGAACCGCAAAGGCCGCAACCGCAAAGGCCGCAACCGCAAAGGCCGCAACCGCAAAGGCCGCAACCGCAAAGGCCGCAACCGCAAAGGCCGGAA
>Ga0123335_1005332_pt1 | contig 15776 bp, 19 predicted proteins | sample BiotimSIPDNA_2_FD_89707 | JGI IMG/M metagenome (GOLD analysis project Ga0123335, IMG submission 89707) | Anaerobic biogas reactor microbial communites from Washington, USA - Biogas_R2 time_0 SIP DNA | ecosystem: Engineered > Bioreactor > Anaerobic > Unclassified | place: Washington, USA...
GGAAAGGCAAGCAGAAAAGAAACGTCAGGAAGAACTTGCAGAGCAGGAAAGGCAAGCAGAAAAGAAACGTCAGGAAGAACTTGCAGAGCAGGAAAGGCAAGCAGAAAAGAAACGTCAGGAAGAGCTTGTAGAGCAGGAAAGGCAAGCAGAAAAGAAACGACAGGAAGAACTTGTAGAGCAGGAAAGGCAAGCGAAAGAATTTAAAAAAGTAGTTACAGAGATTGCAAAACAATCTAGGGAACGAGTGGAAGTAAAGGATATTGAAGAATTAATGAGCGTTGAGAATTTTGGTATTGGCATTGTAAAGTATTACAATTCAATTGAAAAGTTTAGAGACAATGATTTCTTTGGAGGTACAAATAAATATAACGGAATGATTCCTATAGAGGAAATGGATGATTTTTATAGATACCCTAATTTGTATTATCCAGATTTTATGATTGATATAGATGATAATATAACTTACTTAGAAGAATTTGAATATGAAAAATATTTGCGGAATGAAGAGTATACAGGATATATTAGACACAAAATTGAAGAATATTATGAATATCATGAAAAAGACGATTTTGAAATGTAATATGGACTATTAAAAGTTCTTTTGATTGCAAATTTCATTCAAGCATCTGCAAATTAGCAGGTGTTTTTTATACTCATTTTCAGGAGGTGAACAGATGCAAATACCGATATTAAATAGATTCATTAAATCAAGAGATAAACCAATTAAGAATTATCTTCCGGGAAGTGTGTATGAATTTTTCTTTGGAATCACATCAAGTGGAAAGACGGTAAATGAAAGGACAGCAATGCAGACAACAGCTGTTTATGCCTGCGTAAGAATCCTTGCTGAAACAATTGCGAGCCTACCGCTTCACACATACAAATACACTAAAGATGGCAAGGAAAAAGCTACAGAGCATCAGCTATACTATCTGCTTCATGATGAACCAAACCCTGAGATGACTTCATTTGTGTTTAGAGAGACACTTATGAGTCATCTTTTATTATGGGGAAATGCTTATGCACAAATAATTAGGGATGGAAGAGGGCAAGTTGTAGCACTTTATCCACTACTGCCAGACAAGATGAGAGTCGACAGAAACACATCTGGAGAGTTGTATTATGAATATCATTCAGACAAAGGTGTGTATATTTTTAATAAAGATGATGTCCTTCACATACCTGGTCTTGGATTTGATGGTCTCATAGGTTACTCACCCATAGCAATGGCGAAGAATGCAATAGGAATGGCCATGGCAACAGAAGAATATGGTGCATCATTCTTCGCAAATGGGGCAAATCCGGGAGGAGTTTTGGAGCATCCCGGAGTGGTTAAAGATCCAAAGAAAATCAGGGACAGCTGGAATCAAGTATATCAGGGAAGCAGCAATGCTCATCGAATTGCAGTATTAGAGGAGGGTATGAAGTTTCAACAAATAGGTATACCACCGGAACAGGCACAATTTTTAGAGACGAGGAAATTTCAAATTAATGAAATTGCTCGTCTTTTTCGTATTCCACCTCACATGGTTGGAGACCTTGAAAAGTCGAGTTTTTCAAATATCGAACAACAGTCCTTGGAATTTGTAAAGTACACACTTGATCCATGGGTAATCCGGTGGGAAATGTCAATGCAAAAAGCTTTGCTTCTTCCAAGTGAGAAAAGAACATACTTCATAAAACTAAATGTTGATGGGCTTCTTCGAGGCGACTATCAAAGCAGAATGACTGGCTATTCAATAGGAAGGCAGAATGGTTGGTTGTCTTCAAATGACATAAGAGAGCTTGAAAACATGAATTCAATACCGGAGGAATTTGGGGGTGACCTATATCTGATAAATGGCAATATGACAAAGCTTAAGGATGCTGGAGCGTTTGCAAACAAGAACAGCACTAAGGAGGTAGATAATTTTGAGTAAGAAATTTTGGAACTGGGTTGAAACTGGAGAAGGAAGAACTTTGTATCTTGACGGAGCAATAGCTGAAGAAACATGGTACGGAGATGAAATTACTCCTAAGCAGTTCAAATCAGAATTAATGAGTGGGACAGGAGACATTACTGTGTGGATAAATTCACCTGGAGGCTGTGTTTTTGCTGCAAGTCAAATTTACAACATGCTTATGGAATATAAGGGTAGAGTGACAATCAAAATTGATGGAATAGCTGCCAGTGCAGCTTCGGTTATAGCCATGGCGGGAACGGATGTGTTTATGTCACCTGTATCCATGATGATGATTCACAACCCTATGACTATAGCTTTTGGAGACAAAGTTGAAATGGAAAAAGCAATAGAAATGCTAATGAAGTTAAAGAGTCAATTATCAATGCCTATGAATTAAAAACTGGCCTTTCAAGGATCAAGCTTTCACATCTGATGGATCAGGAAAGCTGGTTCAATGCAAAAAAGGCAGTGGAACTTGGCTTTGCAGACAAGATACTGTTTATGCAAGAGGAGGAGGCTCTTGAAGTGGAAGGTGCAATATTTAGCAAGATGTCAGTGGTTAATTCTTTACTAGACAAACTGCCACAGAAGAAACAAACGGGAATACCAATTGAAAATCTCGACAAGAGATTAAATCTATTAAAATATTAGGAGGAAACACATGAATAAAATATTAGAATTAAGAGAAAAACGAGCGAAAGCCTGGGATGCAGCCAAGGCTTTTTTAGATTCAAGAAGAGGAAATGACGGACTAATTTCTCCGGAGGACACTGCAACCTATGACAAAATGGAAGTGGAAGTAATAAACCTTGGTAAAGAAATAGACAGGTTGGAAAGACAAGCTGCACTTGACCTTGAATTATCAAAACCTGTAAATTCACCGATTGTTAACAAACCTTCACAAAATAACGAAATAAAGACAGGCAGGGCTACAGACGAATATAAGGCATCATTTTGGAAGGCTATGAGAAATAAATTAAGCTATGATGTTCAAAATGCACTTGAAGTAGGAACTGACTCTGAGGGTGGATACCTTGTACCGGACGAGTTTGAAAGAACATTAATTGAAGCATTGGAAGAAGAAAATATCTTCAGGGGTCTTGCAAATGTAATAACCACATCTTCTGGAGACAGGAAAATTCCTGTTGTTGCTTCAAAAGGAACTGCTTCGTGGGTTGATGAAGAGGGAGAAATACCTGAATCTGATGATGCATTCAACCAAGTATCTATTGGTGCGTACAAGCTGGCAACGCTCATAAAAGTGTCTGAAGAACTTCTAAACGACAGTGTATTCAATCTTCAGTCATACATTGCCAAGGAGTTTGGTAGAAGAATAGGTGCAAAAGAAGAAGAGGCATTCTTCACAGGAGATGGCACCGGGAAACCTACCGGAATATTTAATACATTAAACGGAGCTCAACTTGGAGTAACTGCCGCAAGTGCAACAGCAATAACAGCAGATGAAATCATGGACTTGTTCTACTCCCTTAAATCACCTTACAGGAAGAAAGCAATATTTGTAATGAATGATGCAACTGTAAAGGCAATAAGAAAGTTAAAGGATGGGAACGGACAATACTTATGGCAGCCTTCAATAACTGCCGGAACACCTGACACCATACTGAATAGGCCGGTAAAGACTTCAGCTTATGTTCCTACCATAGAAGCTGCTGCAAAGACTATTGCTTTTGGTGACTTTGGATATTACTGGGTTGCAGACAGACAAGGAAGATCCTTTAAAAGATTGAATGAATTGTATGCTGTGACAGGTCAAGTTGGATTTATGGCTACTCAAAGAGTTGATGGAAAGCTTATATTGGCTGAATCTATAAAAGTACTTCAGCAGAAAGCATAAAAAAGGTAGTGTAATGCTGCCTTTAAAATTTCAAGGAGGAAAAAACCTATGGGATATAATATAAAAAATTATACGGAACAAGGCGGTGAAAGGACCGTCATTGGAGGAGAACTAAGCATTGTTGAAGGTGGAAAGGTGACATTTGAGGGAGTTGAGTTCTCTCCTGAGAAACTTCCAAAGCAAATAGCTTTTCAAACAGACAGTGTTGCTTCCAATACCGCCGGGTTGGTTGCTGATTTTAACAGGTTTCTTGACAAATTGAAGGCATCCGGAATTATGAGCAATAAAGCACCGGTTATAACTATAACTATTCAACCTGAGGATGTAAATGTTATTGAAGGTAGTATTAGTGAAAGCTTATCAATATCTGCTGAAGTGACACAGGAAGAAGACATAAGCTATCAATGGTACAGCAACACAACTAAAAGCAATACAGGTGGTAGTCTTATTGTGGGTGCCACATCAGATGAGTTTTCAATTTCAACAGATCTTTCTGAAGGGACATATTACTATTATTGTATAGCAAGTTCTCTAGATGCTGTAAGCGTTACATCGGAGGTATCTACAGTTACTGTTGAAGTGCCGGTTATAACTATTACAAGCCAGCCTGAAGATTTAATTGTTACGGAAGGATCAATTTCAGAGAGCATATCTGTTCAAGCTGAGGTAACAGGAAATCTTGACTTAGCTTATCAATGGCACAGTAATACAACAGACAGTAATCAAGAAGGTGTATTGATAGCGGATGCCATTACAAGTGAATTGTCTATACCTACAAATTTGACTGAAGGAACTTATTACTATTACTGTGTAGTTTCCTCAACCGGTGCAACAAGTGTGGCATCTGAAACAGCAACTGTTACTGTTAGATCGGCAGGTTAAAACCATTAAAGGAGGATGAGCGTATGATTGCAACACTTGAAGAAGCAAAGTTGTATTTAAGAATTGACCATAGTGATGAAGATACACTCATCACTGATTTGTTAAAAACATCGGAAGACTTATGTAAGGATATTATTAGACAGGAGTTTTCAGAGTTTGAGACTATTCCTGAAACTTTAAAAACAGCAGTTCTATATGGAATGACATATCTGTATGAAAACAGGGAAAAAGCAGACTACAAGGAACTTACATCAACACTTTCATATTTGTTGTTTGGTATAAGAAAGGAGATGTTTTAGTGAAGGTAGGAAGAATGAGATATAGGATAGAAGTAGAAGATTTAATTAAGATAACTGACAGAGATGGATTCGTTTCAGAGGAATGGATTCCATTTGCTGAGGTTTGGGCTGACATTACTTCTGTATCAGGCAAGGAGTATCTTGAATCAGCACAGGACTTATCGGAAGTTACAAGTAAAATATATATAAGGCAGCTTAAGGGTATTAAAACTACCATGAGGATTAGATATAAAGACAGGTTCTTTAATATTCAATCAATACTTCCTGATGATAGACACGGCATTATAACAATAATGGCAAAGGAGGTTTTGTAGATGTCAAATGTAAAATTCAATCTCCCTGATGAGATGATTCAAAGCATAGCTAGATTAGGGAGACCAACTATGAATTGTCAAGTAAAAAATGACAATTAAATCAAATGTTTTTAGGGAGTAATTATGACAGCATAATAAAAGCTGTATTAAAAGAAGGTGCAAAACCGTTGTATGATACTGCAAAATTAAACCTTAAAGACTCCATCGGAAGAGATGCAAAGCAAGATTCAAAATCAAAGGGAGACTTGTTGAAATCGATAAGGATTACAAGGCCATTTCTTGATAAAAATAGCAACTGGGGTATTAAGGTTGGGTGTGAGGGCTTGGACAGTAATGGTGTGTCCAATGCTCTTAAGGCTTCTGTTTTAGAACATGGCAAGTCTGATCAGAAGGCAAGACCGTGGCTTAAGCCAAGCGGATCGAAGTCAAAAAAAGCATGCATAGAAAAGATGAAGCAGACATTAGAAGCGGAGGTTAATAAGCTGTGAGCGTATATGAACTAATAATAAACACACTCGAGCCACTCAATATACCTGTTTCAATAAATGAGAATACCGACAAAGCTGCTGAAATGTATATAGTTATTATCCCCTTGTATGACGGATTCGATGTATTTGCGGATAATAAGCCAAGTATTGAAGTATCAGAAATAGAACTCGCTGTATATTCGAAAGGGAATTACTTGAAATTAGTAAAAGACATATCAGCATTATTAATAAATGCAGATTTTACAATAACAAACAGAAGATATATTGAATTTGAAAAAGACACTAAACTCCATCACTACATAATAGATGTGGCAATGGAGTTTTCTTATTAGGAGGTATTTTATATGGCAACAATAGGACTTGATAGTTTATATTATTCAAAGATTACAGAAGGAATCGATGGAACAGAAACTTATGCCACACCGGCTAATCTTGCAAAGGCAATAAAGGCAGATCTATCTATAGAACTTGCTGAAGCTATACTTTATGCAGATGATGGTGCAGCAGTGGTTGTGAAGGAATTTAAAAATGGGAAGCTTTCGCTTGGAATAGATGATATTGGTTCTGCATCTGCAGGCGATTTGACAGGTGCAAAAATTGATGACAATTATGTCCTAATATCATCAAGCGAAGATGGGGGAGATCCGGTTGCGATTGGTTTCAGGGCAAAAAAGGCAAATGGCAAGTACAGATACTTCTGGATTTATAAAGTTAAATTTGGAATACCTGCAACAAACCTTCAGACTAAGGGTGACAGCATAACATTCCAAACACCAACAATTGAGGGAACTATTATGAGAAGAAACAAGGTTGATGACAATGGGAATCATCCATGGAAGGCAGAAGTAAATGAGGATGATACAGGAGTTGTGGCGGCAACAATAACCGGCTGGTTCACGGAAGTTTATGAGCCTGAATTCACAGTAATACCATAGGAGGCAAGATAGATGGATGATGAAAGAAGCAGCAGTATTACAATAGGTGGAGTTCATTACAAGCTAATACTAACAACAAGAGCAACTAAAGAGATTGCAAGAAGGTATGGCGGTCTTGAAAATCTTGGTGAGAAACTAATGAAATCTGAGAACTTTGAAATGGCTCTTGATGAGATTGTATGGCTTATAACACTTCTTGCAAATCAAAGTTTGTTGATTCATAACTTGCAAAACAAGGATGATAAGAAAGATCTACTAAAGGAAGAGGATGTTGAACTTTTGACTTCCCCACTTGAGCTTTCTACCTATAAAGAAGCAATTATTGAGGCTATGTTTAAGGGTACGAAAAGATATGTTGAATCAGAGGAAGCTGAATCAAAAAACGAGTTAGTCGAGTAAGCGACCACGAGTTGTTTGCTCGACTCGTTTATTATGGAGTTACTCAGCTTGGAAGAAAAGAACAAGAAGTATGGCTAATGGCAGTAGGAGATCTTTTAGATCAATGGGAAATACACAAGCATTTTATTGGAATTGCTAAACCTAAGGTTGAGTTGTTTATTGATGATATAATACCAGTTATAATGTAATAATTTTTCATATATTCCTTTTATTGTTAAATTATGATATAATAAGAAATAAAAATATTATAACTACAAAAGGAGTAACATTTATGCAAAGAGTTGGGTCAGCCCCAGATAGAGAGGATATAGTTCAATACATTGTAGAAAAAAGGATAGTACCACAAATGGATATAATAAACTATTTTAACAGCTACAATAAGTATAATCCTATTGAATTTATTTTTGAAGTAAATCTTGCTGTTGAAAAATACAATAGAATTAGTAAATCATCCGGGAAGTATATTAAAAATATCGAAGATGAATATACTTATTTTGAATTTGATAATTTCAGAAGTATATCTGATTTAGATGATGAAATTTTGGATAGCAGTGGACTATATTGCATAAGGTTAAAAGAAAACTCAAAGCTTCCGGAAAGATATCAAAGTATCCTTTATAGTAGGGAAATTAAGTATATTTATATTGGCAAGGCAACTAATACTTTAAGAGAACGTTTAAAAGAAGAACTTGAGCACATAAGACCAGGCACGTTTTTTAGAAGTATTGGTTGCATATTGGGTTATAGACCAATAGAAGGGCATTTAAGGGGAATGGTCAACCAGAATAATTATAGATTTAGTGATGATGATACAGATAGGATAACGGATTGGCTTAAAAATAATGTAGAGGTTAGTATTATAAAGCATGATGGAGATTTTAGTATTGAAGCCGAATTAATTAGAAGATACTGTCCACTATTGAATATTAGACATAATCCTGAAAGGTTAAATGAACTTGAAGAGGATAGAAGGGAATGTATAAGAATCGCAAGAGGATAGTACTAAGTACTATTTATATTTAAATAAAATAAGTCACAGGCACTCATTAACAAGGGTGTCTTTTTTATGCTCAAAAATAAGGAGGTGAAAGAATGGCGGACAATTTTGGACTCAAAATTGGCGTTGAAGGAGAACGAGAATTTAAGAAAGCATTAAGTGATATAAACCAAAGTTTCAAGGTTCTTGGCTCTGAAATGAACTTGGTATCATCTCAGTTTGACAAGCAAGACAAATCAATACAGGCTTTGACATCAAGAAATAATGTTCTGAACAAGGAAATTGATGCACAAAAGGATAAAATCAGCACCCTTGAAGCTGCCTTGAAGAATGCTTCTGACTCCTTTGGAGAAACAGACAGAAGAACACAGAACTGGGCTATTCAGCTTAACAATGCAAAAGCAGAACTAAACAATATGGAAAAGGAACTTGAGGAATCTGCCAAGGAAGCTGATAAACTTGGGGATGAGTTAGATGAGTCTGGTAAATCAGCAGATAATGCTGGTAGCAAGTTTGTGAAGTTAGGCGGTGTACTTAAAGGTATCGGTGCTGCTATGGGTTCTGTGGCTGTAGCCGCAGGAGCAGCAACAGTAAAACTTGGCAAAGAGATAGTGCAGCAGTTCGGCGAACTGGAACAAAACCTTGGTGGTTCAGAGGCAGTCTTCGGAGAATATGCTTCATCAATTCAGAAAACCGGTGAAGAAGCATATAAAAATATGGGAGTTTCCCAAAGTCAGTATCTTGCAACTGCTAACAAAATGGGTGCTCTTTTTCAAGGATCGGGTGTAGACCAGCAGAAAAGCCTTGAACTGACAGAAAAAGCCATGCAGCGTGCTGCAGATATGGCATCCGTTATGGGTATTGATATGCAAATGGCACTTGATTCTGTTGCAGGTGCTGCAAAAGGTAACTTCACCATGATGGACAACTTAGGAGTTGCAATGAATGCCACAAACATTGAAGCCTATGCTCTCGCAAAGGGACTGGATTTCACTTGGAATACTGCAACACAAGCGGAAAAGGCTGAAGTTGCAATGCAGATGTTCTTTGAGAATACACAGCAATATGCAGGCAACTTTGCAAAGGAATCAACTGAGACAATATCTGGTTCAATTGGGCTTATGCAGGCAGCCCTTGGCTCCTTTACTGCAGGTCTTGGTAATGCCGATGCAGACATGACTAATTTGACACAGAACCTTGTGGATGCATTCCAGGCAGTTGTAAAAAACATAGTACCTGTCCTTGAGAATGTTGTAGCCGCACTGCCTGCTGCAACAGATGCAATCCTATCAGCTATTGGAGATATTCTCCCGGTGCTTCTTAGTACTGTTACAGAACTATTCAGCCAGGTGTTTGAAACAATATTAAATTTACTTCCTGAGCTTATTCCGGCTGCTGTTGATGCTGTTATGGTTATTGTGGAAACACTTATAAACAACTTGCCTCTGTTAATTGATACGGCTGTGCTTTTGATTGCCGCCCTTGTTGAAGGTATGGGACTGGCTTTACCAGAATTAATTCCAGCAGCTCTAAGTGCAATAATAACAATTGTACATAGCCTTCTGGATAACATTGATATGGTTTTAGGAGCGGCTTTCTCCATTATAAAGGGATTGGCAGAAGGACTTCTTAATGCACTACCTACCCTCATTGAGGCACTACCACAAATAATTACATCTATTATCAACTTCATTACAAATAATCTACCTGAAATTATAGCTATGGGAGTTGAGCTTACAGTTCAGCTTGCATTTGGTTTAATTAAAGCAATACCGCAACTTGTAGCTGCATTACCACAGATTATTGCAGCGATTGTAACAGGTATAGGAAAAGCTGCAATATCAATTATTGAAGTTGGAAAAAACATAGTAATCAGGCTATGGGATGGAATAGCATCCATGATGGGTTGGATAAAAGATAAAATAAGCGGTTTTGTAAGCGGAATAGTAACAAATGTCAAAGGGGTGCTTGGAATTCAGTCTCCATCAACCGTATTTGCAGGTATAGGAACTAATATGAGCTTGGGACTTGGTGAAGGATTTACTAAGGCAATGAACTCAGTTAAGGAAGATATGAATAAGTCAATTCCAACAAGTTTTGATATAGATGCAAACTTAAGAAACGAAGCAGGTCTCGGCATTGGAGGAAGAAGTTCAAATAATACAAACACATTTAATATTGCAAACATGATTGTTAGAAATGATAATGACATTAAAAATATAGCAAGAGAGTTATATCTGCTACAAGTAAGAAGTGACAGGGGGTATGCAGTATGATGGGTTTTACATTCAACGGAAAGCATACTTCTGAGTTTAGTGGATTAGTTGTAAAGACTTTAAACAATCCTTTGCTACCAACTAAGAGAGCGAAAAGAGTAAATGTCATGGGGCGTGACGGAGAATATTTGTTTGAAGAAGGTTATACAAATAAGATTCTTGAATTTAGGTGCTCTCTTGCAAAAGGAACAATAAAAGAAAGACGGCAAAGAGTAAGAGAGATTGCATCATGGCTTTCAGCTTCAGGAGATTTGGTGCTTGATTATGAAAGTGACAAGACATACAAAGTGGTGAAAACAGTGAGTGATGTTGCTTTGGCAGTAGAACAGGCATGGGATGAATTTAGCATTATATTTGAAACAGAGCCTTTTCAATATGGAGGTTTAAAGACATTGTCATTTGACAATCCAACATCAGTTGTTATAAACAATGCAGGAACTTATGAAGCTGATACAATAATCTCAGTAACAGGAACTGGAAATGTGATAATAACCTCTGGGACACAATCCTTTACTTTGACAGGGATGACCGAAAAACTGAATGTCGAAAGCAAAAGGATGATTGTATACACGGATGGTATGACTAATGGCATATCTAAGCATTCCGGAGGCTTCATAAGACTCTCATACGGAAACAATACGATTGCTGTCACTGGCTCTGTTTCAAACATGATAGTGAGATTCAATGATACATACATATAGGAGGTGCAGACTTTGATTACATTATACAGCAAAGATTCTAATACTAAGCTTGCATACCTAAATGACATAATAATTGAAGATACAATAGAAATAACAAGGAAGATAAATGGAGAGTTTATCTTAAGGTTCGAAGTATTGGAAGACAACTTAAAATGTGGATATTTTGAATCCGAAAACTATATAGCTGTTGATAAGTTTTATTTTGACATTGTATATATCGAACAGATACATTCAGATTCAGTTACTTACAGAATTGAATGCGAGCATATAACATACAGGCTGATTGAAGATGAAAAAGAATTTTATACTTATGACGGTACACCAACACAAATACTTTCAGATATTTTGACAGACACTGACTTTACTGTCGGGACTGTTGAACCAACAACTATTACTACATTCGCAGTTTATGAGGAAACAAACAAGTTACGATTGTTGCAGCTTCTCGCCTACCACACAAATTCAGAGCTTGATTTTGATGGATTCAAGATCAGCTTAAAAAACACACTTGGACAGGATCTGGGATTTCAAGCGAGGTTTGGAAAGAATCTGACAGGAGTTAAGAAAATAATAGATAGAAGAAAGGGATTAACATATTATGCCGTAGATATTGTGGAGCTTAGGAACCATCCTTCATTCAAAGGTTTTGAAGAGCTTGAGGTTATTGAAGAAGGAGACACAATAAGAATAATAGACGAGGTCATTGGACTTGATGTTTCAAATAAGGTTATAAAGAGGACATATAACCCTGTGAGGTTATTAAACACATCTCTTGAAATAGCAAACAGCATAGAAATACTGACAGACACGGTTACCAAGATAAGACGGGACACAGTTGCAAAGGATAAGATTTATCACGGGATAAGGATAAGTCCGGACAGCGGATTTGAAAGCTTAAGAAGCGACAAGATGGCCAGAGGGATTTTTAACTCCGATATATTTGCTCTTCAAACAGGAGACGGTACGGGAGAAAACTGGGTCAACAAGCTGTATTTTGATCCTACATCCGGCAGGTATATTTTTGACGGAATGTTGTCGGCAACTATGATTGAAGCACTTGAGGCGGAGTTTGATGTTAGTATTTCAAACTCATCTATAACGCAAACTCTTGCAGCTGAAACAGCATATATTGCCCAGCTTACAGTTGATCATTTGGAAACCTCGACAAAGGTTCAAAACTATTTACAAAATAACACTTCCGATGTGAACTATATCAGAGTTTATGAACAGTACATCCAGTTTATAACCGCATCCACTGACGGAAGTACAACCGAGCAGGTAAAAGATAGGCATAACAATAATTTGTATTGGATTGAAGATACTTTTAAAGGCACAACAACAAATGTCACCGACTACCCAGTAATGATTTATGAGTACAATGAATTAATTAAATCACAATTTGCTTTTATTCATGACGGGATAAACTATACTCCACAGCTCATACTTGGTACAGGTACAGGAAATACAGAACACAGTGGAAAGACATTTTTATACAAGGCAACCGATGGATTTTATATTGATTACAGACACAGTGTTACGGGTGAATCAACCATATTCAAGATTACGGATGATGGTATAGATTTAAGTATGTTTCCTAATATAATTTATTCTGAAAATGTTGTTACCAATGTTCCACGAATTTGGGTACAACAAGACATACCATCATTTGCAAAACCAAAAGATGTCTGGATTGATACGGATGATTACAGCAGATATGATGTTTCTATATTAGGGGCAAGTACAACATTATTAATAACTGACAATGAGGTAATTCGTGTAGTAAGCGCGTCTAACATATCGATAACCCTTCATTCAGCAACATCTACAGGAGTTGTAAAGTGCATTAAAAACGCAGGAACAGGAATTGTAACTATAATTGGTTCGATTGATGGAAAAACAAATATGTCGCTATATCCTAATGAAAGTGTAACATTAATCACAAATGGTACATCATGGGATGCTTATTAAAATAACAAATGAGAGTGTTTATATGGTAAACAAATTTTATTATCTGGATGATTCGAATCAAAAAAAGAAAGTTAGAAAAGCAAATTTAATAGTAGATGGTAACACAGGAATATATGATTGGGAAACTTTAAAGGGCAATTGGTATTTACCTAAATCGGGAACAAGCTCATCAACAGGCATAACCATTGAGCAAAGGGCAGATGGAAGAATTATTTTTTGCAGTATAATCGGAACAGACGTATATGAGTGTGAGATTGAAGATGTTGATACTTTGTTAAGTATGAATGAAAGTGTTATAAACTGGGAACTAACAGGCATAACAGCAAATTCCTATGGAAGATGCCATTTATCAAGAGCAGATAATACATTATGGCTTACCGTGTTAGAAGCAGGAAGTTCTACAACAAATGCGTCATATAAACTATATAAATCTCCCAGTGGAAACGGCAGGGATTGGGTATTACATTCAACTTTATACTCCCATTTAGGAACAGGGTATAATTGGAATTTAGGTAATTATTCATCAGCGGGAAGTGTCAAAGCTTTAAGCAATGGCCGATATGTTTTATGTGGAACTTATATAAGCAATGGCGATTGGCATGCTCCATATCCTAATATTTGGACAAGTGAGGATAAAGGGCTAACTTGGACACACAGATATAGAATGTCTGCGGGACCATCTGTACACGCATATTTTGAATCAACATTTTCAAAATGCATAGCTGAATACAATGGAGTATTGTACTATTGTTTTTCTTATAACTATGGTGGAACGGCTAATGTTGTAAGAAAAAGTTTAGATGGTGGATTGACATGGGGCTCTGCTTTCAATACAAGTGGTGTTGGTGGTACGATGCACAACGACCTTGAAGGTAATTTGTTAATGATACACACAAGTTATAGTAGCACTTCATTAACAGTTCGTAAATATTTATCTCCACTTGATGACGGTTCATCAATTGTACTAAAAAGTCTTTCCGGTAAAAGCAATGCGCACAATCATCTTGTTACATTAGATGACAGAATACTAATTATAAGTGGCGCTTATGTTTTAGGTTTCAAATTTGAGGAATTTAAGCGTATTAGAAATCTAAAGTATAACAATTCCGATGTAAATTGGGGAGGTGTAGCTTTTTGATAAGACAAAAGAATATAGCAATTAAAACATCAAGTGCAACGTTGACGTATGCTGAAATGGGCAATATTATTTGTAGTTCACCTAATGATATTACAATAACATTACCCACTCCAAATGCAGGTTTATGGTACAGAATTTCGAATGCAGGAGAAGGTATCGTTACTCTAAGCTATGTGGATGAACTTACAAAGCTCTATAAAGCTGGTCAATGTATATGCGATGCAAACGGAACTTCAGAGTGGTTTTTAAGCTCAGACATATCACGATTTCAGGATTTACAAGACGCTCCAAAAAGTTTCATTGGACATAAAGGAAAAACAATAATTGTAAATCAAGAAGAAGATGGTCTTGAAATAGGAAACATAGATGCGACACATTTGTTATCAAGGCCTATTGAGGTAGGAACATTTGTAGGAAAAGATGGTTATGTACTTGCATACAGTGAAACTACTGGAGGATTTTATTTAAAAGTCGATGATGGGGGAGGGGGTGATACCGGAGGAGAAGAAGGAGATAGTAGGTATGCTATAAGAACATTTGAACAAATAGCAAGACCAACATATTGGATAATAGGAGATATTTTTGGAACAAGTAAACCTGATTCGCCTACATATTGGATATTCGACAATATACTATCAGTAAGTAAACCTGACTCTCCGACATATTGGGTATTTCAAGGCATAGTATCAGTTTCAACTATTGATATGTAAAGAGGTGAGTAAATGGCAAATAAATTGTATTTAATTAATAGAACTGATTTTGGATACTTATTAGAAAGAGCACTAAACAATACTTATGGCACAGGTGTTACTGTTCATTACTCAGATGATGATGAGGTTATTTTCACCTGCCCAAGTATTTGTGATAAAGTTTTGAGAATTTGGAAATGTCAAGAATACTATGATGGAGACCAATACTTCGATGAATTATTTTGTTCATATTCAGACAGTTGGACAACAGGCACTTCTTTAGTTAACGAAATTCAATTTAGCGGGAATAATCGTACAAGTTCTGCAAGAACAGGGAAAATGTATATTACAGAAGCTGCGATCGTATTAGGAGAGAATTTTATATTTGCAAGCTTTGAATGTGGCAGAGACCAAATGGCGCTTATGGGTAAATTGACAAACGGCCAATATCTATGTATGGGATTTAATTGTGAAACAGGATATTCGGATAAAACACATGGATTTTTGACTGATGGCACAGTTGGGGAAGTATTGATTCCAACGATAACTGAACCATTTAGAGATGGTACAACTTTAGTCTTATTGCCTGTCATATTTTTATTAGAGGGAGTATCTGTAATCAAAAATCAAGATGATACATTCGCTACAATAGTAGGTTTGTATAATCTTCCAAATATGTACTATTCATATATGTATCAAGATTATAGGAACTCATATTCAAGTAATTTTTTTGTCAGTCAATGTCGGTATTTCTATACGTATAAAGGTATTAGAATGTTAGATACTCCGTTATTTTGTGAAGTAGAAATAGGAAGTTAAGGAGGAAAAATGGGAAACAAATTTTATTCATTACCGAGATTGTCCTTTGGTGCGGATTTAGTGGCGGCGCTTA
>Ga0123335_1005333_pt1 | contig 15773 bp, 10 predicted proteins | sample BiotimSIPDNA_2_FD_89707 | JGI IMG/M metagenome (GOLD analysis project Ga0123335, IMG submission 89707) | Anaerobic biogas reactor microbial communites from Washington, USA - Biogas_R2 time_0 SIP DNA | ecosystem: Engineered > Bioreactor > Anaerobic > Unclassified | place: Washington, USA...
CCGGGGTGTAGTAGACGCCGCGGCTTTCGCGCAGCTTGGGATCATACTCGGTCAGGAAGGTCTCGTAGAAGTGGACGATGGGGTCGCTGCCCTTGCCCTGGTGATAGTAGCTGTCAAGGATGCCGGGTGCGTCGGCCACGGCGAGCACTTCGGCGATATCGTCCACGCACCAGGCCAGTTGCTCGGGCAGGTCATCCAGCGAGATGAACCGGAACAAGTCGCACAGGACGCCGATAGTGTGCGGGATGTTGAAAAAGGCCGTGCGGCGGCTGAAGGCGCCGTTGGCGCGGATGCGGGCGGCGAAAAGCCCGTAGGTGATCGTCTGCGCGAAGAAGTCGGCGAAGTCCTCCGGCGTCAGGGTGCCGATCAAGTAGGTCTGGAAAGCCTCGAAGAAGCCGGTGAGGGGAACGCCGGGCGCACCTTTCTCCAGCGCGAGCTGCTCGGCCTCCAGCGCGAGTTGCTCGGCGACCACGTTTCGCAGGAAGCGCGTGCGCTTAGCCAGTTCGACGGCCAGCGTTTTCGCCGTGAAGTCTTTTGGCAGCGAGAAGTCGAGGAAGCGTTCGAGCAGCGCCTGAAGTTCATCTGCCTTTTCAACGGGCGGGGCCGTGTGCGAGCGGGTCGCGCCGGACGGCCGGGGCACCTGGACAGTCTGCACCCATTCCCCGTTGCGGTAGAGCCGGAACTCGAAGAAGTTGGTCAGGATCAGGTTCGGGAACGTCATGCGGTAGCGGGTGAGTTGCTCCAAAGTTTCGACGGCGTCCAGCTCCGCGTCGGGTCTCTTGGCCTCGACATAGCCGATGATCCTGTCGGCGCCGTTCCACAGGCGGAAGTCCGGGTTGCCGGCGTCAGTCGGCCTTGGCTGCGTGGTGACGCTGACGTCCTTGCGTCCAGTTCCTTCCGCCACGGCCTTCAGCATGGCTGCCAGCGCGGGATAGAAGCTTTCCTCGCGGGCGTCACCCTGGTGCGCGACTGCGTGCAGCTCTTTGAAGTAGGTATTGAATGGCGTCTGGTCGCTCATGTCATTTCCTCTCTGGCAGCCCATCCCCAGGCTAAAGCCGGGACTCCGAATATCAAACAATGACCGGCTGCGCTCCATTGGTCAGCTGTCCGCCATTCATGTTCTGTTCCGCGTTTGCAAACCGTCTTTGCCGGAATACATTTATTTCCTTATGCTACGCAGCAAAAGCACGGCAGCTAGTCTTGTCTATAAATGCTTCTGTTTAGTTTATCATCGCCTGTCCGTTTTGCAATCTCTTCACATGCAACAGAGCCATTGCTTCGCGCGTTGACAAAGCGTCTATCAAGCACGAGCATGTTCTTCTCTCAAGTCACCCATGTCCTCATCTTCCATCATAACGCCGCGTTGGCGACCGGTTGCCTTCATCCTGCCGGCGGCGGCACTGCTCTGGGCTGTCGGGTTGACCATCTGCCCGTTTCGGGCTCTGACCGGATTGCCCTGCCTCACCTGCGGCATGACTCACGCCTGGGCAGCTTTTCTTTCCGGGCGCTTTCAGCAGGCTTTCCAGTACCATCCGTGTTTTCTGCTGGCGCTTCCCGCAGTCCTGGCCTGGGCGGGACGCCGCACCCGGCTTGGCCGGGCCTGGTGGCAAAGCCGCGTATTCTGGCTATCCCTCCTGACGGCCCTGCTGCTCTGCTATGCCGTCAGGATGATCGCCTGCTTCCCAGACGGCCCCTACCCCATGACGATAGCTGAACACAGCCTTCTGCCCCGCCTTCCTCTCTTCTGCAACCACGCCACCCTTCACTCCCTTCCCTAGCCTGCGCCATGACCAAATTACCCTACGCCCGTGCCACCTACGCCGTCCTCATTTCCATGTTCATCTTCGCCTGCTCGTCGAACATCATGTTCGCATGTCTGCGGCAGGCCAGTCAAACCTTCCAGGTCAGCTTCGAGGACATGACGCCGATCATCTCGGTGCAATTCAGCGGCTTCTTCCTCACCTGCCTGCTCGGCGGCATCGCCTCAGACCGCTTTGGCAAGAAGCGCGTTATGCTGCTTGGCTGCTTCCTGACCATGTTAGGCGCCCTTGGCTGGACAATGGCGTCAGGGCTCCGGGCCGCCTACGTCGGCGCCTTTATCCTGGGCATGGGCGGCGGCATCCTGGAAACCATTGGCGCCGCTATTTTAACCGACTTGCACCCAGAGCGCAGCAAGTTCTTCATGAATTTGTCCCAGGCCGCCTATTGCCTGGGGGCCATCGGCTCTCCTGCCCTGATGGCCGTGCTGTTGCCCTTAGGGCTATCCTGGCGATGGTTCTTCTTTGGCAACGCCGTCATCGCCGTCATTCTTGGCGTGATGTACATGGGGGTCACCTTGGCCAAGTCCAGCGAAGGCAGCCGTCAACGCGGCAATCTGCGCAGCGTCATGCGCGTCCTGCCCACGATCATCATCCCCTGCATCTGCATCTTCTGCTATGTCTTTTCGGAGATGGCCACAGCCGGATTTCTGGGCGAACGCCTAGCGCAGCTGAGCGCACCGGAAAGCATGACCATCTTCGCTCTGTCACTGTTCTGGTCGGCCATGATCCTCGGCCGCATCGCATGCGCTTTTCTGCCCCAGAACCAAGCCTACGAGCATATCATCGGCGCCCTCCTGCTGCTGGCTGGCCTGGCCTGCGTCGCGCAATCAATGGTTCAGACTTGGCAGGCGAGCATAGCCCTGTTCACCCTGACCGGCCTGGCCTTTGCCGGCACCTGGCCGATGATCGTCAGCATGGCCTCCTACCGCAATCTCGAAGACAGCGGCGTTGCTGCCGGCATCACCATCAGCATCGGTTCGCTGGGATGCATTGCCAATCCAATCGTCATCGCGCCGATCTTCAAGGCAGGCCGCCACGACCAGGCTTTCATGCTCCTGGGCGGCATCCTCCTGTTCGGAGCAGCCATGATGCTACTGTCACTCGTGGCCAGGCTGCACAAGACACGCACCCAAACGCAACCCAACTAACCCAGCAGTCCCGTCTGAAAAAAGACATAAAAAAGCCGGGCATTAATTCCGTGGGGATATGCCAAAGGCAGTGATCTTACCTCGGGGCCAGCCCGGCTTACACAAATAGAATACCGCCGTTGTCAGTCTTGTCAAATAAAAAAGGCCGCAGCGCCACAAAGCTATGGAGGGCAAGGGGCGAAAAACTATTAATTTATCCGCTGATGACGCAGATGACGCAGATTTTTTCAGGGTGTGTTGTACAGGGAAACCAGCCACACAGCGGCAGAAACTCTAAAAGCGCAAAACATGCGGCTGCCACCGTCCACCATGTCCACCATGTCCAGAGCGTCCACATCTCTTTGCTCCACAGCAGTTTAACCATGCTTAGCCTCTATGGGATGCCGGTAAAATGAAAATGCATGACCTAAAAACTTTTAGACTAGAACTTCTTGTTTGCATCTGCGCAGCTGTGCTTTGCGCCTTAATAGAGCGAAGAATAGATGTTAATGGATATTGTTGTCGCGGTGGTTCTGTAATATTTAATTTTTTCTTGATAGGCATTCCCATATTCGGGAAAAAAATTGTAATGACAAGCAATCGAAAAAACATAAACGCCATTGTTGTAAGCATTGGATGTTTTCTGTTTTTTGTTCTGACGAGCTATTTTTGTGGCCTCTTTGCGATTTGTTTTAACTAAGGAGGTTTTTTATGCGTGCAAATACTTTAAAACATACATCATCTTGGTTTGATCTTGCAATCTCTCTTGGGTTGTTCCTTGCATATTTTTTCCCTTTTGCAGTAAGATGGACAATGCAAGACTATAAGATTCCATTTATATTTATATGTTGCCTTGAAATAATCCCAAAAAGTTATATTTCCGTATATTTCTACAATAAAATGCTATCCTGCAAAAGGATAAGTTCTTTTCTTGCTTGCTTCGCAGCAATGGTTGCCCTTATCGTATGTTTTAGCTACCTCACCACTTTCTTTATAGCATCGCAAGCATAAACCTGACAAGGCATGTCTTGCCGTCACCACCGCGCCTTCTCACTGCCCAGGAATCGTGCATCAGTGCCCTAAACCCAGGCGATGCAGTCGACTAAAAATAACCGACGCCCGCACGACAACGACCCTGGCATGATATCTGCTTAATTCTCTAGCCAGCATTTAACAACTATTCCAATAAGGAACACGACCATGCTTCTGCACGACTTTTGCGCACACCTGGAAACCTACTTCACGGATCTGCATTTCGACGATTGCTCGAACAACGGCCTGCAAGTGGAAGCCTCGACGGAAGTGACCAAAGTCGCCTTTGCCGTGGATGCGTGCCAGGCGACGTTTCAGCAGGCAGCCGCAGTCGGCGCCGAGCTCCTGGTGGTGCATCACGGCCTCAGCTGGGGCAGCGGCGTCCGCCGTTTCAAGGGCTGCATTGGCTGGCGGCTGGCAGAGCTGTTCCGGAACGGCGTTTCCCTGTATGCCTGCCACCTACCGTTTGACGCACATCCAACGCTGGGCAACAACGCTGGCCTGGCAGCCATGCTGGGGCTGCAAGACCCGCAGCCCTTCTTCCAGTATGGCGGCGGTCTCATCGGCCTGTACGGCGGCTTGGCAGCCCCAGCCAGCCTCGAAGCCCTGGCTAACATACTGAACCGCAAGTTACCGACCACCTGCCGCCTGTTCCCCATCGAAAAGCAAGGCCTGGTCAGCCGCATCGGTGTCGTCTCCGGGGGCGGCGCCGACGCTATTCCCGAATGCCAGGAACTCGGCCTCGACTGCCTGGTCACCGGCGAAATGGAGCACAAATTTTATCACGAAGCCCGGGAAAGCGGCATCGCCGTCATTGGCGGCGGGCACTATGCCACTGAAACCGTCGGCGTCAAACTGGTCATGCAGCGCATCCAAGCCGACCTCGGCCTGGAATGCGTTTTTCTGGACGCGCCGACCGGAATGTAATCCCTTCTGCAAAGGACGAAGCAACCATGTCAAAACGATTTTTGCTGACTATCGCCGCCATTGCGGCTCTCTTGTCTGTATCATCCTCGGCTCAGCTCAGCGACGCCTCGCGTCTGCGCCTGACCTCGGCGCAGACGCGCGGTGCGGCCTTCCTGCTGTCCCGCCAGCAGCCGAACGGCGCCTGGATGCACCACCCGGCCATCACGGCGTTGGCGGTCATGGGCATCGCCGACTCCCCGGAATACGCCAAGCCCGAGGTCAAGGCAAAAATCGACTTGGCGCTTGACTTCATCGCCAAAGCCGCGCAGCCGGATGGTTCGCTGGCTGATCCACGCGACCAGCGCAGCTATCCCGTGTACACCACCTCAATCTGCCTGATTGCCCTGGCAAAATTCAATCGCCCGGCTGACCAGGCCATCATCCGTCATGCCCGCGACTATCTGCTCAGCGACGACGCCCTTTCTGACGTGACCGACGGCGGCGCTGCCGGCATCGGCTATGGCCGGAAGACTAGAGCCGACCTCAACAACACCGCCTGGGCCTTGGAGGCTCTCTATGTGACCGACCATCTCGACCGCGAGCCATTCAACAAGAATCCCGAGGCAGCCAAGAAAGCCGACCTGGCCTGGGACAGGGCCTTGAAGTTTCTTACTCACTGCCAGAATTTAGCTGAGACGAATCAAAGCGCCTGGCTGCAATCCGCGCCGGCAGACGACAAGGGCGGCTTTATCTACAGTCCGACCGAAGCGCTCAAGGAAAATGCCAGCCAGCAGGCACTGCGTTCGTATGGCAGCATGACCTACTCAGGGCTGAAGAGCCTCATCTATGCCAAGGTGAGCAAGGACGACGTGCGCGTCAAATCCGCCATGGAGTGGATTCAGCGCTTCTACACGCTGGCGGAAAACCCCGGCGTCGGCGATTCCGGATATTATTATTACCTGCACACTTTTGGCAAGACCCTGTCCCTGTTCGACCTGCCGGCACTTACCGACGCCAAGGGAGTCCAGCACGATTGGCGCACGGAACTGGTCGACGCTATCGTAGCCCGCCAGAAAGACGACGGCTCCTGGGCTAATGACAAGAGCGGCCGCTGGATGGAAAGCCTGCCAGAGCTGACCACCAGCTATGTGCTTATGACCCTCGGCGTCATCAAATAAGTCAATTCACGCCTGCGGCAGGCTGATTACTTCGCCAAGTCTTTCCAGGCTTTGAAGATGATGTCGAACAGGTCTTGAATCTGTTCGACCTCCAGGCAGCTGAAGGCGATCCGCAAATCCGTCGGCGTGATGGAGATAGTGCCGACGCCGTATTTCTCCAGCAGGTGCCGACGCAGGGTTTCGGTGTTGACTTGGTTGATGCGCAGGCACATGAAATAGCCGCTGTTGAACGGATAGGCCGTCCACGCCTCTGCATAGACCGGATTGCGCAGCACTTCGCGCACTCGCAAGGCCCTGGCCTTCATCACCTCCACCTTGGCGGCGTGTTCAGCAATGAACGACGGCGAACGCAAAGCGTCAAGGACGAGTTTCTGGGACAGCGCCGAGGCATTGCTGACCACGCTCCGAATCAAACCGGCCAGCTTCTCATTAAGAGCTGCGTACATGTCGTCCGTCCCCCCGCCGACCGCCACGCTGACAAAGCCAACCCGCAATCCCCAGACGAAAACTTCCTTGGTCGCGGCGTCAGCCCTCACCGCCAGCAGCCGCGGATGGCGGCCGGCGAGCTTGGCAAACAGTGACTGGCGCATGACGTCATCGTCGAAAAACAGCCCATAGTAGGCGTCGTCAATAATCACCACCAGGTTCACCCCGCGTTCGGCCGTCGCCAACAGGGCTGCCGCAATCGCCTCGCCCTCGGACTCCGTCACCGTGTATCCACTCGGATTGTTGGGGAAATTCAGCAGCACGACCAATTTATCCCGGCCAGCGCTGTATTTTTGCAAGGCTTCGACAAAACCGCCGACGTCGAAGCCGCCATCCTTGAAGAATGGAAACAGGCAGGTCTCCGCCCCTTTGCGGACCACGAAATTGAGATGGTAGTTATCCCAGTTCATATCTGGCATAAGCACCAGGTCATCGGCGTCGATCAACAAGTCAGCGACCACTGACAGGCCGTGCGACAGTCCTGTTGTGACTATCGGCAGGCTGAAGGTCGTTCCCTGCAATCCAGGATTGTCACGCAGCATCTTGTCACGCCAGGCTTCCCGCAGCGCTGGCAGTCCTGGCGATGGGGCATACAGCAACGCATCGTCTGGCGAAAGCCCAGGCAACTGCTGCATCAGGCAAGCCAAATGCATGGCCTTGCCGCCTTCCATCGCCGTGCCAATCGTAGCATTGTACGTCTTCGCCAGCTTCTTAGCCTCGCCCGATTGACTCAAAATGCCTTTGCTGGGAAAATAAATCCGCTTACCCAAGTCCGACAACATGGCGTAGACGTGGGGGTTGACGGCGGTGATGCGGTCGTTCAAAGCTTGAGCCAAAGGATCCATCTCAGTTGGTCTCCACAAGGAAAAGAGGTGGTGACGAATAGCGCCCGCAACTGTCCATGTCGCAGACGACTTAGTTATAAAATTTAATTTTCCTAAGGCGAAATGCAAACGACGTGGCGGCAAGACAGCGGAAAAAGCCGGTCGTTCCATTCGCCAACTGCGATATGAACAGCTACATTATATAATTCCATTCTGTTTTTTTTCACCGCTGCCTGCGTTTTCCGCTGGCAGCGCCATGCTATTCTTCAGGAGTCACGATGAGCGAGGAACAACTGCCGGACCGCACCGATGCCATGCCCACTGACGACATGCGCGAACAACGCCTTCGCAAAATGAAAAAAATCGCCGATGCCGGCGGTCGGCCGTATGGCTATCGCGTCGACGGCATCATTCCCTGCCTGGAAGCGAAACAGCGCTTTGCTGACGCCCCGGCTGGGACGGAAGTCGCGGCCCGGGTCGCCGGCCGCATCGTCGCCCGCCGCGTCATGGGCAAATCGCTGTTCGCCAATGTCCAGGACCAGGACGGCCAAATGCAGCTCTACATCCAGAAAAACGTCGTCGGTGACGAGGCCTACGAGTTTTTCCTCAAGGAACTGGACATCGGCGACATCATCACGGCGGCTGGAACTGTCTTTGCCACCCGCACCGGCGAAGTCAGCCTGCGCACCACTAGCTTTGAGCTGCTCGCCAAATCCCTGCGTCCGCTGCCGGAAAAATGGCACGGCCTGACGGACATGGAGCAGCGCTATCGCCAGCGCTATCTTGACCTGATCAGCAACCAAGACGTGCGCGAGACTTTTCAGCAACGCAGCCGCATCATCCAGGAAATCCGCAACTATCTCAATTCCAAGGGCTTCATGGAAGTCGAGACCCCGATGATGCAGCCTCTGGCCGGCGGTGCCGCCGCCCGGCCCTTCAAGACCTTCTATAACGCCCTTAACTGCACCATGTACCTGCGCATCGCCACCGAACTCTACCTCAAGAGGCTCCTGGTCGGCGGGTTTGAAAAAATCTACGAGATCGGTCGCAATTTCCGCAACGAAGGCATGGACCGCCGCCACAACCCGGAATTCACCGTGCTGGAACTCTACGAAGCCTATTCTGACTGCCGCGGCGTCATGGCCCTGATTGAAGACCTCATCTGCACCGTCGCCCAGAACGTCTTCGGCACCCTCCAGTTCAAGCGGGAGGAAGGCGAAGACCTCGACTTCACACGGCCCTGGCGAGTGGCGACCTACCATGAACTAATCACCGATCGCATGGGTTCAGACTGGTTCGACCTCGACCTGGACACCATGCGAGCTAAGGCGCGTGCGCTCGACCTGAACATCCCAGAGACCATGAGCGCCCTGGACGTCACCCACGAAATCTACGACAAAGCCATTGAACCCACCCTGATCCAGCCGACCTTCGTCACTCGCCTGCCGGCTCACTTGGTGCCGCTGGCCAAACGCTGCGAGGACAACCACGACCTGGTCGACGTCTATGAATTGGTCATCAACGGCCAGGAAATCTCGCCCGGCTATTCCGAACTCAACGACCCAATCGAGCAACGCGCCCGCTTCGACAGCCAGCTCATTGGCCGCGATGACCTGGAAGGCGAAGTCAACCGCATTGACGAGGATTTCCTCATCGCGCTGGAGCACGGCATGCCGCCGACCGGCGGTCTTGGCATGGGCATTGACCGACTAGTCATGCTCCTCACCGGCGCACCCTCCATCCGCGATGTCATCCTCTTCCCACAAATGCGCCCTCAAAAATAAAACTGGCCGAGACTGACGGCCTTTGCTCGGCGACTCCAGGCAACCAGGAATCATCATGCCCAAACTCATCATCCAGGAAGACTACAAAGTCACCGGCGAATTCGTCATTCCACCAGGCGAATCACTGGTCGGTCGTTGTGTTGAGGCCGCCTTGCCGCTTAATCATAACGGCGTCTCCAGACAGCATTGCCGACTGCACCGCGACGGCGACGTCGTCACCATCGAAGACCTCAACAGCCGCAACGGCACCTTTGTCAACGCCCACCCAGTCTACGCACCGACTAAACTCAACCACCTGGACCAAATCCAGATTGACGAGGTGCTGCTCATCTTTGACGCTGACGACCTCTCGGACGCTGACAACACCGACCTGCGCAGCGGCTTCGAGCAGGTGAGTAGCCAGCTTGACTTTGTCCGCAACACCGTCAACAAGATCGAAGCCAACATGGCACGAGTCATCCAGGGCAAGGACGACGTCATCCGCAAGGTTCTGATTGCTCTGCTCAGCGATGGCCATGTGCTATTGGAGGACGTGCCCGGGGTCGGCAAGACAAAGCTGGCCCAGGCCCTGGCCCGTTCCATCAACACCGACTTCAAGCGCATCCAGTTCACGCCGGACATGCTGCCCAGCGACGTCACCGGCATCAGCATCTACGACGAAAGCCAGCGCCGGTTCGTCTTCATGCCTGGGCCGGTCTTCACCAATCTCGTGCTGGCTGACGAGATCAACCGCGGCACCCCGCGCGTGCAGTCAAGCCTTCTCGAATGCATGGCCGAGTCCATGATCACGGTTGACGGCAACCAGCACGTGCTGCGCAAGCCCTTTTTCGTGATTGCGACTCAGAACCCCATTGACTTCCACGGCACTTATCCGCTCCCTGAAGCGCAGCTGGACCGCTTTCTGATGCGCCTCAACATGGGCTATCCGCTTCCAAACATAGAAATGGACATTCTCCAGACCCAGGCGGCCGTCAATCCGCTCAACTTAATTTCGCACGTAGCCGAGGGCAGCGACATCATCCACTGCCAGTCGCTGATCCGTTCCGTGCATGTATCCGAGCTGGTGCGCGACTACATTGTGACGCTCATCACCGAGACGCGCCAGCATCCGGCCTTCAGCTATGGGTGCAGCCCGCGCGCCTCGCTGGCCCTGATGCGCGCCAGCCAGGCTTTGGCGGCTGTCAACGGCCGCGACCATGTGCTGCCGCGCGATGTCCGCGACCTGGCGCCAAGCGTCCTCGCCCATCGCATGCCCCTGAAGCTGCAAGCGCGCTCCGAATGGCCGTCTTCAGTCAGCGTCATCGAAGCCATCTTGGCTCAGCTGCCCATGGAAAAATGGGAAAAAGACGTCACGTCCTGAGGTTGCATAAGGGAGTTTTTTGACATGGCGCGCTTCATCTGGCCAACCACACGCGGATGGGTGCTGGCTCTCAGCGGCATCGCCTGGCTGCTGGTCGCCATGGTCAACCACACCCTGATTGCTCTGCTTATTGCCTGGACCGCAATTGGCCTGACCATCGCCAGCCTGATCAGCGCCCTGCTCTCCCTGCACGGTTTCCGGGTCAAGCGCGGCCCGGCAGACCAGGCCACCGCCGGACAGATGATCAACCTGGCCCTGACGATTGAAAACCCCAAATGGCGGCGGCGACAGGCCATTGCCCTGGAGGAAAAGCTCCCCTTTGCCCTGGAAAATCCCCATCGGGCGCTCATTCCGCCGATTTCGCGCCGCTCCAGCCAGTCTTTTGACCGTCCTATCCTGGCCATCCGCCGCGGCGACTTCAAGCTCAACGCCATCACCTTGCGCGGCGGCGACCCGGCCGGGCTGTTCTATCGGGAGACGACCGTGCAGCTGCCGGCCTCGGTCATCATCTATCCGCCTATCGAGCCAGTCCCTGACCTCCTGCTGCACCAGCACGAGGCCACCCAGGCGACTACGGGCGACCCGATCAGCGCAGCCGGAACCAGCCAGGACTTCTTCGGCGTACGCGAATACAACCACGCTGACGGCATGCGCTACATCCACTGGCGCAGCAGCGCCAAGTTCGGCAAATTCATGGTCAAGGAATTCGAGCGCAACGCGGTGATGTCCGTCGCCGTCCTGCTGGATGCGCACGAGCAGCAAGTCAGCGACGGCTCCTGGTCGAACCTGGAATACCTGGTTCGCGCCGCCGCCAGCCTGAGCTACCACTGTTCCGGCTTGTACTGCTCGTTCGCCTTTGCCGCTGGCGGCGCCTTGCCGACCGTGTTCATGCCCAAGCCAGCCAGCCAAGCCCATCCGCAAGTGATGTACGCCCTGGCCACCCTGACCCCGGGCAACGTCCGCCTCCACACTCTGTTCGAAGACCTCGGCCGCGCCCTTCCAGGCAACACGGTCGTGTTCTGCCTCAGCCTCAGCGCTGACAGCCTCCACCTGCGCAAGGCATTGGAAACCCTGGTCGAGCAGGGCATGGACGTTCGCTGGTACTACGCTGGCAAGAAAGCCTTTGCCCAGGCCCAGAGCGCCCGCCGCGCTGACGCCGCGCCCTCTCCCCCCCGCCAAACATCGGCCATCCTCACTCCCATTCAACTCACGCCGGACATGAGCCTGGCCCAGGCCCTGACCATATCGCCAGGCTTCCGCCGACCCACCACCCTGCCCGGCGCATTGGCTCGCCCCGTTTCAACCGTTGCTCATCCCCATGTCTAAGCGCCCTGCCCACTCCCAAATTGAGATTTCCCTGTCGCTGCAAGCCAGCTTTCTGGCCTTGTATCTGACCGGGGTCTTCTGCGCACTCTGGGGAAAAGGCTATTCACCCTTGACCTTCGCCGTCCTCGGCGCTGCCCCCATCGCCATGCTGCTTTCCCGGATTCCCAAAAAATGGTTTCCGGAATTGCTTCGGCAACTGGTCCAGCTGGGTATTGGCGCGGCAGCCATCGCCTGGTTCAAGCATCGTGCGCCTGACAATCCGCTCGACTTAGCCTTGATTGAATGCGCCGCCGTCATTGGCGTCGCGCTCTTAGTCGGCGGCGTGCTGCGAGAACACTCGCTGCTGGCAGTTCTCAGCATTGCCCTGGCCGGCTATGGCGGCCTCACGCCGGGGCGGCCCTTGTACTTCCCGGCCTTTACGTTGGCCGCCGCAGTCTGCATCACCATCCTCTACCAGACCAGGATGCTGGCGCTGACTGCGGGCGGCAAGTCTCGTCCCACGCCCCTGTCCAAGCCCCGTTCCGCTTGGGAATACCGCATCTCGCACTTTGCCGTCGTCGTTGTCCTAGTTCTGGTCTGCCTGGCGCAATTCCCGTTGCGCGAGAAGCTCCGCACTCGCGGCATTGCGCCAGTGTCCTTCAATTCCGAGCAGGACCTCGAATTCCCGGAACTGTGGCGGGATTGGTTCAAGCCGACCAAGTATATCCTCACCCGGGAAAAAACCAAGCATGAAGCCGACGGCGCCAACAATCCGACTCCGACGGACAAGCCTTCCAAAACCCATGTCAGCACCACCGATCCAAAGACCATGAGCGCCCGCGACGGCGGCGGGGGCGGTGCCGCCTTGGGCACAGACTTGGTCTTCCGCGCCTACTCGCCCGCCAAACTCTACTGGGTCATGCAAATTTATGACACCTACGACGGCGACACGTGGTCGCGCTCGCCCATCCTCCTGGCTGGGAAAAACAGCCTCGACACCTACGAGCCGCAAGACAGCATGGAAATCATCCAGAACATTTCCCTGGAGAAGCCCTTGAGCCTGCGCCTGCCCTACGCCCATAAGCTCAAGCAAGTCGCCCTGCGCAACCAGAGCAATCGGGCGGAAGACCCTATCCGCGCCATCTTGCAGAGGCCAGACGCCGTCTCCATCGTCCTCAAAAGCAACAACATCCCTGACCCGCCCTGGCACTACCGCGTCCAATCGCATGTCCCTATCCCCGACCTCCGCTTGGAGCCTAAAGCCTGGCAGGAGCCGCCGCGCAACTTCGGCTGGAACTGCCGCAGCCTGCCGCCGAAAATCATCACACCGCGGCTGCGCCAGCTCGCCCTTGACCTGACAGCGAACGCCGACACACCTATGGCCAAGGCCGACGCCCTGCGCGACTATCTCCGCCGCAACTTCAAATACAACCTGGAGACGCCGCCGATTCCGGATGACCGCGAAGTCGTCGATTATTTTCTTTTTGAAAGCCGCGAGGGCTATTGCCAGCACTACGCCCAGGCGCTGGTCATCCTGGCTCGCCTGGCCGGGTTGCACGCGCGCCTGGTCACCGGCTATTCCCCTGGCAAATACAATGTCCTGGCTCACTATTTTGAGGTGTACGAATACCACGCCCATGCCTGGACGCAGATTTTCGTGGAACCCTACGGCTGGCTCACGTATGACGGCGTCCCGCCAGGCGACCTCCGCCTGCAAGAAGGCCCGAACATCCTCCAGTCCTTCCTTGATCCCTTTGGCGACTCCTGGGGCGACCGGCCGCCAGAGTTGTCCTATAAGCCCCCGCAAGGATATGTGTCAGTCAAGACAACCCAGAAAAAACAGCAAGAGCAGACGGATACATCAACCAAAAGCAAAACGGAAGCAGCCCCTGCCGACAAGAAAATCTCCCGTACCGAAGCCCTGTACGATGAAATCATGACCAAGGCCGTCCTGGACAACAACACCACTGAGCCGGATATCAACCAGCTTGCCAAGGCCGCCGTCGAAGTCATCAAGAAACGCCTGAGCGACAGCTTCAAGCAGATGCTCGCCTCGGTCAAGGCTTCGGCCTTAGGGCTGTATCACCGCACCATGTCAACGATCAGCGCTGCCCTGGCCTGGATGCATCGGCTGACGATCGCCGACTACCTAGTCGGCGCCGCGCTCCTGGCCGTCGCCGCCGGCCTTTGGAACTCACGCAGGACAATCCGCAGCTGGCTCAAAGTCCACTGGCGGAAATTCTGCTGCCGTCGCCTCTGGAAAAAGATCGCTTCCGGGACTATGCCGCCGGAAGCGGAAATCTCCTGCTGCCAAAAGCTGGTCAACGACCTGATGGAACTGGCGCATTTTCACCGTCCGCCCCAAATTGACCTCCTGGAGCGCGTCGACTTCATCCCGGTGGCGGGCATCGGCCTGAGCGAGGATTACCAGATTATTGCACAGGCAGCAGCCACGACCTGGTACAGCCGCCGCCGGCCAGACGAGGCCGTCGCCGAAGCCGTCCGCGAAGCAACCAGGCGATTCTGCCTCAAAATCAACGCCATCATGAAAAAACATTAGGGGCAAGAGCCTGAATGATGAATGATGAATGATGAATGATGAATGATGAATGATGAGTGTTGATGCGCATTTCATAATTCATAATTCATAATTCATAATTCATCATTCGTTAGGGGCGAGGGTCGAAGGAACTACGTCCGCAGCCGCCGTCCACTAACGTCCACTTCTGTCCACGTCCACTCTCCATTAATGTCCACTTCTGTCCACAGTCCATCGTCTACTGGCGTCCACTAAAGTCCACTAACGTCCATTGTCCACTGTCCACTAAAACGCTTTAGCCCGAGGCGAGCGGCGTTCTCGCAATTCAGCGCGTCAAGGCATAGAGCAGGATGTTCGTTCCCAGGCGCGTATAGAAGACATGCGCGAAATTGCTGATTTCGCGGCTGGCGTAATAGCGGAACACGCGCCACTGACCACCGTGTTCATTGGCCCAGGCTGGCATGGCCGCGTCCTGGCAATAGATGACGTCTTTGCCGCCGTCCTCGCGAACCACTTCGAAGCGCGGTCCGCTGTAGGCCGCTGTCGCCAAGTAGTCGCCCAGGCCGGCCGTGCCTTCCAGAACCCGGAAGCGAATAGTCGTATCCCACTGCCCAAGGCTATTTTTTCCCCAGCCCATAGCGACAATCGGAGTGGCCAGCACGGCAATGCGCCCTTGCCGACGCAAGGCGACGGAGGAATACGTGCCGTCAGGCCATTTTTCCTGCTCGGTGTAGCTCTTCACCGTGTCTGGCAGCAGCGAGGTGTCGGGAAGCCCCTGGTAAAAGGCCCGGAACAGCGGGTCTGAGCGCCGCAGCGGCTGGAATTCCTCGTCCGGAAAAACTGCGGCGAAAGCCGTCTTCAGCTCTGGGCACGCATCCCATTCGGCATAGCTGTGATGCTGCCCCAATTCAGGATGTTCACGGAGGAATGACGCGGTGATGCCGGCATCGATGTACAGGAAACCACCTCGATCCAGATAGCCACGTAGCTGCTCGACCTCGGCCGAGCTGAATGTCCAATCCGAACGGTCGGCGAAATTGGCATAGACAAACGGGCATTCCAAGAGCCGTTCATCCGCAAAATCGCTGATGGCGACCGGCTCGGGAACAACGTTGATGTGGGTCGACTCCGCGACATGACGAAGCAACGACGGCAAGGCGTTGGCGTAGCGGCGCCAGCCATAGTCAACAGCCGCGGGAAACAGCTGCGCAACCCGAACCTCGTCGAGCGACGCCACGGATGATGGCGATGGTCCGGATGACTGCGGCAGCGCCTCGTCCGCAGCCAAATTTAGCGTCAAAACCAGCAGGGTCGCCAGTCCCAGCCGTTGACGCCACGTTGTCATTTCCATGTTCTTCTCCAGTCTAACATTAGGTATAGCCCGGCCGCTGCTGGCCAGGTGAAAAAGCGGC
>Ga0123335_1005335_pt1 | contig 15760 bp, 14 predicted proteins | sample BiotimSIPDNA_2_FD_89707 | JGI IMG/M metagenome (GOLD analysis project Ga0123335, IMG submission 89707) | Anaerobic biogas reactor microbial communites from Washington, USA - Biogas_R2 time_0 SIP DNA | ecosystem: Engineered > Bioreactor > Anaerobic > Unclassified | place: Washington, USA...
TCTGTCCAGGCGCGAACCACGCGCCGCATCACAGCCCTAAAGAATACGCCGACAAATACAAAGGCAAGTTCGACGACGGCTACGAAGCGTACCGCGAATGGGTGCTGCCGCGAATGATAGAAAAGGGAATTCTTCCGGAAGGGACAACCCTTACTCCCATCAATCCAATGCCCGAGAATGTGGCGGATACGGCTCCGGGAGACGCCGTTCGGCCACGGGAAATATTGAACGCGGACGAAAAGAAGCTCTTTAAACGGATGGCCGAGGTATTCGCAGGATTTTCAGAGTACACCGATGCGCAGATAGGCCGCATCATCGATTTTCTCGAGCAGACCAATCAGCTCGAGGATACTCTGATTTTCTACTGCGCCGACAATGGCGCTTCCGGCGAAGGCAGTCCGAATGGATCGGTAAATGAGAACAAATTCTTTAACGGGTACCCGGACGATCTTTCGGAAAACATGAAATATCTCGAGGCATTGGGCAGCCCGGACACATACAACCACTATCCTACTGGCTGGGCGGTAGCGTTCAGCACGCCATATCAGATGTTCAAGCGCTACTCGCAGTATGCCGGTGGCACGTGCGACCCGCTCGTTGTCCACTGGCCAAAGGGGATCAAGGGAAGGGGCGAAGTGCGTCACCAGTATCACCATTCCCCGGACATCGTGCCAACGATCCTTGATGTAATCGGCCTCGAGATGCCGAAGGTCTACCGCGGTGTTGAGCAGTATCCGCTCTCCGGAGTCTCAATGCGGGACACCTTTGATGATCCCAACCTCCAGACGCGAAAGCGGCGACAGTATTATGCGATGCTCGGCACGCGCGGCATCTGGGAAAACGGGTGGAAAGCTGCTGCTCTGCATGCACCCCTCAGCGGAGTTGGGAAATTCGACAAAGACGACTGGGAACTCTACCACGTTGATGAAGATCGTTCCGAATCGACGAACCTGGCCGCTGAGGATCCTGAAAGCTCAAGAAACTCATTGCGGCATGGTTCGAAGAAGCGGAAAGGAACTTTGTTCTTCCGCTGGATGACCGTTCCGCATTGGAGTTGTTGACAATTCAGCATCCGCTCGAGGAGCCTCCGTGCAACCGTTACATCTACTATCCCGGTACAACACCCATACCGGAAACCGCCGCGGTCAACGTTCGGGGCCGCTCGTACAAGATAATCGCCGACATTGACATCACCAAGAGAGGCGTCAGGCGTAATCTTCGCGCACGGTTCGCGGTTTGGAGGTCACTCATTATTTATCAAGGAAGGACGACTGTACTACATATACAACTTCCTGGGAATCAAGCCGGAACAGAAGTTTGTTTCCGCACCGCTCACACCCGGCAAGCATACAGTCGGCATGGCTTTCGCTCGAGAGAAAGCAGGTCAGTATGGAGAATCGCTCGGCACTACAAAGCTCTACGTTGACGACAAGGTTGTTGCCGAGGGTCCGATGCGAACTCAAACAGGCCACTTCACTCTGTGCGGTGATGGGCTATGTATCGGCTTCGACAGTGCGGACAGGGTGAGTGGGGAATACGAAAGCCCCGGACGATTCACCGGCGGCACGATCCTCGGTGTGGGTGTCGATGTGAGCGAAGAAGCTTATCTTGATGTTGAGCGCCTGGCAGCAGCCGCGCTGGCGCGCGACTAGGCCTGTCTTGCTAGCGTATCGCGGCTCCATCTTGTAAGGAGCCGCGATACGTCCCTATACCGTATGCACGTCACAAGGACGAGGTTCTGACAACGTATCGGAAGCCGATGTGCGTTGTCGATGTCTCGACTGTTTCGCCCTGGCGGGCGGCCGGCCGATAGCGAAGACAATAATTCGGAGCGCACAAGTGTGAACCGCCCTTAATTACCTTTCGCGGAAAATGTGCTCCAGGCTGACCTTTGACGAAGCTCCTTCCCGGTGACGTGACGCGCGGATTGTGCGGCACACAACAAGCTTTGGCCGCATCTTCTTTGTGATGCGGCGTGAAAAAATCGGACGTCCACTGCCAGACATTTCCACCCATATCGTATAGGCCGAAGCCGTTTGGAGGATACCTACCGACCGGTGAAGTTCCTTCGTAGCCGGCGGTCATCAGGTTTTGCCAGGGAAACTCGCCTTGCCACGTGTTGGCCATCATGGTTCCGTTTGGGGAGAACTCGTTTCCCCAGGCGAAGACCGCCTTTTCGAGTCCTCCCCGAGCGGCAAGCTCCCATTCGGCTTCTGTCGGCAGTTCTTTATGTACCCACCGGGCGTAAGCTTCGGCATCCTCATATGCGACCTGAACAACCGGGTGATTAGCGCGGCCCTCAAGGTTGCTGCCCGGCCCCTCAGGATGTTTCCAGCAGGCTCCGGGAACATACTCCCACCAGTTGCGATAGTCGCGCAGATCAACCGGCCGTTTCGTCTTGCGGAAAACCAGCGAGCCCGGCACCAGAAGATCAGGATCGGCATCCAAATAATCTGCGGCGTTGAGCGGTCTTTCGGCCACAGTAATGTAGCCTGTAGCCTTTACGAACTGATCGAATTGGGCATTGGTCACGGCAAAAATATCTATCCAGAATCCATCACGGGCCACAGCATCCCGGCCGGATCGCCCAGACACGCTTAAAGTTCAATGTCGCAGAGCTGATCAGTCACCAGATGGTTTGTGACAGGTTAAGCAGCGGGTTGTTGCCGCGAAGGCGGCAGGTTTGCCATCACTGCGCTGTCGTCCGTCATGACAGACAGCGCATCCCCCGTCTTCATGTGGAACTTCCATGCCGACCCGAGGTTTTGCAGCCTTGTCGAACGGCTTTGGATGGCAGTCTCTGCAGGAAAAGCGTGTCACTTTCAATGTCTCTTGTCCGGCATCTCCCCATAGATGGCGAACATGGGAGAAGGCGACAGGATCCATCCGGTTCAGCGAAATGACGATGTCGTTCATCGGAAGTTGGCCGGCATCCTGCTCGGGGCAAGCATTTCCCTGAAGCGCAGAGATATAGAAGACACAAAGGGCAACACTACGATACAGTCTTCTTAGTTTCATAGATGTACCAGCGTTGATAGAGCGACGACCCTCAGCCACACCACACCCCCCGGCGCCTGCGGGATTACCTCGTTGTCGGTGTTGCTCCGTGAATCCTGTCGATCTGCTTCTTCGCTCCCATCAAAGCATCAATACGAGCCTGACCGACTTCCATGAATTTGCCGACCAGCAGAGTATGCGCATCCAACGGAAGGTTCTTATAGTCCACATCTTTGAGAAAACTTCCAACAGTGCTTCGCACAATCTTCTGTCTGTCCAGTTCGCCTCCATAGGAGACCACTGCCACCGGAGTATCCGCCGGATAGTGCCTGTTCAGCTGTTCGAACAGCCGCGGGTAGTTCATTCCCATGCAATAGAAGATCATGCTTGCCTGGGTTTCCATCAGTTTCTCGTTAACGTCCTTGCGTCCGACATAGTCGTCCATGGTTATGATCACCGAACTGGTGTCATAGCCGAATACAGGACTTCTTTTGACCGCGGCGCTGACAGCATTGAAAGCACCGACCCCGGGAACAATCTCTGAGGGGCAGTCTTCCGGCAACATCTCGAGATAAAAAGTTGTCCCGTAGACCATCGGATCTCCGCCCTGCAGAGACACGACGATCTTGCCGGCCTCTACTTCTTTCCTGATCCGATCAACCGCAGCCTGTCGCTGTCTGGCATTCCGCTCCACAATTGCCCTCATATCCGGATCTTCAACCGTTTCCGGATCCAGCCCAAGACCGACACGCGATCCATGGGGGCAGTAAAAGACTTCTTTGTCGCCTATAAAACTCTTCCAATACTCGGCTTCCGAGGGCTCTTCCAACAGGATCAGATCCGCGCGCTTAATGACCTCCACTCCGCGCAGTGTGATAAGGTCCGGCGCCGTCCCCATACCAACAATATAGAATTTCCCGACCGCCATTCCGACAACGCCGGTGTTCAGAAACACGAAGAGCCCGATTATCCGCAATACTCGATGCATTTCTCATTTCCTTTCAATTTGAGGAAAATGTCCCTGATGAAGCGTCCCCCATCATCGCGCATGGATCAGTTTTCCTTGGCAGTGACGTTTATACACTACATCCGTGTTGTACGCTAGACATTTTTGACGAAGATCAGACTCGGATAGCCGCAATCAGCATTGTTACGGCGACCACGCAGGTTTCTTCGTAACACAAAGGCGCAGCGCTGGACGGATCTCGATTGAGGTCTTACCCTTATGAAGAGGGCGGATGAAAGGAGACAGTTCATGAAGGCGCTGCCGGAAATCTGGGAATGGGCGGAATACTACTGACCGTGGTGCTACATCGCGGCGGTACGCCTGCACAAGATCTACCCCGAATATGAAGGACGGTTGACTCTGCGGACACGGCCCTTTCCCCTGGAAGTCTATGGGGGAGAAGCCGCTCCGCGAGACATATTGGAACAGGAGTGGTGGCTTGCCGCCATACAGGAGCCGGAAGCCGATTTCAGCCGATTCGCCGGTGACGACTGGCCAAATACGACGCTGCCGGCTTTTCAGGCGGCTTGGGCCGTGTCCCGGATAGAACCCCGCCGGGCTCACGACTTTGATCTGAGGATTCGTCGTGCTTTTTTCGCCCAGGGCCGGAACATAGGGAGACGCGAGACAATGCTCGATCTCGCAAGCGAAGCCGGCCTTGATCTGACTGCTTTCGCCCGGCTGATGGACAGCGATGAAAGCCGTATGTCGGTTCTGGCTGAAGCGAAAATCGGCAAAGAACAGTTTCATGTGCGCGGGACACCCACGCTCATGCTTCCGGATGGAAAACGTCTGCGCCACCCGATGGCGTTTCCGCGCTTACGTGAGCGCAAAATAGTCTCGGTGGACCGGCTGCCATGTTATGGCCAGGACTGCCTCGATGCGACCCGCGATTTGCTCGAGCAAGCGTTGAAGCCGGCCGCGTAAGACTCCAGACTCTAACCCCCTCCGGATTGAATATCGTTTGTTATGTCTGAAATGGCCCTGGATGCAGTGTACCTGCGGCGCTGCCTTGAACTCGCGAGGCTTGCGCTTGCAGCAGGCGATGTTCCGGTAGGCGCGCTGGTCACACACGCCGGCCGCGTGATCGGTGAGGGCTGCGAACGCACACGCGAATGCCTGGATCCCACGGCGCATGCGGAAGTCGGGGCGATTCGCAATGCCTGCCGGGCACTCGGAACGTTCGACCTCTCCTGCGCCACCCTCTACACCACTGTGGAACCATGCGTGCTCTGCGCGTATGCCATTCGGCGGACACGCATCGGCCGAGTGGTCTTCGGCGTTAACGCCGGCACCCTCGGAGGCGCAACCGGACCCTATTCGTTACTCACGGACCCGACCTCTGTCATGAACTCAGCGCCACCATCGGTTCAGGCCGGCGTACTCGCCGAGGAATGCGCCGCCCTGCTCGCAGAGTACCCCACCTGAACACTGCCGGAAATCTTGCGACCGCTGCCATTCCCCGCAACAAGATCGGACCTGCAATTGCTTAAATGGAGAGGGTACCTGCGCTGCAGGGTACCGAGGAGGCGATTATGGCAAGAACCGCAGGGGATATACTGGTTGAAGCGATTCATGATTGGGGGGTCGATGTCGTTTTCGGAATGCCCGGAGACGGCATCAACGGAATCATGGAAGCGCTGCGAACCCATCAGGACCAGATCCGATTCATCCAGGTCCGGCACGAGGAATCCGCAGCATTCATGGCCTGTGCGTATGCGAAATTCACCGGAAAACTCGGCGTATGCCTTGCAACATCCGGACCGGGCGGCATCCATCTTCTGAATGGCTTATACGACGCCAAACTCGATGGCCAACCGGTGCTAGCCATCACTGGGATGCCATACCACGATCTGATCGGCACTTTTACCCAGCAGGATGTCGAGTTGGACAGACTCTTCATGGATGTCGCACGGTATAACGCACGGATCATGGGTTCCACGCACGTAGAGAACGTAGCGGACCTGGCATGCCGTACGTCGCTCGCTTACCGCTGCGTCTCCCATATCACTTTCCCAGTGGACATCCAGGAGATGACGACGGACAAGCCGAGATCGAAACGGAATGTAGCCAACCACACTTCGGACATCTTTGCCCATAGCGCCCGGCTTCCGACCGAAAATGACCTGCTTCGTGCCGCGGAACTTCTGAATCGTGGCCGGAAGACTGTGATTCTCGCCGGCAGGGGAGCGTTGAATGCAACGGATCAGCTGGAAGCAATGGCAGAGAAGCTGGCTGCGCCGATAGTGAAACCGCTGCTTGGCAAAGCGTCGGTGCCGGATTACAGCCCGTATACGACCGGAGGAATAGGTCTCTTAGGGACAAAGCCTTCGCAGGAAGCAATGGAAGATTGCGACACCCTGCTCATGGTCGGAACCTCTTTCCCCTATATCGAATTCATGCCGAAACCGGGACAGGCTCGTGCCGTCCAGATAGAACTGGATCCGATGAGAGCCGGGTTGCGCTATCCGGTGGACGTGGCGCTTGTGGGAGACAGTCGGCGCTGCCTCGAGGAACTGCTCCCCCTGGTCGAGCAGAAACAGGACCGCAGCTTTCTGGAAAAAGCCCAGGAGGGAATGCGGTACTGGTGGCATCTGATGGAGGAGCGTGCGAGCCGCGAAGATGTCCCGATGAAACCGCAGGTACCCGCATGGGAAATCGGAAAACGGCTCTCGGAATCGGCGATTGTCTGCTGCGACTCAGGTACGATCTCAACCTGGTGGGCCCGGCACATACCTGCCAAGCGAGGCCAGATGCACTCACTGTCAGGGAACCTCGCCAGCATGGCCTGCGGACTGCCGTATGCCATTGCCGCCCAGATTGCCCATCCGGACAGGCAGTGCATCGCGTTTGTCGGCGATGGCGGTTTTTCGATGCTGATGGCGGAATTCGTCACCTGCATCAAATACCAGCTGCCCGTAAAGGTCGTGGTTACAAAAAACAACACGCTCGGCCAGATCAAATGGGAGCAGATGGTCTTTCTCGGCAATCCCGAGTATGGCGTCGGTCTTCAACCGATCGACTTTGCGCTGTTCGCTCAGGCATGCGGCGCCCGTGGCTTCACGATCGAAGATCCTAAACAGTGCGCCAGAGTCGTGGAGGAGGCGCTATCCATTCCAGGGCCCGCGATCATCGAGGCTGTGGTCGACCCGTTCGAGCCGCCCATGCCGGCAAAGACCACTGTTGAGCAGGCCACCAAGCTTGCCGAGTCGCTGATGCGCGGCCAGCCGAACAGATCCAGGATAGCCTTGACGATTCTCTCGGATAAAGTCAGGGAGATTGTCTGATCGTTATGCGGGAGATGGGGGAGCAACTGTTGCAGGCCGATTCCGGGGCCTACGCCCTGACCTTGACACTGCTGCGCACAGTGCTTATCTACGTGGCTGCTCTGGCGATGATAAGACTTGACCGCAGACCCTTTCAGGCCACGCCCTTCGACATATTGGTTGCGTGGTTCTGATGCTGCATTTAACTGCGCTCGAGCCGGATCTCGAAGCCGGATTGCTGATCTTCTCTTTGTGTGCCGGGGCAGCGTTTCTCATCAAACTGACCCAGACAGCAGAACACGAGGTGTCACCAGGCGCAGCATTGATGACGCTGCTGATGACGGTCACCGTTATCTACGTACCGATTGCATTGCCGTTGTTCTTATCCGGCCTGCAGGTTAACGCCGGGGCCATCGCCGCAACACTGGTGCTGCAGTTATTGCTGCCGATAGCCCTTGGGATGCTGTTCGTACAGCTCGAGCCCGAATCCGCGGCGAAGCTGCGGCCGGCGATCGGCCGTCTCAGCAATGTCGCTTTGAATACTTTAATCGCGGCGACCTTAGTCGGCTATTTCCCGAATATGCTCGCTATCATAGGCACGGGTGCGATTCTCGTCGGCCTGCTGTACCTCCTCGTTGCTTTCGTAACAGGGTATCTGATGGGCGCCGGGAAGGATCATCTTCAGAATGTCGGCGGTCTGGCTACGGCGCAGCGCAACACTGCGGCGGCCATGATCATCGCCGTACAGAATTTCAGCAACTACCCTGACGTTCTGGTGATTATCACGATTGTCAACACACTCGGGATCGTAATGCTTACGTTCATAGCTAAACGGCTGAGCCGTACCAGCAAGGTCCTGGATGCGGCCTGACGATCATCACGGAACTCAGGAAGCGGCCGAAACAAAGGAGGAAGATATGAGTACGAATAATACACTCGCGACAAGACCGAATTTTGTCTTCATACTCGCCGACGATCTTGGTTACGCAGACCTTGGCTGCTACGGCGGCAGGGAGAACTGCTCGCCCATTCTTGACCGCATGGCAACCGAAGGGCTGCTCTTCACGAACGGCTACGCCAACTCCTGCGTATGTTCCCCATCGCGTTTTGCCATAGCCACGGGACGTTACCAGCATCGATTGCGCGGCGGCTTTGACGAGCCGATAGCAAGCGTTTCGCCGAAGTTGGGACTGCCGCCCGGCTATCCCACGATGGCTTCCATCCTGCGTGACGCGGGTTACGCGACGGCGCTCATCGGCAAATGGCATATGGGTTCTCTGCCCTGGTTCAGCCCGTTGAAGAGCGGCTATCAGGAGTTCTTCGGCCATCGCGGCGGCGCAGCGGATTACTTCAAGCACGGCAGCAACGGCACCCACGACCTCTGGGAAGGCGACGAGGAGGTGTTCAGGGAAGGCTATCTCACTGACCTTATCAGCGATAGGGCAGCTGATTTCATCAGACGGCAGAGACCCGCCAAACCTTTCCTGCTGTCTTTGCATTACAACGCCCCTCATTGGCCATGGGAGACTCGGGATGACAAAACAGAGTCTGACAGGATAACAAACATCGCGCACCTGGACGGCGGCTCAGTGAAGACATATCTCGAGATGATCCGTCAGATGGACGAAGGCATCGGCAGGGTACTCGCCGCGATAGATGAGACCGGCGCCCACGAAAACACGCTTATCGTCTTCACGAGCGACAACGGCGGCGAACGTTTCTCTGACACGTACCCGCTGATAGGCAAAAAGATGGATCTGCTCGAAGGAGGCATCCGCGTCCCTTACATAGTCCGCTGGCCGAGGCGTCTTCCTGCGGGAGAAATCCGGGACCAGCCGGTAATCGGAATGGACTGGATGCCGACTTTCATCGCGGCCGCCGGCGCCCGGTCGCATCCGGATTACCCGCTTGACGGGATCGACCTCTTCGGAGAGGAAGTTGAACGCAACCTCTACTGGCGGATGAAATACCGCAACCAGAAGGCCGTACGTTCCGGCGTCTGGAAGTATCTGTCTATAGACGGCAACGAGTTCCTTTACGATCTTTCGCAAGACCCACGTGAGCGCGCCAACATGCGCTATCGGGAGCCGGAGAAGTTCGCGGAACTGCAGGACGCATACCTCAAATGGGATCGGAGCATGCCCCCGATACCCGAGGACGCACTCTATCATCTTGTCTATACCGAAGAGACGATGGCAAAGTCGGCTGGTTAGCCGATCTCGAGATCAATCACACGCGAGGTGCGTCATTCGAATCGAAACAATGTACCTCCGGTACTCGGTTCGTATTGATCACGAAGCGAAAAAGGGGCTCAAGGAGCCCCCTCCGAACGTAATCTACTCCCAGCCGGTTGGCGAATTAAAGGGTGCGACGATTCCGATAGCCTCTATCTCGTGTATCTGTCCGCCCCATATCTTGTATATATGCAAGGCCGGCATGTCGAATGGCTGCTGGTTGCTCATGTCGGATTCCTGCCGTTGCGGATTGCCTGTGATCTTGAACTTCTTCTGTGTCATGGGATGTCGAAAATGCGAAAAGCCGAGGGCAAGGCCCGTCACGGTATCGGCAATTTCGACCCGGCGGTTGTCAATGGTTGTAATGTACTGAAAAAGCCCCGAGTCGATCTGCGAGGTGCAATTCTGCATCCCCAACAGACTTGCGACCTGCGGCGCCTTACTGCCCGGAATGGCGGTGCCGAACAAGGTGCCACCGGAAGGCGCGGTTCGCATGCCGTTTTCAAAGCGTTCGCAGTCCGAGGCGAAGGGCGAGAGGTGGCCATTATTGTTGTCCAGCGCGTCATAATAGGATTTTGCAATGTAAATGAGCCGGCCGCGAGAGTCGGCGTATTCATAAGGGATCTCCAAGGCAAGGGCCGGACGAGGCTTCTGCAGGAGGGGATTGTTCGGGTCGCGTATCTCGACAATCATGTGCTCCGCCTCGGTTATCTTGCCATCCACCAGCTTGAGCCGGAAGCCGACCTGCGCCGGTTTTCCACCTGTCCCCATTACGACCAGCCCCCCTACCTGCTGCGACACCGGGTCCGGCACCACGATCTTATAGTCGGTGGGCAAGGAAGTCGCCGTTTTCCACAGACCTTCGCCCGTCTTGATGCGCTTCAGGTTTTCGACGATTTTCACGTCGCCGGCGAGAGGCACCTTTCCCGAATCATGAGCAGCCAGTGCAGCGAGATAATCGTCGGCCAGTTGCAACAGCGCAGCACGATCCAATCCGGTATCCGCGTGTACGATGCCCGCCAATGCGGTGAGGGCAATCAATCCCAGACATGTGCAGAGCTTCTTTCTTCTCATATTGTTGAATTCCTCCACTTGATTTATATGGCTGTTCTGTTCCGATTCTACAATTCTTCCGGATCGAGAGGTTAAATACTTTTTTCGAAATCGCACTCAGCTGCGTCTTGTACTTTGTTTCAATACGTTCCGGGAATTGGAGAGAAAGGCAATGAGAGAAAAATCTATCTGCACCAGACACCCCTCCTTCCGGAAGACTACGCATTGAACTGCAGGAATGGAGTTATCCACGAGATTGACTTGACGGTCGTGAAGGAAATGACAGTAACGGATCGGTAGCATTGCCGGCAACCGGGAGTGGCTCCCGACGAATGTCAGCGTTTTCCGGCACGGGTTCCTGCCTCGGAACGTCCGCGGGATGCTTTCGTGCGCGCTCCTTTCCTGGCCGCTGCCGACCGGTCGGCAGCAGTGCGACGGCGGGCAGCCGATTTAGCCTGGATCGAGAGCGCCGCGCGGGAAGCAGCCTGACGCGGTTCCCGTTTCAACGCCTTCTCGCTTGCAGCCGACCTCTTGCGGGCGACGGGTTTCTGCGCCTGCCCCTTCTCGTATGCACGTTGTGCGCTCTTGCGCGTCTTCTCTGAGGTAGTTCCCTTACTTGGGGGCGCGAGCTTTACGCCGGCGCGACGCGCTTTGGACAGTCCGATGGCGATAGCCTGCTTCGCCGATCCGGCACCATGTTTACCTTTGCGGACATGTTCGATTTCCTCGCGGACGAATTCACCCGCCTGCGTGCTTGGGGCCTTCGCCTGGCGCGCGTTTTTGCGCGCCCGTTCTATTGTTTTCTTTTCAGCCATGATTCCTCGTCCCCCCAACATACGGACTCACAATGGATGGAAACGTTGATCCAGAGGCGGACCGTGTCAGGACAGGCAGGCGGTTTGCATGTAAATCAGCATGGAGCAGAAGATGGCGTTCAAGGACAGAACTGAGGCTGGAAAGATACTGGCGCGCAAGCTACAGAAATACGCAGACAGGCCCGACCTGCTCGTTCTTGCTCTGCCACGCGGCGGCGTTCCGGTCGCCTATGAAATTGCGTTGGCCCTCGACTGTCCGCTGGACCTGTTCATCGTAAGGAAACTCGGTGTCCCGGGACACGAAGAATTGGCCATGGGTGCCATTGCGAGTGGGGGCTTCCGCGTCCTCAACCAGGATATTGTGGAACAACTGTCCATTCCCGAGTGGGAAGTTGAAGCCGTAGCTCAACGAGAGATGCAGGAGATGGAGCGGCGGGAAAACGCCTATCGTGGAAGCAGACCGCCTGTACCGATATCATCGCGCTGCGTGATCCTGGTCGACGATGGGTTGGCGACGGGATCGACCATGCTGGCAGCCATTCGCGCTGTGCGAGCTCAGAAACCTTCCAGGATAGTCGTAGCAGTGCCGGTGGCGCCCCCCGACACGTGCGAAGCGATCAGAAAAGAGGCGGACGATGTCATCTGTGCCGAGACTCCCGTCATGTTCGTTGCCGTCGGGCTCTGGTACAGAGACTTCGCGCAGACGTCGGATGAGGAAGTGAAACATCTCTTTGAAGAAGCGGCCCGTCGATCAGAGCGGAAAGTGCAGTGAGCCTTCTCGATCCGGCAGAGTTTTCAACCCACTGTCCTGGCCACGGCCTCATCGATGGCTTCGCGCGAGGCGGGCTTGGTCAGATGGCTGCCGAAACCCGCCTGATAGCTTCTTCGGATATCCTCCTCCTGACCATACCCGCTAAGCGCGATCGCCGGAAAGCGGTAGCCGCGTGCACGAAGCTCACGGATTAGGTCGTGCCCGCTTCCGTCGGGAAGTCCCAGATCACTGAGAAGCAGATCAAATGGATGCCGTTCAACCAGCTCCAATGCCGCAGCCATATCACCGGCAATTTCGACTCTGTGCCCTTTCTCAGCCAAAACCATCCGGATCATCTGAGCGGTCACGCCGTGGTCTTCAACCAGCAGGATGCGCAGCGGACGGACAGCACGATCGGGAGAAGGACCCGAATCACTCCGCACAACCCGGTCCGCAGCTACGCTCAACGGCAGTAGCACACGGAAGAGCGCACCGGCTTGCCGGCCTTTGCTTTGCGCCTCGATCTTCCCGCCATGCATCTCAACCAGTGCTTTGCTGATCGCCAATCCCAGCCCAAGTCCGCCGAATTGTCGTGTGATTGACCGCTCTGCCTGTTCAAATGCATCAAATATCTTCGGCAGGGCCTCGGGCTCGATTCCGATTCCGCTGTCCACGACCTCTACGAGCACCTGTTCATCGTAGGATCTGCAGCGAATGCCGACGCAGCCACTATGGGGAGTGAATTTGATCGCATTCTTGAGAAGGTTCCAGAAAACCTGCTGGAGACGGGCGGGATCAGCATCGACCCAATAAGGGCTCTCTCCCAGATCCACCCCAAAATGCAGTCGGCGCGCCTCGATGTCAGGCTGACAGATCTCGATGGCCCTCCGGATGACATCCCGCAGTTCGATCCGGCTGCGATCCAGATCGATCTTCCCCCGCGCAATCCTTGTCACGTCCAACAGATCGTCTATCAGCCTGGCCTCTAATTCGATGTTCTGGCGGACTATTCCGAAAACCTCCCGCAGAGTGCCATCGCAATCGCACTTTTCCTGGAGCATGGCTATCCCCATCATGACAGGGGTCAAGGGAGTTCTCAATTCATGGCTCAGGACGGCCAGGAAGTGATCCTTCGTGCGATTGGCGTGTTCCGCGGCGGCTTTCGCCCGCTCGGCTGAGGCCATTGCGGCGGCCAGTTCAGCTTCCACGAGTTTGCGGTCCGTAATGTCGATGATGAACTCCATGCATTCCGAACTGGCGCCGCTGCCGGAGAGACGCACAGGACCAAACAGCCCCCACCACCGGGCTCCATCTTTCCTGATCATTTGCTTCTCGTAAGGAAGCGTTTCGCCGCGAGTCGCCAGCTCCTCTGCCATGCGGCTGGTAGCGTCCCAGAACTCCGGGGCCGTCATCTGCTTCCAATGTGCCAGCTTGCGGAGTTCATCGGTGCTGTAGCCGGACATGCGCTCAAACGCCGCATTGGCTTCATGAATGCGTCCGTCGAGGGTGAAGAACAGCACTCCGACATTGGGAGCCGACATGGTCTTTCGAAGGCGTTCTTCAGATGCGCGCAGCGCGTTCTCCGCCTCCTTTCGGACGGTTATGTCCGGGCTGCTGCCGGCCATGCCCAGAAACTCTCCGCTTGTTGAGAACCGCGGCTCTCCGTAAGACTCGATCCATCGCCATTGTCCGTCATGACGCCGCACACGCGCCTGAGCATGAAAGGACTTGCGCTCACCCAGACAGGCAAGGAACTCGTCAGCATAGGCTGCAACGTCATCAGGATGAAGCACCGATCGCAGGTCTGCGGTCTGTTCAGCTTCCAAAGTCGGGCCGAAGAAATCACGACTTGCGCGATTTACGAATTGGATCTTGCCTGCCGGATCGGTAACCCAGATCATCACCGGAGTATCGTCCGCCATTGCACGGAATCGTTCTTCACTTTCCCGCAATGCCTCTTCCGCCTTCCTCCTGTCGGTTGTGTCGCGTGTAGCTGCGACATAGTGCGTTGTTTTCCCCTGTTCGTCCAGCAGCGGAGTAATGCCTATCTCCTCGCGATAGAGAGTGCCGTCTTTGCGACGATTCACGAGCTCGCCGGAGCAGACACCACCGCGTTCGATGGTCTCCCACATTTCTTTGTAGAAGGCATCATCCTGCTTGCCGGAGTTCAGGATGCGGTGATTGCGGCCGATGACCTCCTCGGCCCTGTAGCCGGTAAGTTTCGTGAAGGCCGCGTTCACCCAGATGATCGTACCCTTTGAATCACTGACCGAAATGGCGTCCGGAGAAGCTTCTAATGCAGCGGCCTGGAGGCGCACCTGAGCTTCCGCGGCTTTGCGGGAGCTGATGTCCACAATGGTGGCGGTGGAGTATAGAAACCGGCCGTTCTCATCCCTGGCGGCTGATACAGCCACGTGGACCCACAGTGGAGATCCGTCCTTCTTCAAATAACGCTTTTCATACTGAAACAATGGCAGACGCCCGTCGTGAATCCGGGCGTTGAGCTCACTGGTGCGGGCCGGTCTTCAGGGTATGTAAGCTCGTACACGCTCTTGCCCAGAAGCTCTTCGCGGGTGAAGCCGAGCATCTCGCAAAGCCGGTCATTGACGGCAAGCAGGCGCTCTTTCTCGTCCAACTGGATAATCCCGCTGGCGGCATTCTCGAAAATTGTTCGGAGCCTGCGTTCGTCTTCCTGCAACTCACGAGTCAGCCGTTGCTTTTCCTCATAGAACGCCTTTCGATAAAGCGTCTTTTCGACTGCGAACGGCAATGCCTCGAGGTGGCGGTTCCCGGCGTCTTTCAATAGGTAGTCGTCGGCTCCGCGCTCCAGTGTACGCAGCGCCAGCTGCTCCTGCAGCGTTCCAGTGACAAGCACAAACGGGATGTCCTAGATCTCGCCGAACAATTCCGTCGATTCCCCGTCAGGCAGGTGATTGTCTGCGACGATGACGTCGAAGCGGGACCCGGCCAGGTGCGAGCGGGCCGCGGCCAGATCACCGGCTGCCGTCACCTCCCAAGGCAGAGATTTATCCCTCACCATCCTCAGAAAGGCCTGCCGCTCTATCTCGTCATCTTCAATGAACAGTATCCGTGTCGGCCTCATCACGTTTCACTCATGCCCGAAATCCGTAGTTGTTCCCGGCGACGGTCGCGACGAATCGCAACGCGGCGGCAACGCCGATCGCCGAAATCGAAAGAACGATTCATGACGCGATCGACGCCGTTACATCTCTATTTCAATGTTACTCTTGGAATGAGGCTCGGGCCACGGCTGTCGCCACGAAGCCGAAAGTGCCAACCCATAAAAATCCTTGACTATCGGATCCGGATGAGTGTAAAAGCACGGTCATCAGGATCAAGTCTCACAGTAGGGTACACGCCAGTGTTCTTGGTTGCTCGTCCAGGGGCTTCGGAGATTTGATTCGTTCTTTCGTTTCTTGCCTTTTGTCTCGTGTTTCTCTGACTTTGTTTGTTGGTTCGGACATCCACTAGCGCGGTTTCGCTAAGCGCTTGTCCTGATCTGGAAAAAAGAGCTCCTGCGGATGAAGGGCCCGCCAGAGCTTCGGCAAACAGTTTGTCATGCGTCAAGCCTCAGCCCTGGGAGGTTTTGGCCAGACGAGTAAACACTTCAGAGTCAA
>Ga0123335_1005338_pt1 | contig 15756 bp, 10 predicted proteins | sample BiotimSIPDNA_2_FD_89707 | JGI IMG/M metagenome (GOLD analysis project Ga0123335, IMG submission 89707) | Anaerobic biogas reactor microbial communites from Washington, USA - Biogas_R2 time_0 SIP DNA | ecosystem: Engineered > Bioreactor > Anaerobic > Unclassified | place: Washington, USA...
CACCAAGCCCACTTCATGTTTTGCTTCGCCATCCTGGCCGTCACATCAGGATTCTCCCCCGTGACCAACGCATACATCCAGAACATCAATCCAAGTCGCCAGATCGGCACCGCCATAGGACTCTCCAACTTCGGCTCGTACTTTTTCGTCGCCATTTTCGGCAAGCTTGCCGGATTTCTCCTTGACGCCTTTTCGGATCAGGCCGTGATCACGGAAACCGCGACGATCTACCCGCCCAAGGCATACCTGACCATATTCGGACTCTTCACGCTCTTCAACATCGTAGCATTCACATTTGCGTGCCTCGCGCCAAAAACGCCATTGAACAAGGATAAAACCACAGCTTGATTCTTATAGATTCCTAAGTTTTCTTGCAAAATCATAAAAAACATCCTTTCGCCACTTGCCCTTTTCAAAATCCCATTCAAATTATTAGAATGTATTGTTTTGCAAACGTGTTTCGGAAACAAGATTTGCACCTGAGTTTAAAAAACGCCATTTGAGGAAGTCGCCATGAAACTTACACCTTGCCTTGAATTGTTCTTCACAGACCTTCCATTCGCCGATCGAATTGCAGCCGTAGCCGACTGCGGCTACCAGGCAGGTGAATTCTGGGGACCGGGAAACAAGGACATCGACGCAATCGCAAAGGCTGCGGAAAGAAACAACGTCACGATCACGTCCTTCACCAGCTGCATCGCGGGGCTCACGGATCCGGCTACCCACGACCAAGTCGTCGAAAACTTCCCCAAAGACATTGAGACCGCCAAGCGCCTCAATTGCAAAACCGTCATCGCCCTCTCTGGAAATGTCATCCCCAAGATGACCCGTTGCCAAATGTCCAAGAACGTCATCGAAGGACTCAAGAGGGTCGCGCCAATCGCGGAAGAGGCGGGAATCACCATCGTGCTCGAACTCCTTAATTCAGCCGTCAACCACCATGACTACTACATCGACAACTCGGAAGACATGGCGGCGGTGCTCTGGGCAGTCAACTCCCCCAATGTCAAGGGACTCTACGACATCTACCACGCGGGAATCATGGAAGGAAACGTCACCGAAAAAATCCTTACAAACCTGGATATCATCGGGCACTTCCACGCCGCAGGAATCCCAGGCAGGCACGAAATGAAGCAAGGCGAACAAAACTACCCGTTCATCTGCAGGAAAATTGACGAGGCGGGATACGACGGATACCTCGGACTCGAATACATCCCGCTGAAGCCATCCAAGATATCGCTGATCGAAACTCGCGAATGGCTCGAAAAATAAACTCGAAAATCCACGCCCTCACCGAGGACGCGGTAAAGGCATAAAACAAACACGGAGAAAAATCAAATGGCTGACAAGAAAGTGAAAATCGGTTTCATCGGCTGCGGTGGCATTGCCAACTTCCACTTTGCACATTACGACAACAACAAGATTCCGGAAGCGCAAATCGTCGCCACTTGCGACTTGATTGACGAGCGCGCCAACGCCGCCGCCAAGCGTTTCGTCGCCAAGCCCTACAAGTGCTTCAAGGAAATGCTCTCCAAGGAAAAGCTGGATGCCGTGTACGTTTGTGTCGAACCATGCGCCCACGTCGCCGAAATGGAATTGGCAGCCCTCGAGAAGAACTGTCACCTCTTCGTCGAAAAGCCTGTCGCCCTGGATCTTGCCTATGCCCAGAAGGTCGAATCGATCCTTTTGAAGAAGAAGCTGATCCACGCCGCTGGTTTCCAGGATCGCTACATCGACTTCATCCCGTACATGAAGAACTGGGTTGCCCAGTCCAAGGTCGGATTCTTCAACGCCTACTGGGTTGGCGGAATGCCTGGCGTGTGGTGGTGGAGACGCAGGGATACCTCCGGCGGACAGGCCGTCGAACAGACGATCCATACGTTTGACATGTGCCGCAACCTCTTCGGCGAAGTCGTCGAAGTCTCCGCTTTCGGACGCCGCGGAATCATCACGGACGTTGAAAACTACGACACGGAAGATGCATCGGCAGTCAACCTCAAGTTCGAATCCGGTGTCATCGGCACCGTCTACTCCGGCTGCTTCATCCGCGGCGGCGGCGGCAAGAACGGCATCGACGTCTATACGATGAACGGCAGGCTCGAATACGTCGAAAGAGCGTCGCTGACCATTACCGAACCCAACAGAACCTTCACCTTCAAGGTCGGAAACGATTTCGGGCAGGCCGAAGACGATGCATTTATCGACGCGATCCTCGAAAACGACCAGTCGATCATCATCTCCAACTACTCGGAAGCCGTCAAGAACCTGGAACTGACACTCGCCGCAAACGAGTCCATGGACAACAACGGCAAGGTCGTCTTCCTAAACCAAAAGAAAGCATGCACTGGCTGCGCCAAAAAAGCCCCTGCGAAAAAGGCAGCAAAAAAGTAATGTGAAGATAACCTCGGTCTGAGCACATCATCCGGCCGCTAGATGCAATTGCGCGTTTGGCGGCCTTTTTTGGCAATCGATTATCAAGGAGAATCCAACATGGTCAACATCCCAAGTCACCTACCCAAAAAACTGGCAATCTCTTTTTGGATCTGGGCGCCGATCAGCGTCAGGAAAAACAATCCATACCTGGATTTTGACAAGACCATGACCGAACTCCGCGAACGATCCTACAATTGCGTCAGAATCGAAAGCGCGGCAGGATTCACACATGACAAAAACGGAACGCCACGGGGAAACGTAAGAGTCCATGCTTCATTCGGTGGACACGAACAATTCGTAAGGCAAAACGAAACCGTTGACAATGGCCTCTGCAACTGCCTCGAAAGGCTCGTCGACCTCTTCGAAAACGCAAAAAAACACAATGTCTATGTCATCCTATCATCCTGGTTCTTCCTCCATACATACTGGATGATGGACGAAGCAATCACCAAAAGCATTTTGGATTTGCATCCCGACCAGTATTTCCAGTTCTTCGCTGAGCAGTACGACTTGATCCTGAAAGAACTCAAGGCAAGAAACCTGGAAAAACAACTCGCTTTCCTTGAACTGCAAAACGAGGTCGATGGACTAAGCTTCATACGCAAAGCAACAGGATTCCAAAACGACGAGGACAAATACAACCACTTCAGGATCCTCCATGAAAAAGCAATTGGCTGGCTACGCCAGCGACATCCGGACATCCTCGTCGGATACGATACGCAAACGATGAAGACGCATCAGGCGCTCATGCCTAGAAACGCACAGGTCTGGAACGCGCATACCTACTACATGTGGCCAGTCTATGGAGTCTTCGAACAAGGACTGCTCTCGAAAAACATCGACATGAACGACCCTGAATCCTTCAAGCACGTCAGGCCATTCCTCAGGGACGACTACGTGCCATTCACCGAAATCCTCAAGACAAGGGAAGGATTGCTTGACGCTGGAGTCGGTTGGACAAGGCGTGTCTGGCTATACAGAAACCTCGACCCCGACAAAATCCCGCAATTGGAAAAAATCCTCGAAAACCAGCTCGAACTCGATGCGCCAAACTTCAGGCGCGAAGCGGACGAGCAAGTCCAATCCGCCGTCAGCATCAGGGACAAAATCCTACCCGGTGTCCCGCTTGTCTATTCGGAAGGCTCAACCTATTGCGCAAGCAACCTCCTCTCCTGGGAGGAAAGATCGGACACCTACTGGAAAACGTTGGAACACATGACCAGAAGACTCGCGGAAAACAACTTCTGGGGATATGTGCCAAGAACAAATGGAGGACCAGACGACCGCGCATGGAAGGAATATCCGCAACGACTCAAATACCTCAACGAACTCTTCCTCTCACTCTAGCTTCGCGCATTCCCCCATCAAATTCTTTTGTGTGCAATAAGAAAAAAACACACATCGCACTTGCCAAATCTATTATTAAGGATTATGGTTAATTAATTGTCTCCAAGTATACCTTAAACTAGTCAATGTCACATCAACAATCCTGGGGCTCACAATGAGTGAAGAACAATCCGACAAACTAAAACTGAAACTCAAGAGCACGGACACCAACCGTTTCAAGGTCGAAACGAGTACCCATAAAGTCCAAAAGCCAGATGTTCCGGCGAGCGAAGGACCAGAGATCCAAGCGCCAACCCAGCAAATCAGCGACCCGATGTCGCAACGCCAGACAAACACGGGTCGATTCAAGCGGGTTGACGTCTCCGGCCAAGACGCAACCGCAACGACCATCGCCATGCCTGGCGCAGCACAGGATGACGGAATCAAGAAAACCGAAACCGTCAGGCTCAAGGTCGTCAGGGCGACTCCAACTGAGCAGCCCGCACCATCTGCTGCGCCGGCGATCAACCTTGGAAGCACTCCCGCCGCTCCTGCCGCTCCAGCGGCTCCTGCGGCTCCAGCATCCTCGTCTTCCACCATCAAACTCAATCTCAGGCGCCCCGCAGAACCTGCAACGCCGGAAGCACCTGCCGCACCGGCGGCACCCGAGTCGCCAGCGACCCCATCAACGGGAACCTTGAAAATCAGGCCTCCCGAAGGCGCTGCCCAGCCTCCCCCGCCAGCAGCAGGAAGCGCGGCCGCAACGGTGAAACTCACGCTTCCCAGCCAGCAACAGGCCGCTCCAGCAGAACCTGAAGCAGGAGCAAGACCGAAGCTGACACTCAAAAGGGATGACGCTCCTGCATCGCCGCCGCCCGCAGAAGGTACGGTCGCAGTGCCCCCGCCTGCCGAAGAAGCGCCCAAACCAGGCGGAAAATTGAAACTCGTCTCGAAAAAGGATAGCGCCGCCGCGACTGTCGCCGCACCGCCGCCAACACCAGCCAAGACAGAAGAAGAAAAAGCCGAAGGCGAAGGCGAAGGACAAGCCGCCGAGCAGGAGCAGAAGGAAGCGGGCAAGACCATCTTGGCAAAGCCAAAACGCGATGAAGACAGACCTGGACAGGATCTGCCAATGCCCGGCCAATACGGTGCCTACCAAGGCGAGAGTGAATTGGGCGTATTCGAAGGTGTCGCAGCCATCATCGCTTTCCTGGGAGTTGGCTTCGGAGTCTACCAACTGGTGATGGACCTCCTCAACCACATCCAGTAACCTTCGCAACACAGCCCATTATTGGTATTTGATTGAAACTCAACGCCGCCGATGCATGACACGCTTCGGCGGCGTTCTTGTCTCTACAGAATAAACAGAATGCCCAGTTTGGATTTTGTGGGAAAACCAAAGAATCCAGATGATTGCTGCAACTTTCATTATGATTTATTATGACTGTTTTTCCTACATAAAAAACAACTAAATCAGTTGCATTTTTTGAAAGTTCGATTATTCTATGGTTATTTTCTTGAAATCAACCATATGAGAGGAGTCAATGACTGGAGGCTTATCGTTATTCATCCCCCCGATATCGGAATGGTTCCGGAGTCGTCATGTCAGTCCCACGGAGCCCCAATCTCTTGCCTGGCCCAAGATTGCTTCCGGAGAGAACGTCTTGGTCCCCGCTCCCACTGGCAGCGGCAAGACATTGACTGCCTTTTTATGGGCGATCAACCAGCTTCTTTCAGGAACGTGGCAACCTGGACAATGCTCCGCAATCTACATCTCGCCGCTCAAAGCACTGAACAACGACATCAGCCAGAACTTGCAGGTTCCCTTGGCTGAAATCCAGGCGATCGCCAAGAAGCAAGGCATCAAGTTGCCAAAACCAACCATTCACGTCAGAAGCGGCGACACATCGCCGTCAGAGCGGCAACGCATCTGGAAACGACACCCTGAAATCCTCATCACCACCCCGGAAAGCCTGTTTCTCCTGCTGATGAATCCCAGGGCAAAGGAGCTTTTCAGCGCCGTCAAAACCGTGATTTTGGACGAAATCCACGCCATTGTCGGAAGCAAGCGTGGAGTTCAATTGGCAGCGTCGCTCCAATGGCTGACCTTGTACGCGGGCGATTACCAGCGAATCGCGCTTTCGGCTACCGTCAACCCGCCGGAACTCACAGCCGAATACGCCGCGGGAATCGATCCAACCACACGAAAGCCAAGGCATATCGCAACGGTTAGATGCTCGACGCCGAAAGCCTACGACATCGGAATCCACCTCCTCTACTCCGATGACAACACGCCGCACCCGGAACAAGACGCCTGGGTCAAAACAGCAGACTTCATCAAGCCACGACTACAGGAAAACAACTCGACGCTTGTCTTCGTCAACGCCAGGAACACATGCGAGAAAATCGCACTGAGAATCAATGAAGACCAACCAGAACTGCTCGCATTCTCTCACCATGGCTCACTGGCGAAAGACATCAGGCTCGCCGTCGAAAAACGAATGAAAAACGGCGAGCTGAAGGCGATCATCGCAACATCCTCACTGGAACTGGGCATCGATGTCGGAGCCATTGAAGAAGTGATCCTCGTCAACTCGCCCAATTCAGTCGCCAGCGCCGCACAACGGATCGGGCGGGCAGGACACAAGATCGGCGCCGTCTCAAGGGCAACCCTCATAGCAACGACACCCCACCAGCTCATCCACTCAATACCAACAATCCATGCGATCAAAAGGCAAATCCTCGAACCTATTACACCACCGGTAAACTGCCTTGACGTACTCGCGCAAATCATCCTCGCACTCGCTGTCAATGCCTCATGGGACATCGATAAACTTTTCAATTTCATCACCTCAATCTGGTCCTACAAAGACCTCGATGAAACACAGTTCAGAAACACAATCGACCTCCTGGCGGGAAAACACCAAAACCTTAACCTCTATTCCCTAAAAGCCAGGCTCGACTACAACCCACAGAAAAACACCATCACCACAAGAAAAAGCGACGTCTTCACCATCAGGCGATCGTCCGGAACCATCCCCGACCGCGGACTCTACAAGCTCAGGCTGTCCTCAGACAGCTCGCTCGTCGGAGAACTGGACGAGGAATTTGTCTGGGAAGCCAAAGTCGGAGACCATTTCACGCTCGGAACCCAAGCCTGGACGATCGATCAAATCACCCAGGACGACGTCTTCGTCTCACCATCCGAAAGTCTCGCCTCGGTACCATTCTGGAAAGCGGAGAAGTGCGACAAGCACTACGTCCTCGCAAAACTGAGCGGGGAGCTCCTCTACAAATGGAATGCGGCGCTCGAAACCAAGCACCAGCACGAACTGATCAAAACCCTGATGCAGGAGCAACGGCTCGCAATCCAAGACGCATACGAACTCGATCTCTATCTGCGAAAGCAAAAGCAAGCGACGGGAATCATTCCAAACCGATACAATATCGTACTCGAAACCATCAACTCGCCAGACACTTCAGACTGCGAGATGCACCTGACAGCCGTCGTCCACGCCTTCCTGGGAGGACGAGTCAACAAGCCGCTCGCCATAGCCCTAAGGCAAATCGCAAGAACGCAATTCGAACTCGAACCCGACATGATCGTCAACGACGACGGAATCTGGTTTACGACGGAAAAGCCCTTCCCCATCGGCGAGATTTTCTCCAGGCTCACCCCTGGGAACATCAAGTCCCTGGTCGTCGAAGGTCTTCAGGACACGCCTCTTTTCGCCGCCCATTTCCGTGAAGCGGCGGGTCGCGCCCTTCTGATTCCCAAGCCGCTCCCAGGCAAGCGCGCACCACTCTGGGTCACCAGGAAAAAAGCGCAGATACTCTGGGAGGCAACAGGGCAGCTCAAGGAATTCCCCATAAGGCTCGAAGCCTGGAGGACGTGCCTGAATGATGACTTCGACCTGCCAAACCTGATCGAAGTGATCAGGGAAATCAATGATGGCATCATTCAAATCAACCAAGTCACGACCAAATTCCCCAGCCCATTCGCAAATCAAGCACGTTGGAGCCTGACGAATGACAAAATGTATGAACAAGACTCCGTAAGGGCGCATGGCGAGCCAGATAAAAACTGGCTCGAACAACTGATCGCAACGCAACAGGAACAACCGTTCATCGAACACGATATCTGCAAGGATTTCCAGCAAAAAAGACAACGCACAGAACCTGCATACCTGCCGGACACACCTGACGATTTCATCAACCTCGTACATGACAGATGGTACATTACACAAAAAACATGGGACGAATTCATAGAGGCATTCAAACTGGAATTCCCCGAACAGGCTGAGGATATCATCGAAAACGCAAACGAAAAACTCGTCGCGCTTAACCCAAAACAAAACCTCGCCATCAAGGCAACGAAACAAAATGCGGACGATATCCTGAACTTCCAGCTCGACAACCAAGCACTCGTCGAAAACAGGATCCTACAACAATTGGAACTCCTCCCCCCAATCGACGAAGACGAATTCATCAGCGCATTCCCATTCCCGGACGACTGCCTTAAAACAGCCCTGGATAAACTCGTGGAAAAGAAACTGCTCGCACGGGGATTCTTCGTAATCAATGTCATGACACCGCAAATTTGCCTTGTCGACAACATCGGCGTCCTGTCCCGAATGCAGCGAAACAAACGCCGACTCAATCAATTCAAGCCCATAGACCCCCTTTCGTTCCAGGCATGGGTCGCCAAATCCCAGGGCATCGGCAATCAAGACACATCCCAGAATGCGCTCAAGGCGATCCTTCTCGCCGCAACAGGCATGCGCATCAAGCTCAACACCCTGGAAACCAAATTCTTCCCAGCCAGGTTCCCGTTCTACAACAAGAGCACCCTGGATTCGCTCAACGCCATCAACGTCATCGCCATCGGACACAAGGACAAATCGATCTCCTTCGCACAATGCCATGACCTCAAACTCTTGGAAAAACCTCAAAAGACAAGTAGCCATGCCGACTGGCCAGACACCCCCTTCACCTCGCTCGACCTCAAAAGAAAGCTCCAATCAAAAAACATCCGGACAACGGGATTCGACTTACTCCACAAGCTCAATGACGCCTTTGCACAATCACTCCTAACCCCAAATTCTTTCGCGCCGATCAGGATGGCACTCGAAAACAATCCAGCCCATGACCATTCCCAAAGCGACAGCCCGCTCAACTTCTTCAAGCCAACGCACAGAAAATTCCAACACGCCAAACATGCGCCCCCATACGACAGTTCACAGAGCACGACTTGGCGGAAAATCCCCTGGCCGCCCCAAGACAACGATCCGGTAAACAAATTGGAATACGCCAAGGAAAGAGCCAGGATCCTAGTTGACAGATACGGAATCATCTTCCCGAAGCTCCTGGAACGAGAAGCCCCGGAATTCACCTGGAAACAAATCATGCCCGCCATAAGAATCATGGAACTGGCGGGAGAACTCGTCGCAGGACACTTCGTCAACTCAATCAAATCGCTCCAATTCGCCCCGCTCGATACCCTCGACGCAATCCTCCATCAACCCCATTCAAACCAAATCATCTGGTTCGCGGCAAACGACCCCGCTTCATTGGGAGGCATCTTCGACGAACTCAAGCCGCCGCACTTCCCAACAAGACGAGAAGGCAACATAGTCGTGATGAAAGGAAATGAAATCGTCCTGACGGCAACAGCATCCGGACAACACATCACAACGAGTTCCAACCAACCAATCGACCCCCAGTGGCTCGAACCCTGGTTTCAAGCGCTCAATAGGGATGCCTCCCCAAGGCAATCAGTGCAAATCAAGACCGTCAACAAGAAAAACGCACGCACGCAAATCCCGGAAGACATCCTCAAAACACGATTCCACCCAGTCGCCGGAGCTACACAATGGTTCCTGTACAAAAAGTACTTTACTTGAAATTTACATTTCCTGTGGTAAATTATATAAGTTTTTTTTATAGGACCGGTCTAAAGAAATAACTTTCGTCAAGAACTCAGCAAGTTTAATATTCAACCCAAAACAAAAGATTTTCGGAGACAAAAAAATGTCAAAAAATGGTGAACTCGTAGTCAAAATTATCGTCGAGCAACTCCAGTGCACGGAAGAGCAAGTCAAGCCAGAAGCAAAATTCATCGAAGACTTGGGCGCAGACTCCCTCGACATCGTCGAACTCGTGATGGCGCTCGAAAACGCTTTCAATACGCAAATCCCAGATGACGATGCAGAAGCACTCACAACAGTCGGCGATGCCATCAAATATGTTGAAGACAAACTCGGTACAGGCGACGAATAATTAAGTAATAGGCCAAATCAAGGCAATTATTTTCCCAAGCCGCCTTTCCCTTTTGGAACGGCGGTTTTTTTCTTTCCTAAAATTCATCTCTTATAACGTCTCTTCCTCACGTTCACATGACTTGAAATAGATGGACAAAACCCACCACCCTGCAATCTCTGCGCCATCAAGTCGCCGCGTCAAAATTTCAGCTTTGATTTTACGTTGTTTTTGCAAGAGGTGAAAAGGCACCGTCCCCCAAAAAACTCAAATCAGGTCAATTATTGGAAACTTTGGGGAAAGACATTATTTTATAAGATTGTCATAAATTGCCATATTTTCCCAGGGGCTAGGATTACCAACCGCTTAACCCTCAACTTATTACCCTCAACTAACCCTAAACGAACTATGTCAACAAACACAAAACGTATTGTCGTTACTGGTCTCGGTGCTGTTACTTCTCTTGGAAATAGCGTTGCCGACAGTTGGAAGGCGCTCCTGGAAGGGAAATCAGGCATCGCCAGAATCACTAAGTTTGATCCTACGGACTACCGTTGCCAAATAGCCGGCGAGATCAAGGATTTGGATATCGCCGCATACGTCGCCCCCAAGGAAGTCAAGCGCCTTGATCCATTTTGCCACTACGCCGTAGTAGCTGGTGACGAAGCGCTGAAGCAGGCCGGCTTGATTGGCGACAATGCCTTTGCCTTCGATCCCACACGCGCCGGCGTCATTGTTTCTTCGGGCATTGGCGGCATTGGCACTGTCATGGAGCAGGCCGCCATTCTCAATGCGCAGGGACCTTCAAGGGTTTCCTCGTTGACCGTGCCCATGATGATCTCCGACATGGCGTCGGGCTACCTGGCCATCCGCAACAACATGCAGGGACCGAACTTTGGCCTCGTCTCCGCCTGCGCATCGGGACTCCATTCCATCGGCGAGGCATACTGGGTCATCGTCCGGGGCGATGCTGACATCATGCTCGCCGGCGGCGCCGAGGCGGGAGTCGTCGGACTCGGACAAGCTGGATTCAGCTCCATGAAGGCGCTTTCAACGCGCAATGATGAGCCAACCAGGGCCTGCCGTCCATTTGACAAGGATCGCAATGGATTCGTACCGGCCGAAGGCGCTGGAGTCTTGGTTCTGGAAAGCGAGGAGCACGCCAGAAACAGAGGCGCCAACATCCTCGCGGAAATCGTCGGATACGGATTGAGCGCCGACGCATTCCACATCACCGCCCCAAGGGAAGACGGCGACGGTGCCAAGCGAGCCATGGCAATGGCTTTCAATCACGCACAAATCCCAGTCGAAAAGCTCGACTACGTCAACGCGCACGGCACATCCACTCATCTGAATGACAAGATGGAAACCGCCGCGATCAAGACGGTTCTGGGCGAACATGCCTACAAGACGGCAATCAGCAGCACCAAGTCGATGACGGGTCATATGCTGGGAGCGGCCGGCGGTTTCGAATCCGTCGTCTGCGTCAAGGCCATCGAGGAAGGCATCATCCCGCCAACCATCAACTACGAAACTCCCGATCCCGAATGCGATCTGGACTACACGCCCAACAAGCCTAGGGAAATGCAGGTCAACCTCGCACTCAACAATAGCCTCGGGTTCGGCGGACACAACGCTTCAGTTCTATTCGCCAAATACCGCTGATGCAGCTTGACGAATACAAGACTACTTGAGCATATTTATGGGTACCGAAAACGAAGCCTGCCCCATTGGGGATAAACCCAAAGCCCAGAACAAGACCGCCAAATCGGCATCTTCGAAAGGAGTTTCCCTGTTTTCCTATTTCGCCATTGTCTGGACGGCTTCTTTCCTGTGCCTTCTGCTGCACATCTATCTGATCAATTCCCAACGCTATCTCCCACAGGAGCTATACGACAAGGCGACACCCGAAACCCTAACCGGAGTTGTCGCCTCAAAACCAATCTATACTAGATTCAGCTTCTTGGCTCCGGTCGACTTCGACAAGACGCCCGCCACTCCGATCTTCAATGACCAGGAACAAGCGCAGGAGCAAGAAGCTGGATCCAATCCCAACTTGGATCCGACGGTTGAAGCCGCCAATGAACCGCCTCCGAAATTCGTCGAAAAACCTCAAGATGCCCCCATGAAATTCATCAGGGACATCATCAGGTGCGACACCAAGCTCATCAGCCAGGGCGAAGTATACACGAGGCTCACCGCGCAACAAGCCTTCGAATACAAGCACGAGTACGATCGACGAAACTCAGAAGTCTTCACGACAACGCTTCCCAAAACCGCGATCCTCCTGGGGATTGTCATCATTTGCTTTGGTGCGTGCCTTAGCTGCCTCAGGGGAAACTTCTTCGAAAGAACCAGCAGGGCGAACATGACGATTACCATCGTCATCCTTCACTTCCTGATGCTCACCTTGTCGCACCACATCTTCATGAAGTACCTTCCCGGGTCTTCATTGCACTTCTTCACCCTGCTCCCCCTGGCGCTCTTCCCCATCCTCAGCGCCTATCTCCAGGGCATACGCTTCGGCGCCTGCATTGCGATGCTGCTTTCAGTAATCACGCCAATCATGCTCAACGACGAGCATTCCTTCTCGCTTTTCATCTACTCCCTAGTCATCTCGATCATCGGCATCTTCTCGTTCCACAGTGTCACCAAGCGCAACGGCTTCCTGAAGGGGGGGCTAGTGATTGCCGCAGTACTTACCCTGCTCAATGCATTCTTCATTTGGCATCTCCAGATTGACGTCCCGATGCAGGAGTGGGTCGCCTTCTTCAAAGATGCGAGCAATCCGCCTTGGTTCACCCTCCAGCTGATCATCGCAGCGTTGGTCAATGGCTTCATTATTTTGGTCGCCATGTTCGTCCTGCCCACGATCTTCGAGAGATGTTTTGACGTGATCACACCGGTCGCGCTTCGCGAACTCGCCGCTGAGGACCACCCATTGCTGGAGCAGCTTTACACAAAAGCTCCCGGAACGCACGAACACGCAAAGGCAGTCGCGGCAATGGCCGCCAATGCCGCCCAGGCAATCGGAGCCAACAAGCTCCTTGCAAAAGTCTGCGGACTCTTCCACGATATCGGAAAGCTCAAGGAACCAGCTTGCTTTATCGAAAACATCGGAGCCGGACAGCCCAACCCGCACGATGAACTCACGCCACAGGAAAGCGCTGAAAAAATCAAGGAACATGTCATCTACGGAAAGCAACTCGCTAAAAAGTATGGGCTCCAAAGACCAATCATGGAGGCTATCGCCTGCCATCATGGTAATGACCTGATCGCATTCTTCTACAACAAGGCGCTCAAAGAAGCGGAACTCAATAACTCGCAACCGCCGAATATCGAAGATTTCCAGTACAAGCAAGAGCAACCACAACGAAAGGAAGTTGTCATCGTCGAAATCGCAGATATCTGCGAAGCAGCCTCAAGGGCAGAATTCATAAACTGGAAGTCCATCGACCTCGAAACCATCAAACCATTCGTTGACAAACTCATTATGGCAAAAATGCAACGAAGGCAATTCGACCATGCCGACATAACACTCGCCGAACTGTCTAAAATCGCAGACTCGATCGCAAACGAACTCTGCATCGTCTACCACACCAGAGCGAAGTATTCGGACAGAAAACAGCCTGATCCGCAAACCTCAATTACAACAAGCTACATCCCACCACAACCCCAACAGAACAGCAACAACCTAAGACCTGCTCCGTAAAACATGATACCATGATCCCTTCTGTCATCAAATGCAGGGGAGGACTCAAACTCCATAGAAGAACGACCTTCGTAAAGGCCGTCAACTATGCCGCCGAAATCACGGGACTTCAAAAAGACCCGGGAATCCTGCAAATCATCTTGTTGGATCAAGGCAACATGGCAGAGCTTAACCAAGCGCACCTGAACCATGCCGGGCCGACAGATGTGCTTACATTCGACCTCAGAAACGAAAACAGCGCCTTCGGAGACATCCAGGACCAGGACGAGTTCGTCGCAGCCGAAATCTACGTCTGTCCCGAAGTCGCAGCCCGGTACGCCAAGGAACACGGCCTGGATCCGTCAACGGAACTCCTCCTTTACGTGGTCCACGGCATGCTCCACCTTATGGGATTCGACGACCATTCCGAACAAGATGCCGCAAAAATGAGACAGGCGGAAGCCAGAACAATGGAAAAAATCAAGGCACGATTCAACACTACTGGCTTCATCAAACCCTGATTTGTATAGAACCATAGCCAAAGACAAAAAATGAAACCTCCTTTATGTCCCCTGCTCGTCTCCACCATCGCAACCTGCGCAGGACTCGCACTTTACCTAGGATACCTGGAATTGGGGAGATTCACAGGCGGAAAACTGATCAAGCTCGAAGAGCTTAACCAACAACTCGCGGACAAGCTCAACGAATGGCACCCGATCCCCGAACGCTGGAAAATCGCAGGACGCATCTCAATCTTCATCGCATTCCTGACAGCAGCCATTGCCTTCATATTCTGTGTCGACCATATCCAAGAAACGGTAGCAAAGCTTAAAGTATCGCTGGTTGTCGCCATTTGTGTCGCATTCGCATTTTATGTCATCGAGTTGGCAACCACGCAAATCACCCTCATCGGCAATGCCAGGATCCTATGCGTCTTCATACCCGTCTTCAGAACCCTCTCATGGATACTCTACCCAATCGCAATATTCTTCGAAAAACTCAAAAAACGCGCGCGCGAAAGAGACGAACAAGCCGAGATCAAATCTGTCTCGACGGCAGAAGACGAGATCATGTCACTCATCAATAGAATCGATGACCAATACCCGGACAACCCAGAAAACATAGAACTCCAGGCAGATGAACGCAGAATGATCGCAGGCGCACTGAAACTCGATGATAAAACAGTGCACGAAATCATGACCCCTAGAGTCGATATCGACGCAGTCCAAAAAAACGCACCCATGGACGAACTTATCCAGGTCATCATCCAATCAGGACATAGCAGAATCCCAATCTACGACGAAAACATCGACCAAATCATCGGGGTCATATTCGCAAAGGACCTCCTCGACAAAAGCAGGGTCAACAACAACACGCCCATCGAAGAACTCATCAGGCCACCGATTTTCACACCGGAATCAAAAAACATCGGTGACCTGCTGGAAGACTTCCAAAAGTCGAAGACCCACTTCGCAATCGTCATTGACGAGTACGGCGGAACATCGGGAATCATAACATTCGAAGACATCCTCGAGGAAATCGTCGGAGAAATCCTGGATGAATACGACCTGAACGAAGTCATCGAAGACGAACTCACGGCAGATGACCAAGGATGGTACACCCTTGATGCACGCACCCTAATCACAGACGCAAACAAGGAACTCGAACTCAAGCTCCCAGATGACGATGACTTCGATACCATCGGGGGCTATCTAGCGGCACAAACAGGAAAAATCCCACAAGTCGGCGAAATCCTGACGACTGACAACATCATAGCAGAAATTATCGAAGCTACACCAAGATGCGTCAAAAAAATCAAAATCAAAAAAATTGAAGAAGTCAATGTCGAAAAGACGGAATAAATCCCTCGCACCTTCGCCCCAACGACAAAAGCCCCACAATTTCCGCGTTAAACAACGGCTGGGTTCAGGTACGATCACAACGGGTGCCAGTCACATGAATTATGAATGATGAATGCTGAATTATGAATGACTTGTCCGACCCGTCCGACCCCGTCCGACCCCGTCCGACCCCGTCCGACCCGTCCG
>Ga0123335_1005339_pt1 | contig 15756 bp, 15 predicted proteins | sample BiotimSIPDNA_2_FD_89707 | JGI IMG/M metagenome (GOLD analysis project Ga0123335, IMG submission 89707) | Anaerobic biogas reactor microbial communites from Washington, USA - Biogas_R2 time_0 SIP DNA | ecosystem: Engineered > Bioreactor > Anaerobic > Unclassified | place: Washington, USA...
CTGCCGTTGGCGATACGTGCACAATCAATTGCCTGTGAGTGATCAATCGCAAAGGTTCGTTCGAGGGCTGCAGTCATCTCCTCCATCTCGATAGCCCTTATCTGCAGCGGTTGACAGCGCGACCAGATTGTCTGCAACACATTCTCCCGATCTTCGGAAACCAAAAGAAACACGGTGTTGGCAGGTGGCTCCTCCACCATCTTCAACAGCTTGTTGGCACAGCTCTCGTGCATCTTCTCGGGCAGCCAGACAATCATCACCTTGTAGGGTGCCTCATATACCTTCAGATTGAGCTTGCGGATGATCTCATCGCTCTCCTTGGCATAGATAAGTCCCTGTGCGTTTTGCGCATCGATAAAGGAGAGCCAGCTGCCCAGGTTGAAGTAGCGGTTCTCCGTAAGAAACTGACGCCACTCCGGCAGGTACTCGTCGCTCACCTTCGACTTGACTACCGGGAAGACGAAGTGCAGGTCGGGGTGCGCCATCTTGTCGAACTTGTGACAGGAGGGGCACTCACCGCAGGCATCATCACTACCGCGGTGGGAGCAGTTGAGGTAACGCGCATAGGCGATGGCCAGCGGCAGCTTCCCCACTCCCTCGGGACCGTAAAAGATGCGGGCATGCGGAATGAAGCCTCGCTGCACCGATTCGATGAGGTGACGCTTCACATCCTGCAATCCTATGACGTCGCGGAAATACATCAGTAAATCTCTTTTGCCACCCGCCGGACGCTCTCGGTGGCCATCAGCGAGTAGAAATGAATGGAGGGCACCTTGTGTGCCACCAGCTCGCGACACTGGGCAATGCACCACTCTACTCCCACCTCTTTTGCCTCCTCATCGTTCTTGCACTTGCGCAGCTCCTTCTCCAAGGGCTCCGGTATTTCGGAGCGAAAGATCTGAGGCAGCACGGTGAGCTGGCTCAAGAGGTGCACCGGCTTGATGCCCGGGATGATGGGAATGGTGATACCCGCCGCACGGCAACGATCCACAAAAGCGAAGTACTTGCTGTTGTCGAAGAACATCTGGGTGACCAGGTAGTCGGCCCCATTGTCGGCTTTCATCTTGGTGTAATTGATCTCCGACTCCATGTTGGGCGACTCCTCATGCTTCTCCGGGTAGCAGGCCATGCCATACGAGAAGGATGTCTCGGGGGGTGTGAAGGTAGAGCCGTCGAAGGCGATGCCCCGGTTGAAGTTGTTCACCTGCTCCTGGAGTCCGGTGGCATGGTCGTGACTGTCCATGCTGCGCTGTTGTGGATCGAGCTTCTTGGTGTCACCCCGCAGCAGTAACAGATCGGTCACACCGAGAAAGGAGAGGTCGATGAGTGCATACTCGGTCTCCTCTTTCGAAAAGCCCTTCGATATGATGTGTGGTACGGCACGAATGCCATAACGATGCTGTATGGCGGCGGCGATGGCCACCGAGCCGGGGCGTTTGCGCACATTGGTCTTCCGGTAGACGCCGCTCTCATCTTCGCGGTAGATGTTCTCGCTGTGATGAGTGGTAATATTGATGAACTTGGGATCGAACTCCTTCAGTCGGTCTATTGTATTGAACACCTGTCCAATGCTGTTCCCCTTGAGCGGGGGCAACAGCTCAAAGGAGAAGGCGGTTTGCTGTGTCTTGTCAATCAGTTCCGAAATCTTCATGATGATTCTCTGTTGTTTTTATATCCTATCCTGACAGATTAAAAGATTGCCCGGATCAGATCCATGCCGTTGGCATAAAGTACCAGGCCAAAGAGCAGCACCATACCTGCTATCTGGGCATACTCCATGAATTTCTCGTTGGGCTTGCGGCGAGTCACCACCTCGTAGATGAGGAACATCACATGACCGCCGTCGAGCGCCGGTATGGGAAGGATGTTCATGAAGGCGAGGATCACCGACAGGAAGGCTGTCATCAACCAGAATGCCTGCCAGTTCCACTGTGCCGGGAAGAGGTTGCCGATGGCACCGAAGCCGCCCAATGAGGAGGCGCCCTCCTTGGTAAAGACATACTTGAACTGGGCCACATAATCTTTCAGCGTCTGGATGCCCATTCGGATACCGGCGGGGAATGATTCAAAGAAGCCGTAGTGGAGGGTCTCGGTACGGTAGATCTGTGGGGCCGCCATGGCGTAGAAGCCGAGGGTGCCGGCACTGTCGACTGCAATGTTGCTACTTTGCATGATGCCGTTTCGGTAAAAGTTGAGCGTCACCTCGCTATTGCGGTGGCTGTCGAGGGCAGCACGCAGATCGCTAAAAGCGGGTGTGGTGACACCATTGACCGCCGTGATGCTGTCGCCCTGCTGTAAACCGGCAGTGTGTGCTGCGCTTCCCTCCATGGTCTGGAAGACCACTGCCGGCACGCGGTAGGCTGCAAAGCCCTCCTTGTCGGTCAGCAACGCCTGCATCAGTCCCTCGGGTATCGTCAGCTCCACCTCTTCACCGTTACGCAACACGGTCACATGTTCCGCGTCGGCGATGTCTAGCAGGGTGCGTACGCCGAAGCGTTCCAGCTCCTTCTCATCGGCACGCAGCAGGATGTCTCCGTCCTGGAAGCCGGCATTGCGGGCTGCCTGGCTGTACTCCATGCCCTGCGTCACATTGCGCAGCGGCAGGTAGGTATCGTTCCAGGCGAAAAGCACCATCGAGTAGATGAAGAAGGCGAGAAGCAGGTTGAAGAGCACACCGCCCACCATCACCAGCAGGCGTTGCCATGCCGGTTTGGCACGGAACTCCCAGGGTTGTGCCGGCAGTGCCATCTGTTCCTTGTCCATCGACTCGTCGATCATACCGGCAATCTTGACATAACCGCCCAGGGGCAGCCATCCCATGCCGTATTCGGTATCACTGCCCTTCGGCTTGAAGCGGAAGAGTGCAAACCAGGGATCGAAGAAGAGATAGAATTTTTCTACCTTGATATTGAAGATGCGTGCAAAGAGGAAGTGGCCGAACTCATGGATGACCACCAGTATGGAGAGACTCAGAATGAGTTGCAATGCCTTGATAAGAAATATTTCCATTCGTTGATTCGTTGATTCGTTGATTCGTTATTTCGTTATTATGTTGTTTCGTTGTTATACTAATGGGCCAGCTCGCTGATGATGGTGCGGGTCTCGGCATCCGATTGCAGGTAGTCATCGAGTGAGGGTGATTGCAGGAATGTTGCCTTCTGCATCGTCTCGGCGATCAGGTGGCTCATCTCAGTGTAACCGATACGCTCCTGCAAAAACATCCCTACAGCCACCTCATTGGCAGCGTTGAGGATGCAGGGCATGTTGCCACCCTTGTCAATCGCTTCGTAGGCGTAAGTGAGATTGGGAAACTTCTCCCGGTCGGGACGCTCGAAGGTGAGCTGCGACAACGTGAAGAAGTCGACTGGCGGGATATCCGAACGAAGCCGCTCAGGGTAGGAGAAAGCATACTGAATAGGCATCCGCATGTCGGGTTGACCCAGTTGGGCAATGATCGAGCGGTCCTCGAACTGCACCATGGAGTGGATGATCGACTGTGGATGCACCAGTACCTCAATCTGCGAGGGCTCAACACCGAAGAGCCATTTGGCTTCAATCATCTCGAACCCCTTGTTCATCAGCGTGGAGGAGTCGATGGTCACCTTCTCTCCCATGTTCCAGTTGGGATGGGCCAATGCCTGGGCACGGGTCACTCTCCGGAGCTGTTCGCTGCTGAAGTTGCGGAAGGGACCTCCTGAGGCAGTGAGCAGTATCTTCTCGATGGGGTTGGCTCCTTCACCGTTGAGACACTGAAAGATGGCCGAGTGTTCCGAGTCGACAGGCAGCACCGCTGCACGCTTCTCGAGTGCCAGGGAGGTAATCAGCTCACCGGCAACAACCAGTGTCTCCTTATTGGCCAGGGCGATAGTCTTACCGGCAGCGATGGCACTGATTGTCGGTTTGAGTCCCGAGAACCCTACCATGGCGGTGAGCACCATGTCAATCGCTTCATCCCTCACAATCTCCTCAATGGCTCCACTACCGCACCACACCTTGATGGGCAGGTCGCTGAGCGCTTCCCTTAACTGGGAGTATTTCGACTCGTTGGCTATCACCACCACCTCGGGGAGGAAACGTCGTGCCTGCTCGATAAGCAGTTCCACACTGTTGTTTGCCACCAGTGCATATGCTTCAAACCGTTCCGGATAGGAGGCAATCACATCGAGTGCCTGCCGGCCGATGGAGCCGGTAGATCCAAGAATTGCAATATTTCTTTTTTTCACTTCCATTGAAGGAGATTTCCCTATATCAGGATGCAAAGATAATAAAAAACAGGTTGCTCACACTGTTACCATGATGGGGATTTCACTCCTGTTAATCCATTTCTGACAGGCTCCGCAACATCTCATCGATGCTGTGGCTCACAACCTGCCTGTTGCCACAATTGACAACCCAACGGTTCTGTTCCTCATCGACCATGAGTTGGAGGGGGGCATCAGCAGCAATGCGCCATCCCTTACGGGAGAGTGCCTTGGTGGTCCAGCGTGCCATCAACCCGTCCGGGTGCGACACCTGGGTGGTGATCCGCTTGTCGAGTTGCTTTTGCACCACGAAGCTGCCATACTCCTTGTCAAACTCGTAGGAGGGGTGACGAAAAACAATGTCGAAGCTGCCGTTGAGCACCAGATCCTCAGGGGTCCCCACGGTGATTCCCTTTCCCTGCTCCATCAGCCAGAGCTTGTCGGCCACCTGCATGGCGGTTTCCAGTTCGTGTGTAGAGATGAAGATGGTCTTGCCGGTCTCGCGTGCCAGCTTTTGCAGCAGCAGCATGATGTTGATACGGTTGGGAAGGTCGAGGTGCGAGGTAGGTTCGTCGAGCAGTATCAGGGGGGTGTCCTGGGTCAACGCACGTGCAATGAAGACACGCTGCCGTTCACCGTCGGAGAGCTCGTGGATGTTGCGCTCACCAAACCCTTCGAGGTAGGTCATCGCGATGGCACGGTCTATGACTTGTTGATCCTCCTCCGTGAGACTGCCCAGCCAGCCTGTGTAAGGATCCCGCCCGATGGCAATCAGCTCCCGCACGGTGAAGGAGGCTACCGACTCCTGTCCGGTGAGTACGATGGAGAGCAGTCGTGCTCTTTTTTTAGGGGTGAGGGTGTGGATATCCTTGCCGTTGAGCAGGATGTTTCCCGACCAGATGGGTTGCAGCGAGGCAATGGAGCGCAGCAGGGTTGATTTGCCGCAACCATTCTTGCCAATCAGGGCGATAAGTTCCCCTTCACGGGCAGTAAGGGTGAGATCCGACTGCACGATATGTGGATGCCCGTGCGAGTGATAACCAATGCTGACCCGGTTGAGTTGGAGAAAGGGCCTGTTTGTTCTGTCAGTTGAGCAGCTGCACATGATCTGTTCACTCCTCAATCAATCCTTCGGGAATAAACATCTCGATGGTTTTGTGCTTCTCATCCACAGCAACAATAAAATCCTCAGTTGCAGGGATCAGATGCTCCTTGTCGCCGTCTCTGACTATGAACAGCACGTTGATGGTGGCATCTTCTACCTCCTCCACAACGCCCAGTGTCACACCATGCTGATCGGTGATGGTAAAACCGATGAACATGCGCCAGTCGTTTTCCTCCTCCGCATCGACTGTCTCTACCAACTTACGCGGCAGCAGCACCTCGAGACGGCTGTAGCGTGCGGCAGCCTGCTCATTGTCCACATCTTCAAATTTGACCCTGGCAGAAGTGTCGGTCACGAAAGTGAACTCCTCCACCCGGAAGGGTACCGGGATACCCTCAATAGCCAGAAAATAATCATCCGCATCCAGTTCAGCATACTCTCTTCGGTTGAAGAGCAGCACCAACTCACCCCTGATACCATAAGGTTTCTGAGTGCGGGCAACCGGCAGTAGATCATTTGCTGAGATCATGATGCTATTTTCTACGTTGGTACTTTATATTCTTTAGCTTATCCCGATTGTTGCCGTTCATCTTGATATCAGGAATGGTGTAATGGCTGCTGTTCAAGTCGATCTTGCCTTTTGAGAGATCCCTCAGGTCGTGAAAGATCTTCTCATCGTCAGCCTCCTTGTTCCACTGGGTATAAGATCGTTTCATCTGACCGAGCAGCATCCGTATCAGTTGTTCACGCGGTTCACCCTCCTCCATATCGGCGGCGATCTTCACCATCCGCTCCAGGATCTTGCCGTAATGGCGGTAGCGCATCGTGGGACGGCTGTAATCGAGGTGCCCCGGTGCAGAGTAGAGATCCTCTTTCTTGATCACCTCATAGGGATACTCAATGTCGAGCTGGAAGTCCGACATGATTGCAAGGTGATCCCAGAGGATGTGTTTGAAGTTGTTCACATCGCGCAAGTGCGGGAACAGGTTGCCCATGATGTCAATCACGGCATAAGCACACCGCCTTCTCTCCTCCGGATCAGCGATGGCCACGCAGTGGTCTACCATGTTCTGGATGTTGCGGCCATATTCCGGCAAAAGCAGTTTCTCTTTTTGTGTGTTGTATTGCATTGTTGTAATATATTTTTTTTGCATTCAGCTGTCACCGTTCAGTATATTTGAATTTCGAACGATGAATCCTGAACTCTGAACCATGATCCATGAACCATGAACCATGAACTATAAACTTCATAACGTAGTAACCTATTCACCTATCTCAGTTTGAGAACATCTCCCTCCTCGGGAATGTATTCGTAGCTCTTCTTGTTCAGTCGATAGAGGTTCCGCATCCGGATGCCATATTTTTGTGAGATGCTATACATCGATTCACCCACCTGTACGATATGAAATTCATACGGTTTGTCAGCCCTGGCTTTCTTCTTCTGGAAATAGACGATGTCTCCCTCACTCAGTGGAAAGTCGGCAGGCACCTCGTTGTATTTCAAAAGCTCCTCCGGATCAAAACCAAACTCGCGGGCAATACCGGCGTAGCTGTCACCGCTGACGGCAATCACATATACCAATCCATGCGTGATGTAGGGCTGGTGCTCCCAGATAGCCCGCGATGCCTCTAGGCGCCGCCGCTCCTCCCGCTCACGTCGGCTTACCCCCTTGCGGTACTTCGGGTCATCAAAGCGATAGAGCTCATAATCTTCAATCAGTTTGATCAGTTTGTTGGCATAGGCCCTGTCGGTGGCGTAGCCCGACTTCTGTAAACCCCTGGCCCACCCTTTGTAGTCGGTCAGCGATAGTTCAAAGAGACTACGGTAACGTACGCCTGCCACAAGGAACTCAGAGTGATCCTGATAAGACTCTTCCACGGTTTCATAGCTTCGGAAGCAGTCGTTGGGTGTATCGTCGGCCGCATAGACCGACGGACCGTTCCAACCGCGATGACACTTGATGCCAAAGTGATTGTTGGAACGCCGTGCCAGTTCACTCATACCTGCACCCGACTCCAGAATGCCCTGTGCCAGGGTGATCGATGCAGGTATGCGATATCGTTCCATATGTTCAACTGCCGTCTCGCCATAACGATCAATGTAGGCCTCATAGGTGCTCACCCTCTGTTGTCCGTTGAGTCTGGCAGGAACAAATAAAACTGAGAGAATGACAAAGAACGGTAAAATAATCCTATATTTGTGATACAAAAACTGCATTACGATGGTCAAAGAAATCAATTTATCCACAAAGATAGCTGTTTATCCGTTAGAGGAATGCACTGAAACAGAAAAAAAGTTGATAGAAGCTGCCAAAAAGGCAACGGAGAAGGCTTACGCTCCCTATTCCGGTTTTTCGGTGGGGGCTGCCCTCCTTTTGGAGAACGGTGAAATTGTTAGCGGCAACAACCAGGAGAACGCTGCATATCCTTCAGGGTTGTGTGCAGAGCGGACAACTGTTTTCTACGCCAACGCAAACTTCCCCGAGGAAAAGGTGATTGCAATTGCCATTGCGGCAAACCATAAAGGCTCCTTTACCGAAGATGTGATCACACCCTGTGGGGCCTGCCGACAGGTACTGCTCGAAACGGAGAACCGCTTCCATTCACCCATGAAGGTGTTGATGTACAGTGAGAAGGGTGTCTACGTGATGGAGAGCATCAGAGACCTGCTGCCACTCAGCTTCGGTGACGAGATGCTGAAATAACCAATCGGGTTAGAAGGAAGCCTCATAGAGGGTAACCAGATACCACTCATCTTCGATCTTTGAGAAGTAGTAGTCGGCATAAATGCCGTTGTTGATGCCTCGTATCTCAATCACTGCCGTATCATTCTTGAAACGTACCACCTGATAATACTGATCGTACGGGCGGGTGAGGTAAGTACTGTCGTATGAGAGGTCAAGTTGTTCCCAGTCATACCTGCCTATTGACTCCTTCTTGGGTGCCATCCCTTCATCACCGGTATCGGGTACGATGACACTGATGGGGAATTTGATGCGCCGCAATTGAAATTGAGAATCATTGCTAAAGCGTTCAACGAAACGCATGAAGTCTGCCTCCTCTGAAAGCTGCACCACCATTGTATCGGTCTGCTCAACTGCATTTGAAAGAGTGTCTCCTTCGTCGATGCTGTTGCTCCGCTGGCTATTCCCGCTACATGAAATGATTAGGATAGTGATAGTGGGGAGTAAAAGGAAAGAAAATTTACGTATCATTGCTGTTGAAGATGGATTACTATATACAACCTAAACCACACACAAAGGTATAAAAAAAGTTGATACCCAAATAGTAATGTCGTTTTTTTTTACTGAAAACCAATTCACAATTGTTCTTTGATACAAAATAGAAATAATCCTTATCTTTGTTTCGTAAAAACGACAATGAATGAACCTTCAAAGAGCTATTGACAATCTCTTTGCTGCTCAGATAGAGGAGTGGCCCCAATTGAACGATGCTGCTGCCCGACACCAACAGGTGCGGGAACGATCAATCAGCTGGGGTGATGATTTCAAGATAAGGCTACAATACAACCCTGCCAGAAGCATCTCTTCCACAGCCAGCATTGAGCAGGAGGTGATCGGCCAGCGTCCCTGTTTTCTCTGTGAGAGCAACCGCCCACCCCTTCAGCGGGGGATCCCTTTCCTGGAAAAATACATCATCCTTTGCAACCCCTATCCCATCCTCCGGAATCATCTCACCATTCCACTCCACTCACATGTACCGCAACGTATCGGTAAAAAAGCAGGTGAGATGCTGCAGCTTGCCGAACAGCTGCCCGATTACGTGATCTTTTACAACGGTCCCGCCTGTGGTGCCTCCGCACCAGACCATTTTCACCTGCAGGCAGGATTGAAGATGCCCGAGCTTTTGCAGGGAGACAATGAACTGAGGAGCTGCATGATGATCGAGAGTGACAGTATGCAGGAGGCGGAAGAACTGTTCTATGATATTTACAGCTACCTGCAGGGAAGACAACCCGGCAAGGAGGAGCCGATGCTGAACCTGATCGCTTTCACGAACAACAACCGCTACCACCTGCACCTCTTTCCACGGAAAGCTCACCGTCCCCGTCAATATTTCGAGACAGGAGAGAGACAGCTGATTGTAAGTCCCGGTGCCCTTGACATGGCAGGACTGATGATCATGGTGAGGGAGGAAGATTTCAACAAACTGAATCGACATGATATCGAGGATATCTACTCCCAGGTCTCAATGCCGGTCATCTGAACGTATATAATTTTGCTATGTTCATGGTTCATTGTTCATTGTACCAAAATAAACTGAAAACTGAAAACTCATCGCTGCAAACTGACAACTGAAATATATGCAAAACTCCGAAATCATTCTCCTTAACATCAACGGTGAAGACAAGCCCGGGTTGACAGCCGCCCTCACCGACATCCTGGCAAAGCATGGTGCCTTTATCCTCGACATCGGACAGTCGGACATTCACCGCAACCTCTCACTGGGCATTCTCTTCAAGTCGATGCACGACAACTCGGGTGAGATCATGAAAGACCTGCTCTTCAAGGCTTATGAGATGGGTGTCAACGTACGGTTCACACCTATCACGGCAGAGCGCTACTCCAACTGGGTAGGGCAGCAGGGCAAGAATCGCTACATCATCACCCTTCTGGGCAGGATCCTGACGGCTAATCAGATTGCCTCCGTCTCGCACATCATCGCCGAACAGAACCTCAACATAGACAACATCGTACGCCTCACGGGACGTATTCCGCTCGATGAGGAACAGCGCGCCCCCAAGTCGTGCGTCGAACTCTCGGTACGCGGAACCCCCAACGACCGCCAGCGGATGCAACAGTCGTTTCTGGAACTCTCATCCGACCTCAACTTCGACATCTCCTTCCAGGAGGAAAGCATGTTCCGCCGTATGCGACGCCTCATCTGTTTCGACATGGACTCCACCTTGATCCAGACAGAGGTGATAGATGAACTGGCCATACGGGCGGGCGTGGGTGAGCAGGTGAAGGCTATCACCGAGTCGGCCATGCAGGGAGAGATCGATTTCGAAGAAAGCTTCCGCCAGCGGGTACAATTGCTCAAAGGTCTCGACGTCTCGGTCATGCGTGAGATTGCCGAACAGCTACCCATCACCGAAGGCCTCGACCGACTGATGCGGGTGTTGCAGAAGGTGGGGTTCAAGACTGCCATCCTGTCGGGTGGATTCACCTACTTCGGCAACTACCTGAAAGATAAATACGGGTTTGACTACATGTATGCCAACGAGCTGGAGGTAGAGAACGGGAAGCTTACAGGTAACTACCTGGGTGATGTGGTGGATGGCAAGCGTAAGGCGGAGCTGCTGCGGCTCATCGCACAGGTGGAGAAGATCGACCTGCGCCAGACGGTGGCCGTGGGTGACGGTGCCAACGACCTGCCGATGCTGGGCATCGCCGGTCTGGGAATCGCTTTTCATGCCAAGCCCAAGGTGAAACAGAATGCAGATCAATCGCTCTCAACGGTCGGCATCGATGGCATCCTCTATTTTCTGGGCTACAAGGATTCAATGCTCGACAGCAGATTGCTGAACGGTTAAACAATTGCATAAAATAGTTTGGTATGGAATTTGTGGATATACTGTTGAAACGTTTCGATGGCGATTCGGAACTCAGGAAAGCGACAAACGCTCTGGTTTGTTTCTCCTCACCCGAAACGGGTAAGAAGCTGGCACAGCTAACCTATCAGATGGTGATGACCCGATCTGAGGGATCTTCAATGGCACTGCTTTACTTCATCAATTCCAATCAGGAGGAGATGACCCCGGAGGAGATGAGCAGATTGCAAAGCAAGATCAGTTCAGACTTCATGCCGAAGTCCGAGAAGGAAAAGATCACACTGCGCACCTTCATCAGCGATGAGGAGAAGCACATGGTGCAGATAGGAAAGATGATTGAAGAACAAGGCTCTAACCTCATGATAAGAGGCATCAGCAGCCATGAGCTCTCAATCAGCCAGGTGGAACAGTACAGCCAGCTCAGACGTGACCCCGCCAATCCGGTACAGAACATACTGATGCAGTTTCCCGCAAGGGAGTCTGAGATACTGCAGGAGCTCACCGCAATGATGGGAGACAACAGGATTCCGACAGCCCTGTTTATTGACAATAACATGCAGGAAGCAAAAAAGATTTTCATGCCGTTGCTCTGCGATTCTGACATCCACCTCTTCACCTATCTCTATCATCTGGCACAGCCTGAAGGTATGGAGATCATGGTATGGGATGCCATAGGCATCATTGACACCGAGCCCAGGATTCAGAGAGTCTTCCAGTACATCTTGAAAAAAAGCGACGGCAAGGTACATCTTTGGAACAACGTCCGCAAGATTGAGGAGTCGTTTATCCAGAAGCAGGACCTTATCGTGACCGGTGTGGGGGGCTGGAGCAGGCTGACAAATACACCGCTGCCCTGGAAGGAACAATTGCCATCACTGCTCATCATAAAAGAGGGCAACAGATAACAAGACACAAAATGGATCCATCTGACACTGCAAAAAAACTGGCGGTCATCCGCACAAAGATCACCAACAGGGAGCTCAAAGAGGCCATCGAGGGCATTCGGGAGCTTGCCACCGAGAGGCAAAGCTGGTCGTTGTCGCAACAACTCAACGAGCTGGAGAACAACTACCGCTACATGCTCCATTACTTCATGGCAGGCAACAAGGATCCGGAACAAAAGAAGATCTATCGGAATCTGATCCGCGATCTGTATACGCTGGCCGATGACACTGCATCTGAGATATTGCTCCGTGAGAGCGCAACCCTCTTCTTCGAGAAGATGCGGTTGATGCAGCTGCATGCACCCCTCACCCTCGACGAGCTGAGAGAGGACATCGCCCAGGAAGCGGACACCTACTCCTTCATCGGTTTGCTCGAGGAAGGGCCGGAGAAAGAACGGCGCCTGCGAGACAACCGGTCGTCATACGAGAAGAGTGTGCAGGATCTTTTCTACACCATTTTTGCAGCTCCCCGTGCCGATGCCCAAACAAGCGCGGCACTCAAGCAATTCACCCGCGATGAACGCATGCCGGTAACGGCCAAGGTACTATTTGTCTCTGCTCTCACAATGAACCTGCTTCAGCAGTTCGATGGGGCCAAGGCGGAGTTATTGCTGGAGCTCTGCAGGGACCCTGAACCGGAGGTGGCCACCCGCGCCATCGTCGGCATCATCCCTCTCTTCCAGCTCAACAGCGAACGATGGTCGCTCTACCCCGGCATCGAGAGCCGACTACAGCTCTTCGCCGACGACAATGTCTTCAGCCGACGCTTCATGACCGCTGTCACCGCTTACATACAGGCACATGAAACGGAGAAGATCACCCGACGCCTCACCGAAGAGATCCTGCCCGAGATGATGAAGCTGAGCCCGATGATCGGCAAGAAGATTCGTTTCGACGAGTGGATGGGTGAGAGCGGCCTGGATGAGAAGAACCCCGAGTGGCAGAAACTGCTGGAAGAGACAGGTTTGAACGACAAGTTACAGGAGTTCTCCAACATGCAGATGGAGGGCGCCGACGTCTTCCACTCCACCTTCTCCAACCTGAAGAGCTATCCCTTCTTTCATGAGATGAGCAATTGGTTCCTGCCATTCGAATCGCAACACAGCAGCCTCAACATGCTCTTCAGCGAACAGAAAGAGGACCTGTCGCTCATCAACACCCTCACTCACAGCTCCATGATGTGCAGTTCCGACAAGTACTCGTTCTGCTTAAGCTTGATGATGATGCCGGAGCAGTTCCGCCACCTGTTGATGTCACAACTCAATATGGAAGGTGAAGAGATGCAAAAGCAAGTGGAAGAGGAGCTGGTGATGAACCCGCACCAGAAAGAGGAGACACTGATCGGACATTATATCCGCGATCTCTATCGTTTCTTCAAGCTCTTCCGCCGACACAACGAGTTCACCGATATCTTCAACCTGCCCCTCAACTATCACGAGCTGGAACCGTTTATACCAGTAGTACAACAGACGGAAAACCTGGAGAAGATAGCCCTTTACTACTTCGAGAAAAACAACTTCACGGAAGCACTCAGTGCCTACAGCCTGCTTGCAGACAATGGTAGCAACAAGAGCGAAGTGTGGCAGAAGATTGGTTATTGTCGTCAGATGCTGACCGATGTGAAGGGTGCCCTCGAGGCCTATCTCCATGCGGAGCTGTTGGAAGAGGGGAACAGCTGGGTGCTGCACCGCATCGCATCCTGTTACAGGATATTGAAGGAACCCGAGTCGGCGCTGACCTATTACCGCCGACTGGAACAGATGAGACCGGACGACCTCAATCTGCAGCTTCAGATTGGTCACTGTCATCTTGAGCTGAAACAGTATGAGAAGGCGCTCAACTACTACTTCAAGGTGGAGCTGTTGGATAGCAGGAACACCCGTGCCTGGCGATCTATTGCCTGGTGTGCATTTCTCTCACGCAAGTTCGATGTGGCACACAATTACTACGAGCGCATCCTGGCGCAGAAACCCAATGCACACGATTATCTCAATGCCGGTCATGTGGAGCTCTGCCTGGGTAACAACGGCGAAACGGTAAGACTCTACGGCATGTCGCAGGAACTGGCAGGTAGCAATGAGAAATTTCGTGAGCTGTTGATAGAAGATGAGGAGGAGTTGCAGGAGGCAGGTGTCGACACCACCATTCTGCCGATCATCCTCGACGGGATGCGTTACGGTAAAGAGCTATGACCCCACGGTAGGAGTAATTCAGCGATACCAACCATTTTTCTCGATCAGTTCATACGCTCCCTCCGGCAGGAAGGCCCGCATCTCCTTCCCCTCGCGCATGCTCCTGCGGATGAAGGTGGAGGAGATTTCCAGCAAGGGAGCATCGACCAATTGCACGCTCTCGCGGAGCGCTTCCGGTATCACCACCTCTTCACCCGGGCGCGGGTAGATCAGCATGGGATAGCTCTTCAGAAGCCTTTCATACTCTTTCCAGAGCGGCAACTGGTTCCAGTTGTCGCCACCGATGATCAGGGAGAAACGGGTGCCGGGGTGCTGCACCGTGAGGTTATCGAGGGTGTCTATCGTGTAGGAAGGTCGCGGCAGGTGAAACTCCACATCAGATACCTTCAGCTTGCGGTAAGGTGCAACGGCAGCTTTAACCATCTCGAGTCGCAAATGGTCGTCAAGGAGTTCGCCTGTCTCCTTGAGCGGATTGTGCGGGGAGACAACCAGCCACACCTCCTCTACAGAGGTGAACTCACACATGTAGCTCGCCAGCATCAGATGGCCTGCATGGATGGGATTGAATGAACCTGAGAAGATTGCGATTTCCTTCATGTGCATGGGTTACTATATCGTGCTGAAAGCAGGTAGGCGTTGAAAGCTGCTTCTCTGGCAAAAATAGCAAAAAAAAACCGATGCACCTTTCGCGTACACCGATCTTTTTCTTTCTTTAGGTTTCAAATCATGCGCTAACTTGACTTCTTGAAGAGGGAGATAATCCACAACAGCAGCACGGCACCTATCAAAGCGGTCACGAAACTGGGTATCACGCCACTGCCGACACTCATGCCCAACAGTCCAAAAACCCATCCGCCGATGACCGAACCGGCGATACCCACCAGTATGTTTACCAGCAGTCCAAAACCTCCGCCTCTCATCAGTTTACCTGCAAGCCATCCGGCAATTGCTCCAATAATAATCCATCCTAACCAACTCATAAGCATTTGTTTTAAAATGTGAATATTAATGCCGACCCGTTAATGGGGTCCCTCAATAAACAGCAAGTTGCAATGAATTGTTTATATTTCGGGTGAGAAATTGAGAATCAACTCATCCGATTCCTGTAATCTTCGTATGTGAAGCGGCGGTAGAGTTCAAAGCGACCGTCTAGCGTCCAGAGACCAATCGAGGGGTGTGTAACCCCATTGAAGAGAGTCGTTTTCACAATGGTGTAATGGATCATGTCCTCAAAGACGATACGGTCGCCAACCTCTAAAGGAGCATCGAACGACCAGTCGCCCATGAAGTCGCCGCTCAAGCAGCTGTTCCCTCCCATGCGGTAGGTGGGCTTTCCAGCCACCGGCTCCTGGTAGGCACCCCTGATGCGAGGCTTGTAAGGCATCTCAAGGCAGTCGGGCATATGACAGGCAAAAGAGACGTTGAGCATGGCGGTCTGCACCCCTTGGTTCTCTACGACATCGGCCACGGTGGCTACCAGCACGCCCGTTTCCCAGGCAAAGGCGCTCCCCGGTTCCAGGATGACCTCCAGGTGGGGGTAGCGTGCTTTCAGTCCTTTGAGCAGGCCCACCAGGTGATCGGTATCGTAGTCCTTGTGTGTCATCAGGTGGCCTCCTCCAAGGTTCAGCCATTCAATCTGACCGAACAGGTGGCCGAACTTCTGCTCCACCACCTCCAGCGTTCGTTCCAGATCATAGGA